>AUXO017125850.1_pt1 | contig 12397 bp, 12 predicted proteins | sample 768731 | NCBI WGS metagenome assembly AUXO01 (sample SAMN02715735, study PRJNA202380) | gut metagenome | biome: sheep rumen | host: Ovis aries | place: New Zealand: Palmerston North | reverse complement strand
CGCGGGACCGACACTCCGATAGAGGTGCAACTGCTATTAGGCGGTGATTTGAACGCCGGTTTCCGGCGGTTGAAGAAAGCGACGGAGGAGACGATAGAAGAAATGGGAGTGTATGGGAAATTAAAAATTAAAAATTACGAATTACCGTCCTTCTCTTCCGACAGCCTTACGGCAATGGGTTTGCGTCCAATTGTTATTCACGAGCGCGAACAGAACGGGAAGACGGCTCAGACGACTGTCTACCCGTACGCGCTGATGACTTATAAGGGCAAACGCGCCGTGGTGACGCTTCTGAAAAACACGCGCGGACTGAGCGGAGAGGAGAATCTGAATGCGAGTATCGAGCAATTGGAGTTCGCCTTCATGGAAGCTTTGCAACTGTTGCAACAGACAGAGACTCCCCGCATAGCGATATTAGAAGGTCACGATGAGCCGGACGAGGCACACACCTATGACCTAATGAGCGCGCTGAGCAAGTATTTTGCCGTGGATCGGGGACAGATAGACGAAAGACCGCTTCGCTCGAAGACAAAAGACCGCGACGAGGTCGCCCAAAGACCGATTAACATTCATATCTTAGACGGATATAAGGCGGTTCTGATTATTGACCCGCACCGGGCCTTCAGCGAGCAGGAGAAATTCGTGATTGACCAATATATCATGCGTGGCGGAACAGTGCTATGGGCAGTCAACGGTGTGCAATTCAGCGAGAAGGTGTTGCAGAGCGAAGGCTTTACTCCTATTATAGCTCTGGATCTGGGATTGACAGAGATGTTTTTCAAGTACGGGGTAAGGGTCAATCCATCCTTGGTACAAGATATCCAATGTCTGCCTATTCCCGTAGATGTAAGCAACGATCCCCAACAGCCGAATTTCCAACCTGTCCCCTGGACCTATGCACCGCTATTACTAACGAGTCAAGGCAGTCCGATTACCCGCAACATGGGGCAAGTGATGAGTACATTTGTAAGCCCGATAGACGCAGTAGGCGGCGAGGACGGGATAGAGAAACGCATTCTTTTAGCCACCAGTACCGCCAGCCGCGTAACAGCCACCCCCGGCGAGGTCAATCTGAACGACATGAACCCGGATATGAACCAGTTTGTGTACCAATACGTGCCAATAGCCGTTTCGATGGAGGGTGAGTTTACCAGTGCATTCGCCCACCGAATGATACCAGAAGGGATTCAAAGCGATGAAGCCATCCGCAAACAGAGCGCCAAAACCCGTCAAATCGTGATTGGCAGCGGAAGTATCTTAATGAACGAGACACAAAAGGGTCAAGTTCTCCCTATGGGTTATGACCGATATAGCGGGATGCAATTCAGCAACCGCGATTTTATCACCAATGCGGTGCTATGGTTGACAGACAGCGAAGGATTGATAGGATTGAGAGAAAAAAACGTAGTACTCCGACTGTTGAATGACAAGCGAGCACATGAGAAACGCACAGAGGTACAGTTGATAAGCACCATCAGTCCCGTTGCGATATTATTGCTGATAGCCGGCATTGTATATATCATCAGAAGACGAAAATACGCATTATGAAGAAATTACTGAGTATTATTTTGTTAATAGCAAGCGTGAATGGTATTCATGCACAAGAAATGCTGAATTACCCGTTGGACACCATCAACGGCGAAGAAGTATACCGTTATCAAGTAGAACGCAGTATCGGTCTATACCGCATCGGCGTAAATTTCCATGTAACGCCAGAAGAGATTATCCGCTGGAACCCGCAACTGGAGAACCGTGGTTTGCATTACGGAGAGACCCTACATATTCCTACAGGCCGCCCCGTAGTGAAAGAGAGCAAGGCTGTTATCGTAGAAACTAACGTGAAAGAGACTCCGATAGCACCTCCTGTCGTACAAGCGGGAACAGAAAGTCCCAAACTCATGGATGCCATCCAAAAAGTGATTCAAAGCGCAGCCAAGGATTCCACCGTGGCAATTACCGAAACACCGAAAGATACTACTCTATCCGCTCAAGACAGCGTAGCCCCCTACCGCACGATTGAGATTGCCTTAATGTTGCCCTTTGAGAGCCAGCAGACCAAACGGAGCGGCAATGCGGAACGGATGTTAGAATTTTATCAAGGCGCATTGATTGCATTAAACAATCTGCAGAGCGACAGCGTTCATTTCCGTTTGCGCGTATATGATACCGGACGCAGTGAACGTGTTGTAAGCCAGTTATTCGACAGCACCGAACTAAACCAAGTACAAGGTATTTTGGGTTTGGTCTACCCTATTCAGATAGAGCGCGTATCATCGTGGTGCGCCGATCACCAGGTACCGCTTCTTCTGCCTTTCAGCGCCGAGGAAGAAATCGTACAGAAACCATATGTACTACAATTCAACTCGATGGACAAGCAGCAAGCCGACAGTATCTGCTCCTGGATCAGCCACCGCGAGGCACATTGCGCAGCCTTGGAAGTGCGCGCTTCAGACATGAGTGACTACGCACGGGTGATGCGTAAACAGATGCAAAATCACAAGATTACCTATTCGGGTATGTCTTTGCGCGATTTGATGAACGATTCCGTGGATTACGCCTTAGACCGCGAGAAAGAAAACATCATCCTCCTGCACAGTGACAAATACCAACATGTCCGTATCCTAATGCCACATCTGGAGAAACTCCAGCAAGACGGCTACCGTATCCGTATCATCAGCCAATACTCCTGGGCCAAAGAGAATATCACTATTCCACAAGTATATACCTCCCTCTTCACCGCAGACAAATCCCGCGAGAGTTATGACGCACAATGGGCCACTTATTTCAACACCACCCATGCAAGCGACACACCGCGGTACGATTTATTAGGTTATGATTTGACAAACGCTTTAGTAGGATGGATTCAAGGCTCCAAAGAAGAACACGGATTGCAATCCGAAATACGATGGGAACAGATAGGAGATGGAGGATGGCAAAACGGAATCGTTCGAATCATTGAGAAATAAGCAAGCAATTGAAGGTTAGACGCCACATAGTATTTTTAGCCGCGCTGCTTTTTTGTATGGGCGGCATAGCCCAGCCTCGTCTTCGCACGCCGAAACACTGGATAGGAGTACACGGCGGTGTAAGTGCCAGCAGTGTCAATTTCTCTCCTCGCGTAGAAGGGACATCCAATATTGTAAAGGCATGCGTTTTAGGAGGAAACGGAGGTTTTGTATTCCGCTATGCAGGTCACAAATACTGCGCCTTACAGATGGAACTCAACTATGTCCACCGCGGATGGGCAGAACATATTGATACAATCGGCAGTTACAGCCGCAGGCTGCACTACATTGAGATCCCGATGCTGATGCATCTGAATTTCGGCAGCACCAAATGCCGCTGGTTTCTGAATGCGGGTCCTCAAATCGGTTACTGTGTCAAGGACGATGGCAACAGCGGGACATTAATCAACGGCGTCAATCAGACCGAGTACGCCCCCATCAAGAACCGTTTCGATTGGGGAATATTAGCCGGAACAGGTGTTTATTTCATCACCCCGAAAGCCGGAATCTACCAACTTGAGGTTCGATTTGATTACTCGTTCGGCGGCGTATTCGGCACCAATCTGACCGATCACTTTAATACAGCAAGTCCGATGGATCTGAGTATCAATTTAGGATGGATGATGCCTGTGCACCAAAAGAGCAAATTGAAAATTAAAAATTAAACTATATGAAAACGAATTATGAAGTACGGTATGCGTCAAACCCTATTGACGCCAAGAGTTACGACACGACAAGACTCCGCCAAGATTTCCTGATTGAGAACGTGTTTGTGAAGAACGAAGTCAACATGGTTTATTCCATGTACGACCGAATGATTGTAGGAGGTGCGATGCCTGTAGGCGAAACGTTGCTATTAGAAGCCATTGATCCGCTGAAAGCCCCATATTTCCTAACCCGCCGCGAGATGGGTATCTTCAATGTAGGTGGCAAAGGACGAGTTATCGCCGGTGACGAAGTGTTTGAATTGGATTACAAAGAGGCACTCTATCTCGGCCGCGGAGACCGCGAAGTGAAGTTTGAGAGCGTAGATGCCAACCACCCTGCCCTCTTCTATTTCAACTCCACTACGGCACATTGCGCATACCCGAACAAGAAAGTGACTAAGGCTGATGCCGTAGTAGCACACATGGGCAGTCTGGAGATGAGTAACGAGCGCGACATCAATAAGATGCTGGTGAACCAGGTTTTGCCGACCTGCCAGTTGCAGATGGGAATGACCGAACTGGCACCGGGCAGCGTATGGAACACTATGCCGGCGCACGTACACAGCCGCCGCATGGAGGCATACTTCTATTTCGAAGTGCCGGAAGAACAAGCCGTTTGCCATTTCATGGGTGAAGTGGAAGAGACGCGCCACATCTGGATGAAAGGCAATCAGGCAGTCCTCTCACCCGAATGGTCTATCCATAGCGCAGCCGCCACGCACAACTACACGTTCATATGGGGTATGGGCGGAGAAAACCTCGACTACGGAGACCAGGATTTCAGTAAAATCACAGATTTGAAATAATATGCAGAATTTATTTAGTTTGGAAGGCAAGAACGCCTGGGTGACGGGTGCTTGCTACGGAATAGGATTCGCTATTGCAAAGGCTTTTGCCCAAGCAGGAGCAAAAACCATTATCTTTAATGCGCGTCATGAAGAGGGCGTGCAGAAAGCCATCGAGGATTACAAGGCTATCGGCATTGAGAATGTCAAAGGCTATGTATGCGACGTCACCGACGAGAATGCAGTAAAAGCCCTCGTTGAGCGGATTCACAAAGAGGTCGGTCAGATTGATATTCTGGTAAACAACGCGGGTATCATCAAGCGTATTCCGATGCATGAGATGAAACGCGAGGAGTTCCAGCAAGTAATCGATATAGACCTTGTAGCTCCGTATATTGTTTCTGCAGCCGTACTGCCGGAGATGATGGAAAGGCGTGAAGGCAAGATTATCAATATCTGTTCCATGATGAGTGAGTTAGGTCGCGAGACCGTGAGCGCCTATGCAGCAGCCAAGGGCGGATTGAAAATGCTAACGAAGAACATATGCTCCGAATACGGCGAGTATAATATCCAATGCAACGGTTTAGGTCCGGGTTATATTGCTACTCCTCAGACGGCTCCGCTTCGCGAGCCTCAGCCGGACGGAAGCAAACATCCGTTCGACAGTTTCATCTGCGCGAAGACTCCTGCCGGAAGATGGCTGGACGCAGATGAACTGGGCGGAACGGCGGTGTTCTTGGCGAGTCATGCAAGTGATGCCGTCAACGGGCAGATTATTTATGTAGATGGCGGTATATTAGCATATATCGGCCGCCAACCCAAATAGTTGAGTGTTGAAAGTTGAAAGTTGAAAGATGCAAAAGTATTTATTTATCATTATTGCTTTTTTTGCCTTGACGGCATGTCAGAAAGAAGCCGTGCAGCCGAAGGTGTACGGCCGCTATGTGCCGGAGCGTAAGGATGATTTTGCATGGGAGAACGAGTATGCAGCATTCCGCATGTACGGTCCAGCTCTTCGCCCGGAAAATCCGAGTAACGGTATAGACTTATGGCTCAAAGCTTCGCCAGAGTTGATAGTGGACAGTTTTTACTACCGCGAGCATGTGATGGGTCTGCCTTACCATATCAATTACGGAAAAGGTCTGGATTGTTACAAAGTAGGGCACACCTGCGGCGCCGGAGGATTAGTAGCAATGCTGGACGACGATCCGGAAGACCGTATTTATGTCGGTGGGGCGTACGACCGTTGGGAGATATTGGAACAGACGCCAGAGAGACTGGTATTCAAACTGGAATACGACAGTTTCATGGTGTACGGTCATACATTCCAAGAGAGTATCACCATTACCGCGGAGGCGGGGAAAATACTGAACAAAGCAGAAATAGTGCTGACAGGCAAGGATGATTACGAAGGCATTCTATGGATTGGTGGTGGCCTTTACCTGCATGATGATGCACAGGAAGAAAACATCTACAGCAACGAAAATAAAACCGTTCTGACCTACACCGAGGATGCATTGAGCGACAAAACGGCTGCACAGATGAACTACGAATACAATGGTTCCACCTCTCAGGGTAACAATTATTTAGCAATTGTTCTTCCCAATGGCGGCACCATAGACAGGCATAAGGAGAATGTTCTCTACTCCGTGCGCGCCTATACATTAGGCGACACGCTGACTTATTATTTCGGTGCTTGTTGGAGCGAATGGAAAAATGGCGAGCAGTCATTCCCTACCAAAGAAGCATGGACAGCAGCCATAGAAAAAGAAGCAAGTAAGTTATGACCTATCTGATTATCCGTTTTTCGACCATAGGCAATGTAGCGATGACAGTGCCTGTCATTGCATCGCTTAGCCGCAGGTATCCGGATGATCGGTTTATTATAGCGAGTAAGAAGAAGTTAGGCGCTATGTTCGAATCAATGCCCAATGTTTTCTTTCACGAAGTGGATAACCATTTGGACTGGAAAGGCGTGTGGGCATTATGGCGAGAATTACGAAAAGAAGCAGACCGCGTCATTGACCTTCAAAACGTACGCCGCACAAGAGTACTTGACCTGCTGATGGTCCTAAGCGGCAAACAAGTAACGCGAGTGCGTTACGGGCGCATACGCAAACAATTAATAACTATTTTCGGAATCGGAAAGCGTTCCCTACCGAGCGAGTTTGAGCGTTACAGGGATGCCTTCCGTCGCGCAGGATTAGAGACAGATACAGAATTCAAGGAGCTACCGATTAACAAAAAAGCCTCGGCGAATATCCATAAACGCTACGGCGAGAAAGAGGGTCAATGGATAGGGTTAGCACCGTTTGCCAAATCCAAATCAAACATGCTACCTTACCGCGTGACCAAGGAACTGATTGAACGTCTGACAAAAAGCAAAGAAACCAGAGTATTTCTTTTTGGCGCCGGTGCCATTGAATGTGAGATGCTACGCCAGTGGGCAAGTGTCTTTCCCCGAACGGAGAGTGTAGCCGGGCAGCTCAGTTTGGAAGAAGAATTGGAACTGATGCGCCAATTAGACATCATGGTATGCATGGACAGCGCCAACCAACATTTGTCCAGTTTGGTAGGTCTCCGGGCAATCAGTGTATGGTGCGCTACCCACCCCATCATCGGATTTATGGGTTGGAAACAGAATCCGGAGGACATCATCCAACGCAACGATTTACGATGCCGTCCGTGCGCATGCCACGGAACCAATCACTGCCGATACGGCAATTATGCCTGCCGAGAGATAGAAACAGAAAAAATAATACAACGTATATATGAGTAAAATCATTTCATTAGCCAATCAAAAAGGAGGCGTAGGCAAGACCACCACCTCCATCAATTTAGCAGCCGCTTTAGCCACACAAGGCAAACGCGTACTCCTGATTGACGCCGATCCCCAAGCAAACACTTCATCGGGTTTGGGAGTAGAGATACGTAATCTGGATAACACCATTTACGAATGTCTTGTAAACGGAGTAGATCCCCATACAGCAATCGTAGCGACGAACACGAAGAACCTAAGTCTGATTCCCAGCCATATAGACTTAGTTGGTGCCGAGATAGAAATGCTAAATATGGAGCACCGCGAACAGTTACTTAAGAACATTCTGGCACAAGTCCGCGAGGAGTATGACTATGTACTGATAGACTGCAGCCCGTCGTTAGGCTTGATAACCGTCAATGCTCTCACCGCGAGCGACAGTGTAATTATCCCTGTGCAATGCGAATTCTTTGCCTTGGAAGGAATAGCCAAACTGCTGAATACTATCAAGATCATCAAGTCAAAGTTGAACCCAAGTCTAAAGGTGGAAGGCTTCCTACTGACAATGTATGATAACCGTCTGCGGTTGAGCAACCAGGTATATGAAGAGGTAAAACGCCATTTCGGGGATTTGGTATTTAACACCGTTATCTCACGTAATGTCCGTTTAAGCGAAGCACCATCCCACGGCGTATCCGTATTGGAATACGATCCAAGTTCGAAGGGTGCTCAAAATTACACAGCATTAGCAAAAGAACTTATTGCACGCAATAAGTAACCCACCCGCCCCCAAGAGAGGATAAATGAAGACACATAATATGAAGAAAATGACAGGCCTTGGGCGAGGCTTAGACGCCCTGATAGACACCAGCCATGTAGATACGAACGGCGGCAGTTCCATTTCTGAGATTGAATTGGACAAAATCATCGCCAATCCTGACCAGCCTCGCCGCACTTTTGACGAAGAGGCACTACAAGAGTTGGCCGATTCCATTCGTGAGCATGGCGTTATTTCTCCTATCACGCTACGCGATAATAGTGATGGCACGTATATGATTATCGCCGGTGAGCGTCGCTTCCGTGCCAGTAAGATAGCCGGTCTGGAACGCATTCCCGCTTATATCCGCACGGCAAAGGACGAGCAAGTGATGGAATGGGCGTTGATTGAGAATATCCAACGCGAAGATCTTGACGCAATAGAAATTGCGTTAGCCTACCAACGTCTCATGGACGACTACAACCTGACGCAAGAACGGATGTCCGAGCGTGTAGGCAAAAAACGCGCGACTGTAGCCAATTATCTCCGATTACTCAAACTACCGGCAGAGATACAAGTAGGCATCAAAGAAAAGAAGATAGAGATGGGTCATGCCCGTGCGATATTAGGAACTCCCTCCGCCGAGCGTCAGTTAGCACTATACCAACGCATCTTGCGCGAAGGATTGTCGGTACGCAAAGTAGAAGCTTTAGCCCAAGAAGACAAAAAAGAAGGTAAACAGCCAAAGGAGAAACCTGAAAATCCCTACGAGATGTTAGAGAAAGAACTGAGCACTCGTCTCGGGGCTAAAGTCAAGATTCAAGAAAACAAACTGACTATCAGTTGTTCCAATGAACAGGAACTGCTCCAAATTGTCAATAAATTAAGTTGAAACGCCGGCTATACATAGTACTGCTTTTATTGCCGATGGCAGTCTTCGCCAATCAGGACACTATTTATGTTCATCATCCAGACAGCGCTGCAAAGGAAGATGAATACAAATATTATATTGACCTGACGAAGAAACCGGATGCTATCAAGGCCGTCTGGTTGGGGACCATTTTTCCGGGTGCCGGACAAATATACAACAAGTCGTATTGGAAGTTACCCATTGTATATGGTGCATTTATGGGTTGCGGCTATGCCATCAGTTGGAACCAAAATCGCTACAGCAGCTACAAGACAGCCTATATAGACCTCTATAACGACATCCAAGCCGGCAGCGTAAGTGAAGACGGGAGTAAGAGTTATATCGCAGTTATCCCGGAAGGCTATGATTTAGCGCGCGTAGGAGGCCAGTCCACATGGCTCAACACCCTCAAGAACCAGCAAAATATCTACAGACGCTATCGGGATATATCTATATTAGCGACCGTCGTTGTCTATGCATTGAGTCTAATAGACGCATATGTAGATGCCCAATTATTTGATTTCGACATCACTCCGGATTTATCCTTTAACTTAGAACCTCAAATTATTACGGACCAACAGCGCCAACAAAGCGCTGAATTAAAATTAGCCATCACATTTTGAAAAAGATTTTCTTCATAGCAATATGCTTATTGAGCGTAAAACTTTCCGCTCAAGATATCATAGAAAGAGACAGTACCGCCAATGACAGTACATCGGTAGAGTCATTAGAGTTAGTACCTATCCAGACAGATGATAGTATGGGGCTGATGGACAGCGTTATTATCGTCGACTCGATTGTACCCATTGTACCCTACTACACCCAATGGAACGACAGTGAATTATCCGATTTGGAGATGCGAACATTAGACTGGAGTTTACAATGGATAGACACCTCGGGATGCAAAGTACTCCATGACACAACTACTTTGACCGACTCCGTATACAAGGCCCGTTTGCAGGCACTGCCATGCGTGATTGAGCTACCCTACAACGAAAGGGTACGGGCATTCATCTTGCGCTACGTCAAACATAGCCCGAAACAGGTAGCAAGAATGATGCGCATGAGCGAGTATTATTTCCCCATATTCGAAGAGATATTAGGAAAATACGGTCTGCCCTACGAATTGAAGTATCTTCCGATTATCGAATCGGCGCTCAATCCTATAGCTCGTTCTTATGTCGGCGCAGCCGGCTTATGGCAGTTCATGCCGGCAACAGGAAAACTATTCGGATTGGAGATCAACTCGTTAGTAGACGAGCGCATGGATCCACTCAAATCCACAGAAGCCGCCTGCCGATTCCTGAGCAGCATGTATTCCGTATATCATGACTGGAATCTGGTTATCGCAGCCTATAACTGCGGAAGCGGCAATGTAAACAAAGCAATCCGCAGAGCCGGAGGAAAACGTGATTTCTGGTCCATCTACCCATATCTTCCTCGTGAGACACGCAACTACGTACCTATCTTCATTGCCGCTAACTATGCCATGAATTATGGAGAGGCACATGGTATATGCAAAGCGCCGGTGGAGAAAGCTATGCTAACCGATACTATTCGTACGAATCAACGCATGCACCTTCAGCAGGTAAGTGACAAATTGGGCATAAAAATGGATGAATTACGTCGTCTGAATCCCCAATATTCCAAAGATATTTTGCCGGGCGGAAGCAGCTATACTCTTGTCTTACCATCCGAAAAAGTAGGAATGTATATTGATTTGCAGGACACTATTTTAGTCTACAAAGCCGACAGTTTGATTAATAACCGCCGTGCAGAAATCGATTTAGCCAAAGTAACAGGTATTCATGGCGGCTACCGCGTAAACGGCGTGACCTATTACACTATCAAACGTGGCGACACATTGGGAGGTATAGCCAAAAAATTCCACTGTTCCGTAAAACAGTTAAAAAAATGGAACGGACTGAAAAACGATAATATCCGCGAGGGCAAGAAACTAAAGATATGCAAATAGTAGAAAGTAGAAAGACCGCTTCACTCAAAGAAGAAAGACATTATGGATGGCAAAAAGATATATTACTCACTACGTGAGACAGAAAAAGAGACCAGCATTCCTGCCTCCACTCTGCGCTATTGGGAGAAGCAATTCGAACAACTGAACCCTCGTAAAGATGGTCATGGGAACCGTTATTATACGCAGGAGGACCAAGAGGTCATCAAACGAATCAAATATATCCGTGACGAGTTGAAGATTACCCGAATAGAGGCAATCCGTAAGGAACTGCAAGAGAATGAAAAGCACTCAGACGAACGTCAGGCGACTTTAGAGATACTGCTACGGATGAAAGAAGAGTTATGTGAAATACGCAAAATTATCAAACACGATGACTGATTGGAGTAAAAAGACTGACAATTTGCTGCGATCGCAAGCTACTATTTACCAACTCATCCGCTATGGTTTTGTAGGCGGAGTGGCATTTATAACAGACTACGGTTCGCTATATGCCCTGACAGAATGGTGCGGAGTGCAATATTTAGTATCCGCAGCATTGGCATTCCTACTCGGTTTGGTAGTCAATTATGTGTTAAGCAACTTAATCGTCTTCTCTACACACCGTTTACCCAACCGATGGCTGGAGTTTGCAATCTTCGCATTAATCGGAGTGGTTGGCTTGGGACTCAATGAAGCGATCATGTACAGTTGCTGCGAATGGGCAGAACTGCATTACATGATAGCCAAACTGATCTCTACCGTATTGGTATTCTTCTGGAATTTCTTTGTACGTAAAATTACACTATTCTATAACCAACCCAAATAATGAAAACAGCACTTATTATCGGCGCCGGTCCGGCTGGACTGACAGCAGCCACCGAACTCCTGAAGCGTACAGATATTCATCCTGTCGTATTGGAGTCCACCCGTCAAATCGGCGGAATCTCTCAGACCGTCCAGTACCATGGCAACCGGATGGACATAGGCGGTCACCGGTTCTTCTCCAAGAACGAGCGTGTGACAGCGTGGTGGGAGGAGTTAATGCCCATGCAAGGCGCTCCTGCGTTGGATGACCTGTTGCTCGACAAGCACAAACCCATGGCGGAAGGCGGACCGGATCCCGAGAAGACAGACTGCGTGATGCTGAACAGAGAGCGTGTATCCCGCATCTTCTTTCTCCGTAAATTCTTTGACTATCCTATATCCCTCAAATGGGCGACCTTTGCCGGAATGGGTCTGAAGAACACTTTCAGAGCAGGTTGCGGCTATCTGCAGGCCATCATAAAGAAACTGCCGGAGACGTCATTGGAGAACTTCTACATCAACCGTTTCGGACGTCCTTTATATGAGATGTTCTTTGAGGACTATACCACCAAGGTATGGGGTGTTCATCCGTCAAAGATAGGCGCCGACTGGGGTTCGCAGCGTGTTAAGGGATTATCGATTTTTGCATTATTAAAAGATGTATTTCTACGGCCATTCCGTCAGACTGACAACGGACAAAAGAATGTAGAAACCTCG
>AUXO015436130.1_pt1 | contig 12397 bp, 10 predicted proteins | sample 768731 | NCBI WGS metagenome assembly AUXO01 (sample SAMN02715735, study PRJNA202380) | gut metagenome | biome: sheep rumen | host: Ovis aries | place: New Zealand: Palmerston North | reverse complement strand
TGCAAAGGTACTCTTTTTATTTGAAATACCCAAATAGTTCCTAATAATATTACACCCTTCTATACAATCCGTTTGACGATTCTGTGAGTCCCAACATGTCTAAACGTCTCGCAAGCTTGAGTGGTAGGTACATTTTTTTAAGTCTGAGAATGTCTTGTGAATTGGTGTGTCTCTTTGAAGTGTAAAGGTACAAAAATTTGGATTTATGACAACCTTTTTAGAAAAATGTGTAACTTTGCAGTCAAATAAATGCTATATAATGAAAAGTCTATTTAAAAAGTTTGCTGCAGTAGTTTGTAGTTGGTTTCCTGTAACCACTGTAAAATTACGTTATTTTATGCGGTTCAAGCATTTCCCGGATTTTAAGAAGCCACAAGATCTTAATGAGAAAATTCTATATTTGAAACTCTTCTCAGACACTTCTCTTTGGACACAATTGGCAGATAAATATAAAGTTCGCGAGTATGTGAGGTCTTGTGGTTTGGCATCAATTCTGATTCCCCTATATGGAGCTTGGGAGCGAGTGGAAGACATTCCCTTTGATGAACTCCCCCAAAAGTTTATTCTGAAAGCCAATAATGGAGATGGAAAAGGGACGAACGTAAATGTTGACAAGGCGAAAATGAACGATGAGGATTGGGCAAACTTGCGCAAACGACTACAAGGTTGGCTTGATGCAAAATACATTGGCGCATTGTCTGGTGAACCACAGTATCGAGATATTAAGCCGATGATTATTGCTGAGGAACTACTACCTTGCCCCGAAGGATCCACGTCGTTGATAGACTATAAGCTGTGGTGTTTCAATGGCGAACCCTATTCATTCTTTGTTTGCTCTGAACGACAGGAGGATGGGTATCATGCTACAGTCGACTGCTATGACCTGGAGTGGAACCGTTATCCAGAGAACATGATGGCTTCGCCTCACATGACTGTTGCCACAAAAGCCATACCTCGTCCTGCATGTCTTGACGAGATGATTGAAGCAGCTCGCAAACTGTCGAAGCCTTTTCCAGAAGTTCGAGTGGATTTGTATGCAGTTAATGACAAACTCTTTTTTGGAGAGTTAACCTTTACCTCTTTAGGTGGCATGATGGATTACTATACTCCAGAATACCTACATGTGATGGGAGCGAAAGTAAAATTACAAGGATAGACTTATGAAAGGCAATATTTTGAATTTGTTGTTGGGTGTGATAGTACTCTCATCTGATACGACTCCACTAAAAGCTCAAGAAGTGAAATGGCGCTTGGTATTTTCTGATGAGTTCAACCAGCCCAACGGCAGTCAACCAGACCCGGCGAAGTGGAATAGGGCTATGCGTAATCCTAGTATATGGGCGCGTTGGAATAGTAATTCAGACAAAGTTGTTTTTATTAAAAACGGCAGTTTAGTATGCAGAGCCATTCCTAATAAAGCAGAACCTTCAGATACAGCCAAGATGCTGACTGGTGGTGTGAACACCATGAATAAGTTTGAATTTCAATATGGTAAGGTAGAGGTACGTATGAAGACGAATTTTACTCGTGGAAACTTTCCTGCCGCATGGATGGGTAAGACTCATCAGCATCGTGATGATCTTTATGGGGAAATCGATATTGCAGAAATCTTTAGTAACCAAAACAAAGTTTATCACACGATTCACTCACAATACACAATGAAGAATCCACGCCATGGAATGAAAACCAGTTTTACTACAGATGTTGATATTAGAAAATGGCATGTCTATGGAATAGAATGGACACCAGACTATGTTCTGTGGACAGTTGATGGTGTGACTACAGGCATATTTAGAAAGCCTCAGGATAGTAAACTGCTTAAGGACGATGCTTGGACTTTTGATTATCCTTTCTTTATCATCCTTAATCAGGCTGTGGGGAATGGACAATACTCAAGTTTACCATACCCCAATACAAGAAAAACCTATGAGACTCTTTTTGACTGGATAAGAGTGTATCAGAAAAACGGTCTTTAGTCCTTAGCATATTCAATTTCTATACCACCTATCTCTGCAGCGATATGTGAATATGATGAATATCCACTACCGAAAATCTTAATGGTATGACTTAAACAATATAAATCGACTATTGCAAATTCCATGCCTTCCAGAGTATTTCTGCTTGTGTCGTCTAAGAAAGTAATGATGTGGTTCGAAAATAGTTGCTTTAATTGGTGCTTGACATTATTGTCATCAGTTGCCAAGTAAAACATTGAAGATGCATCCTTCTCAATTTCTCTCTGGATGATTTTGATAAATGATTCAGTAGGAGAGCGTTTTATAGATGCCTTATTATCAGTGCGACGTATGTGAACACCATATATTTTGTCTGGAAAATCTGCTGTGATTTGATTAATTCTGTCCTGTAGGTGTGTTTGTGGCTTGAAAAGTTTTTTTAACGGATAATAATCAGGGCACATAGAGTTACATGAAATCAAAAGATTATTTTTATCTGAAGAGATTTCAAGAGCTTTTCCGTCGTTATTATAAATATTATAGTTAAAAGTCGGTGTGTAAAGATAATGAATGAGTAACCATCGTTTCAAATAATCTTTGGTGTTATCAATATGATATAACCATTTCTTATTCTCAATTATTTCTATTTGATGATCATCAATAGGAAGGAATAATTGATTAAAATCAGCACGTAGTCCTTGGCTGTTATTCCAGAAAACAATAGATTTATGGCCATATTTCTTAGCTATTGCTATGCCAGAGGATATCGCTCTCATCCGATTGCATAATCCTCCCGTTGGTATTATATAGATGTTCTTATCTGTCATGGGTTACATTATAAAATAGTAGATCTACGATATAATATTAGTTGTAAATAATCTTGTTATATAAGCCTTGAGTCTGTAAACTGATATTGTGCCAATCATAATAATCTTGTACTTTTCTCCATGCATTTTCATCTTGTTTTATTTTGCTTATTTCCTCGGGATTGTGGAGTATATTAAGTAAAGCGGCTTGCAAATTTGCTTCATTGATGTCATCTTCAATAATCCATCCTATTTTTGCTAATTTAAGTGGTTCAGGTAACCCACCAACATTAGTTACCAGTGTGGGAATCTTTTCTGAAATAGTAGTCATAAGTGCGCCACTTTGCGAGAATGAGTTCTTTTTATATGGTAACAGATAAACGCTGGTATGTGACAATAAATAATAGTATTCTTCATTCGAAAGCCTTCTGTCTTCTATGATGACATTTTTATATCTTGATAACATAGAATAATCTACTCCTTGATTTTTACCTACCAGCACCAGTATACAAGTATTACATTGATTTAACTCAGATGTCATATTCCAAACTTTTGCTAGGATATCACAGCCTTTATAAGCGTTTTGGAATCCTAATGAGGTAAATATAATTTTATCTCCAAAATTATATTTTAGATCGAAATGCTGTTCTTCCTCTTTGAATAATGATTTATCGTAATTCGGTTGTAGAAATCCATGGTGAATAACGGAAATTTTGTCTTGGGAGATATTAAATTTCTTTGCCAATTGTATCTTGGTATCTTCAGAATGTACAATAATGGCATCACATAGTTTATAAATTTTAAAGAAAACGGGGAAATAATTATCTCCAGTATTTAATGGTAAAATATTGTGAGCAGTGTACAATAATTTAAAACCAAAGAGCCTCTTTGCCAATTTGTAATAGTACAAGTCGAAATGTTGTAGTCTGAACCACTGTACATGAACTAATTTGGGTTTGAGGGTCATAAACAGATAGAGCAGTTTAAAATAAGTTAATATGTAACTACAAGCTTTCAATACTGAGTTACTTAGTTTGTTATATTTAAAAATTCTAAGATAGGAGTGATTGTGGTTCTCCTTAAAATCCAAATACTTACTGCAAATATAATATAAATTAAAATCATTTATGTCAGAAAGTAAATAGTAATCATATACAGCAAGATTAATCATTGACTGTGGGTCAATGAAGAAAATCGTATCTTTATTTGGTTTAGGTCTACTCCCTTTTATATGCATAAAGTCCTTTTTAATACGTTCAAATAACCGTGACCATATAGTTCATCTGGTTCGATATAGTTCCCTTCTCCCCACTCATTCCATGACTTGATGAAGATGATCTTATGTTCTTCTGTCTTATTTGAAATCATCTTTAAGGCATGTAACAAATGTTTTTCAAAATTTTCAGGAGTCGAATTTATATAAATGCCTTCTCCATTTCCTGCACGTGGTGTACGATCCCATTGCGGTATAATTACAGGGAAAACATTCTCCCATTGGTCTTCTGGAGCAAAAAAATACTGAACAGTGCGTGGATAATCATAACGTAATGCTGGCAGGAATGGAAAATGCTTATGAAAATATTTCTTTATAATACGCTGATATTTTCCTAAAGCAATCATTTCGCCTCTAGATTTCCCATAAGATGTAATACTGTCGAAACCTAATGAGAGAATATCAGAAAAAACTTCACTACTGCTTTCTAGGTTGGGAATGACATGTTTTATTTTTCCATCTGCGGTGCGCCTAATAGTTGTTGTATTATTAATCATTGCAGAAAAATGGATTCCAGGTAAACCGTTAGCTAAAGCGAGTTTTCTCCATAATTCCATGAAATGACTAACATCAGTAAAATTGTATGGATCATAGATAGAAAAAATAGGCTTCCCATCAACACAGACATATCGTTTGTCTTTAAAGGCAGGAACTACATAATTGAAATGTGCAATATAGTCATCCTCCCCTCCATAGACCATAGGGACAATCATCTTTGTCTTCCCGCCATTTTGCCAAGTCTTAGTCGTCCATTCGTGATTTGCCCAACAGAGACAGAAAGGAAAGTCGGGCTTACCACTTTTTAGCACTTCCTCAAATGGTCGCTGTAATAATAATTTGCCATTTCCCATCCAGTAGTGGTAATAGCAAAATCCTTCAATTCCTGCTTCACGTGCCATTTGTGCCTGTTGCTCACGAACCTCTGGCAGGCGTAAGTCATAAAAACCTAAATCGGCTGGAATACGTGGTTGGTAATGACCATGAAAAAGCGGTTTCGCTTTTGCCACGTTGGTCCATTCGGTAAATCCTGGTCCCCATGCCTCATCATTCTCTGGTATAGGATGGAATTGGGGGAGGTAATATGCTATTACTCTTGCCTTCATTTTTAGCGCAAAGATAATTAAATTCTATGAGACTACAAAACAATCCGTATTTTATTTGTGACTCGGTCCTGTGCTGAAGTGTAGAGACTACGAGTTATCGTTGTTTGATAACCCTGGCAGGTATACCTGCTGCAACTGAATATGCAGGAATATCATGGGTGACGACGGCGTTGGCACCGATAATGGCTCCGTCGCCAATGGTCACACCAGGCATCACACAGACATTGTTGCCTAGCCATACGTTATTGCCTATTTTGACCGGTCCTTTACTGAAGAGAGGACGCTGTGTCGGTGGGATATCCATCTGCTCATAACTAGTCTCGCCATGTGAGTTGTCGGTAATCAGTACATTGGTGCCTGTCAGCAAGTGGTTGCCGATAGTAATGCTATTAATCGCAGATATGTGAGAGTTGGCACGGATATGACAGTCATTGCCAATAGTAATATGAGGCTGGAAACGCTGATCTATGAAAGAATCCCAAGCACACAGTTGCAAATTTTTGCCAAAGACTGTCGCATCTCCTACAGACACATATTCTAACCCATTTAATTTAAGGGCAGGATAAGTAATGGTAGAATGCCCCCATTGCGCAAACCGTTGGCTATAGAATCCTGTATAGAAGTGGGTCAGCAGTTTTTGTGTAATGCTGCAAAATGATTTGGGGAATAATAATGCACTTCCCTTACCAATAAGTTGTATGAACCTGCTTATAATTGTCATCATATGAATCTTTTTTATTCTGCTTTCCAAAATAAATGAGTACCGATCAAAGGCATGCTATAATTCAGATATACAAATGATATAAGAATTACGATTAATATGGCTGCCCATTTCGGACGTATAGTATAGTATATGTTAACATATAGCAGAATTGTGATTGTTTGATACAACAGACTGACACGCTGAGCTAATACAGGAAGAAAGGCAAGGACAGTATAAGAACAGATGCTGCATACAAACAATTTCATCATCAGCGGGAAATATTTATTTTGCTCCTTGATAGTATCGAAGAAATATAATAGATAAAAGAATATCGACATCGTAAATAGATGGAGTGGTCGAAATACATTCACGGATGCCTCGGCAGTGCCTTTCTCTGCGCCGACTTGGTAGGATGCCAATTTTGCGCCAACTAGTGGAATGTCCATACTCATGGTGATGCCAACACCAAGGAAATAGATGACATACGACGCAGGAATAAGGGAAGCCCATATCAGACGTTTCTTGACAGACATATCATCTGACGACATGAAGAGCATGGGAGTCAACACCAAAGCGGAATAATGGAAAAAAGTGGCTAAAGCCAAGAGGGAAATGGCTATAACCTTTTGTCTGTCCGCTTGATATTTGACCGCCATTAGGAATAACCCAGAGAGGACTCCTGTTCTGATTTGCATCATTTCATGGAGTTCATAGTGATAACTGAGATAGACCACAACGGGAAGGAACCAAAATTCAGTCAATTGACGGAAGGCTATAAACTTAAGCCCGAGTCCAAATAGGGCATAAAAGAGAAAAAGCGCATGGACATCGTGTGTGAAATTATTGAAGATGGATGATAGCCACAAGTAGGAGAATTCGATACTTTCTGCCAATTGTGATGAGGTATTGTAATTGAGATACGAGTATTCGTAATTCTCCGAATCAGGGTCTAGACCTATCTCACGGGTTCCTGCAAGTACTACAAGAATGAACCCCAGAAAGATATAAATGGGAAGTTTGAATTTGCCCAAGTATCTTTCAAGTAGTGCAAGAATTGCTGTTAGAAAGAAAATGCTAACGACAACAATACCAGTAATCATGTGTTAGAATGTTTAATGAATTGTAAAATGAGTCTGTGTAGCATTCTTCTTTCTTTAAGACTGATGCCTATAGCATAAACTAAAAGGAAGGTAAATAGTGGTGAGAAGACAAACAACGTAACAAAACGTGTTAGTTCGGAATCAAAATATTGGTATATTCCTAATGAAAACAGTATGCTTATCAGAGTGATGAGCAAACAAGGCAATATTAAATGCATGAAGTAAGCCCTATAGGAAAAAGGTGAATAGTAATGCTTTAGACATGCTAATCTCACAGTATGGGCTATAGTGCAGACACCAATCATCGATAGAAAGATGGTATAATCAGGTAATCCCCAATAAAACAACACCAAGGTGATAGGCAGACAAAGAAGTGTAATGCTGTCGACTAAGAGGATGTAATACTTTATCTTGCCTGTAGCATGAATAATCGTAGTAATAGGATTATGTAAAGCAAGTATGATCATGAATATCATATACAAGCGAGAAAATATAATCATCTGTTCTGTTACTGTTCCTAACCACCAATTCAGAATGATGGGTATCTCAATCATGAGCGGCAAGGAAATGGCTATAAGTAGATATAATATGAACTTATTGCTGACGATAAACAGACTATTGAGGTATTCGATGTCCTGCTCGGCATACGATTTTATCATAGGTGGTCTGAATGCTATGGCGATACTATTGATTAAGGCGGTCAGGGCATTATAAATCTGATTGGCTATGGCATAGGCGGCAGTGGCAATGTTCCCGAAAAAAATATTTAGCAAGATAGCACTGCCTTGGATAATGGAGATTCCTGAGAGTGCACTATACGTTGTCCATCCAGAGAAAGAAAGGATATCTTTATAGAGTTTCTTGTCTTTTGCCTTTACATAACGGCATTCAGCATAGCATAGTCTTCCTCTAATGGCATAGGCGGCATAGGTTAGGAAAGCAATAAAAGCTAATCCGAATGCATAAAAGATGAGCCCGTCAGATAGGATATGTAATCTAATGAGCAGGGCAACTAATAGTCGACCTGCACATTCCGCCATTGTAACCAAGGCATAATACCCCATGTTCTCATGGGCGAAGAATGCTGCAGAATAAGGTATCTGGAGGAAGGAAAACAGAAAAGCTACTATAGATAACTGGTAAGTCCATTGTGCTGCCGTCATACGATCGGCAGGAATAACCAGTTGTGTATTCACGAACCAAAGTCCAAAGGTCTCAAAAATAAGAATAACGATTACGATTAGTAGTAGAATGATATTCATGCTGACAGAGAAAATCTGTGGCAGACTAGAATCATTGCGCATACCAATGGAATAAGAGTAGAATCTTTGTATAGAGACGGCCAGTGTTGTAGTAAGGAAAGTGCTTGTTAAAACGACTCCCGCAATGGTGTTGAAAAGACCGTAGTCTACTTGCCCTAATGCCTGCAAGACAACCCTTACCGTATAAAGGTTGATGAGCATAATGGCAAACATACGTACAAAAAGTACCAGGGTATTTGATGCTATATGTTTTGTTTTTGTGGTTGTCTTTTCTACTTGCGGAAGGTTGGTCTGCATGCTCTTCACTCCTTGAATATAAAATCTCTAATGGAATATAATGACAGAACAACGCAGGTTAATATGAGCATCAATGCTACAAAAATCATGCGTTTGGGTCCTGCGGGCTTGACGGGTACTGCGGCTCCTTTGACAACGGTGAAGGCTGGAGTGCGCTCTTGGATCTTAGCCTTTGCGGCAAGCATTTGACTATTTAAAGTATTATAGTTGTTGAATTTCAACTCCATCTCACTCTCCATCTCCTCTGCTTTCAAACGGACACTTTGCATGGCGATATTCACATTGCCGTCCACAAATGCACCATAGCGTTGGCGTAAACGCTCATAATCTTGTTTCGCCTCAGCGGAAAGCTGCTTGTAATACTCATAATCAACACGTGCCTTATTGGTGCGGTACTCTGTGATGAAAATTTGTAACTTGTCTTTGATAGAGTCGGCGAGTGTTTTACAGACAAGGGGGTCTTGAGCTTCCACGCCAATGGTGATTACGCCCGTTTTCTTGTCAATGGATATCGCAATATTCTTACGAGCCTTATTCAAGATGCTGCTTTCGTCCTTCGAAAGATAATAAGGATCATATTTGCCTTTGTTGGCAACATTGTCTTCTTGACGGGGGATGAGTCTTATCAGCCAGTTGACGGGATAGTTCCACCATGCTATTTTCTGATGAAACTTCAGGTAGTCGTGGTAGGTTGCTTTAATATCTCCATCTTGGTTCTCCACCTTGATGTTCAGCAGGCTGACAACGAATGCGTTATCATCCATCAGGTCGGGGTAGAGCATAGGAGTAATGGCGTCTGAGGTCTGTATGTCACTGATGTCAAAACCAAAAGATGCTGCGATGGAACCCAGTGTACCCCCACTACTGGAATTCTCCATCTCTGGTGCGAGTTTCACGTCAGAAGTATAATACCTCGGTTTGCTGAAGATGTAGATGCATGACAATATAAAGACAATGGGGAGAACCCGGTAGAATAATTTCTTATTCGACCAGATCTTCTTGGCTATAACACGGAGGTCGATAACTTCAGGTTTCTTTTTCGTCTCTTCCATAATCTATTACTTAAACAGGTTTGCTATCGTGGCTGCCATTGTTGCCATGCTGGCTCCAGATGTTGCCATCATCATCTTCTCTGCCATTGTCATCTTACCCAATGCCTTGGAGGGGACTATAATCTCACAACCGGGTTCTACCTTTGCCTTGGTGCTAGCCCTGGCTATCATGCCGTTCGAATATATTATGTAGGTATGTGATTTCTTGGCATTCCTGCTGTAGCCTCCAGCCTGGTTGATATAGTAGCTTGCCTTCTTGCCTTTTTTATAACCCACAATATTGGGATGGAGGACAGCGCCATTGATCTTGATAGTCCCGTTGTATTGGGGAACGAAGATCTTGTCGTCCTCACGCAGGATCAGGTCTTCCTCACAGCCAGGATGTGCCAGTGCCTTCTCTAATTCAATAGCGACAGTATATGTTGTGGGAATCTGGAATTTCTGGAGTTCTGTCTTGCTTTGCTTTTCTGCCAACTGTGCGATAGCCATGGCATTGCTGCTTCCCAAGGCTGTCTCCATCATGTTGTTCTGTTGTTCACGTTGTGCTATCCGAAGTGCCTCTTCCACCTTGTAACGCTCTTCCTCATTGATCTTACGTTCCAGGCGAGCCCCTTTGACATAAGCGTATTGGTTGGGACCTCCAGCCATCTTGATGACATCACTCAAACGGGTCTCACGCTTGGAGAGGGCATAGACGCCAGAGAACATAACCTCTCCCTCAACGGTGACATTCTGTTGGGTGGTATAACCTGCGCTCTGGTGTACGAAGACCTCATCGAAAGGCTGTAGCACGAAACTTGGCTCCCCGTCAATGATCAGTCCGTCTTTCAATGCGAAAGAGAAAGTCTGAGAGATGACAGAGTCTACTCGCTCACTGGCGGGATTGACAATACGGCGTGCTACCTCTACTTTACTCGTTGACGCAGAGTTCTTCAGTCCACCAGCTTGTAGGATGAGGTCTTCCACGGTGGTGTTCTCCGAGAAGACATAGGTGCCGGGGAACTGTACTTCTCCCAGGATGGATAATGTCTCTTCCTCCTGTACGTCAGTACGGGTGGGAACGAAGAGGACATCCTCACTCTGCAGGGTGACATCGGGAAGTGTCTCGTTCATGATCCCCTCAATGTCCACGGCAATAGTGGTCAACTTACGATCGGGTTTCATCCGCTGGATGATGCCGTGACGGGCAAAAGCATATTCCGTGATACCAGAAGCCGCTTGGATGAGTGAGCGTACCGTATTGGTGCTCTCACCAATCTGGTACATGCCAGGACGGAACACTGCTCCTTTGACCTCCACCATATTCTCGTAACGGGGAATGATAGAGTCGACGGTGACGGAGTCGTTGTCATACAAACGGAAAGAGTTGGCATCAAACTCCTCGACGTTGAACACGTTGTATTTGCCTGCTGCCTTCCGATAGACACGGGTGTATTTGGTAAAGGCGTCTCCTGTATAGCCCCCGGCATAGCGGAGGAGGGTGGAGAGCGACTCATTCGCCTTCATCTCATACCACATGGGGCGTTTTACCTTACCATCAATATTCACCAGATTGTCGTAGGTGCCTACCTGAATGATATCATTATCGGCGAGACGGACATTCCCTGTCAGCTTACCATTGAGCATATAGTCATAGACATCGACAACACTCAGTAGTCTGCCGCCACGGAATACCTTGATATTACGGAGGGTACCCAGGTCACTGATACCACCTGCCATATGCAGGGCATGGAATACTGAGGCAAAGGCGGAAAGGGTATAGCTGCCTGGTTTCCTTGCCTCACCCATCACATGTACCGTAATGGTACGTGTCTGTCCTAAGGTCATCTGGATATTGGAACCTTGATAGAATGACCCCAGTCGGCTCTTTAGTCGTTGTTTTGCCTGAGCGACAGTCAGTCCACTGAGCTCAATGACACCTCCGTTCTCCACGGTGATGGTGCCGTCAGGAGATATCGTGGTACTGATATTATCACGGGAAACTCCCCATATATCGATATTGACGATATCCCCAGGACCTAACACGTAGCTCTGGGGAGTAGCGATATTCATCTCTGGCTCGAAGGTCAGGTCCCTGCGGTTGAAGATGTCCCGTCCAAAGACCCTTTTCTTGTTTTTCTTGGTCTTATACCGTTCCAGTTCGTCCTGCAGATGCTTGACCAACTGGGCGGTATCCTGGGGCATCCACTCATCCAGCTCCTCCTCCAGTTCTGTGTATTCTGGGTCATCGGCATTGTAGGTGCGGTTATTGCGATAACCCGCAATACGACCTTGGGAATACTCATTGGCAACCCTCTCGTTCTCGATGTATTCCTCATAATCCTGCTCAGACTTATTGGGTAGTTCCCTTCCTGTCTCCAAGCGGTTGATGCCATTATTGACCCGCATACGGTCTTTGTTGGCAGCAGTACCTACTGTCATGTCAGGGGATGTCGACCCTTTCTGCATGTCATGATACTTCCTGCGGACTTTGCGGATCTGGGCTGCTGTTACTCCTCTCTGGAGCAGACGTGCCACAATTTGAGACTGGGAGGTCCCCTTCTCACGTTCTTGCATGACATATTGGAGTACTTGGTTGTCGGTCATACCAGATTGTGCCCATCCTATGGAAGTTGCCAGGGTGAGACACATGAGGATAATGAATGTCCGTTTCATCATAATCAGTGCTAAATATTATTATATAATAACACGCAAAGGTGTGAATTATTGCGCAAATTTACACAATTTTTAGGAAATAACATGGGAGAATGGAGAATTTTGTGTATCTTTGCATCCGATTACAGTATCACAATCTTGGGGTTGACTGGATTTGACAGCGGGCTGAGATGGTACGTAAGCATGCGGAG
>AUXO010916381.1_pt1 | contig 12398 bp, 9 predicted proteins | sample 768731 | NCBI WGS metagenome assembly AUXO01 (sample SAMN02715735, study PRJNA202380) | gut metagenome | biome: sheep rumen | host: Ovis aries | place: New Zealand: Palmerston North | reverse complement strand
TTCTTTATTAGTCTTGAATTCCTTAACTCTAATATAAACTGGAAACTTAAAGTTAAATTTATCTTTATTCTCTTCAATTTTAGTTTTCAAAATTTTTGACTTCTTAGTCTCTTGCTTTACTTGTTTTTTAACTTTTTGCTTCTTATCTTGCGATTTCATATTCTATCTCGTGTCTAATATCTTGTGCTTGTTCTTGCGAAATTATATTTTCATTAAGTTTGTGATAAATGAATTCCTCAGCTTTTAGTTTATTTATAAACTCTTTAATATAGTCTTGACTATGTGCTTTGCTAATAGCTTTATTCAAATCAAAATTGATTTGCTTTGTTGTTTGAGTTAATATTTCTTCAACAGTGTGCTTATACTCATGGCAATTCTTTTTGTTCTTAAATTTCGTTAAATTGTTTGATTTAGTGAAATTCTTATCTTTTGCTAATTACTTTCTTGCTTCATCAGTTAAAGAATTTATTTTTGATAATGTTATAGTCTTTAACTAAATTGAATATTTGATTATTTAAATTAGTTTGTAGCTCATTATCAAATCTTTGTCTGTCAATTTGATTAAGGTAATTAACTTCTTTGTCTTTTGTATTAATTGGAAAGATAATATTTATTGATTTATTGACTTCATTTTGCTGTTTAGCTAAAGCACTATCATTTCTAATGATAAATTCTCTTAAACTATCGACTTTATTAAGAATAATCTTGGCATTAGTTGGACTGACTGCATAAGCTTTATTCTTAACAAGAGTTTTAAATTTCTTTTCATTATATTTAGAATATTTAACAAGTTCTTTGTATTGTAGCTTACTTTTATCACCTTTCAATTCATTTATCACCAAAGCTAACTTATGAATTTCATCTTTAAACACTTTTTTAACTTCCTGTTTAAATAGAGATTGCATCTTGTGTTTAGTTTCTAAGAAAGTTTGAACTCACTCATCATTTAATGAATGAGCTATCTTTTGAGAGCTATGTTGTATAAAAGTATGGTTTTTTAACATAAATCCCAAAACTATATATGTATACTTTTGTACATATATAAAATCTCAAAAAATGCTTGAACTATATGGTCATAAAATAGTTCTATGAAAAATAAAGTTAAAAATGGCAATAGATATTGCCCAATTTGTAAACATAAATTATATAAAATGGTAGATCAAAATTAAAAACTCAAAGATAGTATTGTAGAAATTGCCATAAATATATCAATTTATCCAAACTAAAAACAAATAAAAAACATTTAGCATTATGGTTATATTCAAATATTTTGAATATTTAACACATTCAAAGAAAATGTCAGAGTATGGATGCCATCAATCAACATTTTGGAGAAACGCCAAAATATTTAAAAACAAGAACATTTTTATTCCTGAATCAAATGATAGACATCTTGTTATTTATCTCGATGGTTTAAGAGTTAATAAGAAAACATATTTAATAGCTAGTGATGGTAAGTATGCCATTGGTTTTGGTTTGGTAAATTATAAATCATCAAATAATCGAAAGAATTTTATCAAAAACTTTTATGAATCATAATATGTTGATGTGATAGTCAGAATGGTTTAATTAAAGCTATTAAATCAATGTGATTTAATACAAAAATTCAAAGATGTTTATTCCATGTGTGAATTAATATTAGACACAAAATTAATATTAAACCCTGAAACACAAGCCGGTCAAGAATTGCTGCAATTGTCAAGAGAGTTATTAAGAATTAAATCTATTAATCAAGAAAATACTCGACAATTAAAATTTAAAATTTAAAAAGATAAATATTATGAATTTATTTGTTAAAAAAGTATTAATCCTGAAACTAGTGAAATTTGGTTTACACATACAAGATTAAGATTTGCTGCTTTTAATTTTGGTAAATTAATTCTAAATAGAACTTTATTTAATTTTCTTGAAAATAGTAATGTTAAAAGTATGAATAATATTCTTGAAGGTGGAATTAATTCGCCTATAAAACATTTATTAAATTATCATAGAGGAACAAACTTTGTTAGTCAACAAAAAAATTGTGAAATTTATTTGTTAAAAAGAAATTTGTTTTGGGACAAAGTTTTTATGCTACTAAATAGCGAAAAGCCAACTTTTTTTTGCAACATAGCTCGTAATATGGATGTTGTAACACAACTTATCATTAAACATTAAATTAGATTTATATTAGTAGTTATTTGTAAAAAATAATTGTTGATAATAAGCTAAATTTATTAATCATCAATTTTATTAATATTATTTCAAATGTTTTGTATTTATCTAATGACAATATATATAATTATTGAACATGTTTAAAATCTTTAGATTTTGTAGAGGAAAATCATTAAAATTGCTTCTTTTAGGAGCATTTTTAATTATTATTTCAAGTTTGCTTGAATTGCTTCAACCACTTTTATTAAATGAAGTGATTAAAGTAGTTGGTGTTCTATCAAAAGCTAAAGCAATTGAACCATTTTCATATTTACCATGAATAATTACAACAGATAATTGCTGATTTTGTTTTGGTATGTTAATACTAACAATGATGTTATTTATGATTTTTTCTAGTGTGATTGGTATTGGTGGATATTTTTTAAATGTTAAATCAATGTTAATTCTTTGCCAAAATATTAGGAATAAATGTTATCAACAGATTTTGAATTATTCATTTTATGAATTTAATAAAATTTCTGTTCCTTCAATTATTGTTAGAATGACTAATGATGTACAAATGTGTCAGCAGTCATTTAATATGCTTGTTACTGCATTAGTAAGAACACCAGTAATTATTGCTGGTGGTGTTAGCATTAGTTTTAGTATTAATCCAACTTATGGATTAGTTATTTTATTAATTACTACTATCAACATACTAATAATGTCTATAATTGGTTTAAATGTTTTTCCATTATTAAGAAGATCACGAACAACAATGGATAATTGTTCTTCTATTGTTAGAGATAATGTTTTAGGAAGTAGATTTGTGAAATCATATTTATTAAGTGATAACCAAATTAATGAATATAAATTTTACAATTCTAAACAAATGAATTTATCATATCGTTCTTCATTATGGTTATATCCAATTAGTTTTATTTTTTTATTTTCTGTTAGACTTATTACCACTTCTGTACTTTTATTAAGTGGGTATATGATTATTATTAATAATCCTCTTACAAAAACACCTAATGACATTTATGGTATTTTACAAATTTTACAAGCCATTTATAGTAGTTCTATTGTATTTATTTATTTATCAATTAATATTATTAGGAATAAACCATCATTCAATAGAATTAATGAATTATTAAATACCAATTCATCAATAATTCAACCAAAAAATCCTATTCCATTTAATCAAGAAAATTATGATATTGAATTTAAAAATGTTTCATTTAAATATTCACAACATGCTAAAAATAACATTTTATCCAATATTTCATTTAAATTGAAATCAGGTGAAACACTAGGAATAATCGGTTCTATAGGTTCTGGAAAAACAACTTTAATTAACTTAATTCCACGATTATATGATGCTAGTGAAGGCGAGATTACTATTGGTGGAATTAATGTAAAAAATATGAGTTCAGTAGATATTAGAAAAAATATTAGTATTGCTTCTCAAGAACAAATTATATTTTCAGGTGATATTGAATACAATTTAAAATATGGTAATGAGAATGCAACAAGTGATGAATTAATATCTGCTTGTAAAGCTTCATGTGCATGAGATTTTATTAAAGAAAAAGAAGGTAAATTAAATGCAAAAGTGGAACACCATGGAAGAAATTTCTCAGGTGGACAAAAACAGAGAATAAATTTAGCTAGAGCATTGTTACGAAAAGCTAAAATTTTGATTTTAGATGATACAACAAGTGCATTGGATGCAATTACTGAAAAAAATGTTCAACAAAATATTAATAAATATTTAGAAAAATCAACAAAAATTATTTCATCTCAAAAAATAAGTTCTGTTATTAATGCTGACAAAATCATGGTATTAGATAATGGATTAATATCAGGAATGGGAACACATGAAGAATTATTAAAAACTAATGCAATATACCGTGATATTTATCGAACACAAATGAGGTCAATTTTTAATTATGATGAATAATAAAATGAAATTAAAAAATGCCTCATTTAACCAAACAAGAGGTAATTACAAAAAGTGAATAAAATGAGTTTTCTCATGTATGATTCAATCTAAATTTTTATTTTCACTTTTAGTTATTATTTTTATTTTAGGTTTTGGTATTATGTCATCATATATTTTTGTATCAAGTTATATATATGATCGATTTTTAATTTATAAAACCGACTATACTGAACTCGAAAAATATTTTATTATGTTTGGTTATTTATGTATAACAATAGTTTTACTAGGGTTAGCTAACGCATTATTTAATTATTTAATAAATTTAATTACATTATCAATTTTTGAAAAGAAAGTTTGTTTTAGTTTAAGAAGAAAAATATTTAAAAAAATCCAAAATTTAACTATTACATATTTTGATGCTACTCCTACTGGCGAATTAATTTCTCGCTCTTCAAATGATGTTGATAATATTTCTGCTTCAGCTCAATTTATATCAGATGATGTTTATTTATTTTCAACTATTATTGGTAATGCAATTATGATGTTTCTCATCAATTGATTACTTGCATTATCAACATTATGGGTTTATGTATTAATGATTTTCTCTATGCTTTCATTAGTAAAGAAAATACGAAAAAATTTTTTTATCCAACAACAACATGTAGGCATTGTTAACTCTTTTATTGAAGAAAGAATTAGTGGAGTTAAAAATATTATTTTGTACAACCAAGAAAATAAGAGTATTGAAGAATTTGCTAAAATCAATCAAGAATTAACTGATAAATCATTACTTGCTAATGCTGGTTCAACTGCTTTGATGCCAATTGGTTTTTTCTTTGTTAACTTTTCATTTATTCCGTTAACTGGTATTGGTATCACATTATTAGTCACTTGTCCATGGATTAGTAATTATCATCATAGTGTGATTTATCATTATAATGAATTACCTGCATTGTTAATTGCTTTCACATTATATTGTCGCCATCTTGCTTTCCCTTTAAATGAAATTATTTCCACTTTAGGTCAAGTATTTTTAGCATTTGCTTCATTTAGAAGAGTATTTGATTTGCTTGATGAAAAAGAAGAAAAGGATTCTATTAATGCCAAAACATTAAAAGATATAAAAGGAGTGGTTGTAGCTAATAATTTATGTTTTAGCTACACTAAAGATAAATTAGTCTTAAAAAATATTAACTTTGTTGCTCGTCCAAATGAAGTTACTGCAATAGTTGGACCGACAGGATGTGGCAAAACTACATTAATTAGTTTATTGGATAAGTTTTATACTACCAACGAAGGAAGTTTAACTATTGATAATATTCCCATCAATGAGATAACCAACCATAGCTTGCGTGAAAATGTAAATATTATTTTACAAGATAATTTCTTGTTTAATACAACTATTAGAGAAAATATTAGATTTGGGCGACTTGATGCTTCAGATGAACAAGTGGAAGAGGCAGCAAAACTTTCTTATGCCAATGAATTCATTGAAAAATTACCAGATAAATATGAAACAATTGTAACTCAAAATGGTTTAAATTTATCACAAGGTCAACGACAAACAATTGCTATTGCACGTGCATTATTATCGAATGCAAAAATTATTATTATGGATGAAGCTACAAGTTCCATTGATACAAAAATGGAAAAAGATATTCAAAGATCAATGAAAAATTTATTAAAAAATCGAACTGCAATTATCATTGCTCATCGACTTTCGACAATTATGGATGCTAATAATATTCTTGTAATGAGTGAAGGTAGGATTATTGAAAGTGGCAATCATGATGAATTAATGAAAAAACATGGTTTTTATTATCAATTATTTACTTCACAACAGAAAAAAGGAATGCAAATTTAATATGAGTAAATTTAATTGATTTATTGGACACATGGATAAGTCAATAAATCAAATTGTTAATAATCTTAAAAATATTGATTTAGTTATTAATGTTTTAGATGCAAGATGTATTAATATTTCTAACAATCAAAATTTATTAAAAATTTTTAAAAATAAAAGTATTTTAAATATTGCGCTTAAAAGTGACTTAGCAGATATTTCTATTAAAAAATCTAATGTATTTTATTTATCTACTAAAAGTAATAATTTTAAATCTAAATTGAATCATATTATCATTGATTATTTATCACCAAAAATAAATAGATATAAATCTAAAGGATTGATCAATCCACATTTTAATATTATTGTTGTAGGCTTACCTAATGTTGGTAAATCTACACTTATTAATAAATTAATTGGTCGCTCAAAACTAATTACAGCTAATGAACCTGGTGTTACTAAACATATTAATTTAGTTAAAATCAACCAGTTATATTCAATTTATGATACACCTGGTATTTCAATTAAAAAAATTGATAATGATGTGATAGGGTATGTTTTAAGTTTAATCAAATCAATTAATTTTAATTTTGATGTATTATATGAAATTGTAGAATTTGCTACAACATTTTATTTTAAAAATTATCAAAAACAGATTAGTGATTATTTTGATTATTCTAAAACATTTATTTTTGCAGATTTTATCGATCATATTATGATCAAATTTAATTTTATTGATTTAAATAAAGCATTAAATTATTTATTCAATCTATATGTAAGTGGAAAAATCACAAAAGTTAATTATGAAAAATAATTTGTTATATTATGAAAGAAAATATTGAGTTAACAATAAGTATATTGTTGGCTTAGATGAAGTAGGACGTGGTGCATGAGCTGGACCAATTGTTGTTGCTGGTTGCATTCTACCTAAAAATTATAAAAATAATGAAATCAATGATTCAAAAAAACTATCAAGAAAAAAAAGAGAAAAATTATTTGATCAAATTAAAAAAGATGCTATTGCTACTTTAATTTATTTTATTGATGCACCTGATGTAGATAAATTTAATCCTAAAAATGCATCAATTTTGGGTATGGAATATATTTGTAATAATATTTTACCTAAACCTTCAATGGCTTTTGTTGATGCTGAGCAATTAAAAAAAACTAAAGTAAAAACCTTATCTATTGTTCATGGTGATAGCAAATCTATTTCAATAGCTGCAGCAAGTATATTAGCTAAAGTTACTAGAGATAGATATATGGAACAAATGGATAATAAATATCCTGGATATTATTTTACTAGACACAAAGGTTATGGAACTATGGTTCATTTAAATCAATTGTATAAATATGGACCAATCAAAAATTTCCACCGTTTTAGTTATCGTTCTATAAAAGAAGTTATGAATAAATTAGCATTAAAGAGAACATAAATAATTTATGTTAATTTAAATAAATTTTTTAATTTTATAATGGGGCGTTTAGTGGGATTCGAACCCACGTGTGACTGAGTCACAGTCAGCTGTGTTAACCAGGCTTCACCATAAACGCCATATGTAACATTGATAATTATACTTTAAACCATTGTATATAATATCTGTAATTTATGAAAAAGTTTGATGACATTATTAGTAAGTATGATTACTACGATACTCATACTCATATTAATTCATTCCCACTAATTGAAAAAATAGATGAAATTATTGATAATTGTAAAAAAAATAAAATAATGATGAATGCAATAGGTACTAATATACAAGATTCTATAGAAGCTGTTAATCAAGCAAAAAAATATGAAAATGTTTTTGCTACAGTTGGTATTCATCCTGCTCATGTTAATATTAATACTATTGAATCAGACTTTCATTCTTTAGAAGAATTACTAAAAAATAATAATGGTGAAATTGTTGCTATTGGCGAAGTTGGATTAGATTATAAATATAATAAAGATACTAAAGAAATTCAAATATTGTTTCTAAAAAAATTTTTTGATTTAGGAAGAAAGTATCATCTACCAATTGAATTGCATATTTATTGTGCACATGATGATGCAATTAAATTTTTAAAACAAAATGCCCATGGATTAAAATTAATCTTGCACTGTTACAATGCTACAATTGAACAAACCAAACAATATATTGATATGGGTTGTTATTTTTCATTTAGTGGTATGGTTACTTTTAAGAAAAAAGTAAATGAAATTATTGCTGCTGTTAATATGATTGATATAAATCATATTATTATTGAAACAGATTGCCCTTATTTGTCACCTGAACCAATTAGAGGAACAGAAAATGTTCCTATTAATGTAATACACATATTTAAAAAAATAGCCATGATTAAAAATATCAACGAAGAAGATTTAAAAAACATATTAAGAAATAATGCACTATCTATATTTGGTAAATAAAATTCATATATTTTTTATATCTATAAAAAATTAGTAAAATATTTACAATAGGAGGAAATGACATTGAACACACATTTGAGTGAGCAATCTAGTGATTATTACTCGAGTTTATTTATTAAAATTTTAATGTCTAGCCTTCTAGTCATTAATTATTAATAGAAATAAACTAGTTTAATATTTGCATATACTTATCAACTAAATGTATATTCATGAAATTAATAAGATATGACAATTAATAAAAAAAAGAACAAACCTATTTATAACCGTTTTTCTAGTGAAAAAAATAATAATTTAATTACTTATGCTAAAAAGCAAACCAATAGCATAATGAGAGAATTTAATACATCATTTGATGGAATTAAAATAGGTAGTGTTAAGAAAAGAAGAGAAAAGTATGGATACAATACAATCAATGTTAAAAAAACAGAACATTGATATAACCATTTTTTTGATGCTTTTTTTAATCCTTTTTCAATTGTATTGATCATAATTTCTATTCTTACTATTATTGCCCCATACATAAAAGATAGAGTTATAGATCTTAGTGATTGAGTATCATTTAGTATTATTATTTTTTTAGTAATTCTAAGTGGTGTTATTAAAATTTTTCAAGAGCGACGTAGTTCAAAAGCAAGTGAAAAATTAAAATCAATGATTAAAACTACAGCAGCAATTAAAAGAAATGGAGTAATTAGAGAAATTCCTTTAGAAGAAATTTTACCCGGAGATATCATTAAATTAGCTGCTGGAGATATGATTCCTGCTGATATTAGAATTTTAAGTGCTAAAGACTTATTTATTGTGCAATCTTCTTTAACTGGTGAAAGTGAACCAGTAGAAAAATTTGCAATCCCAATTACTAATGACATTAAATCTGCATTGGAATGCAATAATTTATGTTTTATGGGAACTAGTGTTTCATCAGGTTCTGCTATTGGTGTAGTTATTAATACAGGAAAAAATACTTTTTTTGGTTCAATTGCTAAAATGCTAAATACAAAAAGAGCAAAATCAAATTTTAATAAAGGGATTACAAAAGTTAGCTGAATTTTAATATGAACAATGTTAGTTATGGCTCTAGTTGTATTTATTATTTATGGTTTAAAACACCGTAATGATGGAAATGAAGCATGATTATCTGGATTAACTTATACATTAGCTATTGCTGTAGGGTTAACACCAGAAATGTTACCAATGATTGTCACAATTAATCTTGCTAAAGAAGCTTTTAAACTTTCAAAACAAGATACCATTGTTAAAAATATTAATATGATTCAAACATTTGGTGCAATGGATGTATTATGCACTGATAAAACTGGAACATTAACTGAAGATAAAATAGTTTTAGAAAGACATATTAATTTAGAAGGAAAAGATGATAATCGTGTATTAACATATGCTTTCTTAAATAGTTATTATCAAACAGGTTTAAAAAATTTAATTGATTTAGCAATTATAGAAAAAGCTGATAAAGTGGGAATTGATGATCCTATTATGGGATTTAATAAAATTGATGAAATTCCTTTTGATTTTCAACGTCGCAGAATGTCTGTTATTATTCAAGATAAACAAAATCAAAGACAATTAATAACTAAAGGGGCATTTGAAGAAATTATTGCTATTTGTAGTCATGCAGAATATCAAGGTAAAGTAGTAGTTTTAGATGATAAACTAAAACAACATGCACGAAAAATAGCAAAAAGTTTAAATAATGATGGAATGAGAGTTATTGCTATTGCTGTAAATAATGAAAATCTTCCTACTGATCATGCCTTTAATGTTAATGATGAAAAAAATATGTGTTTAATAGGTTTTGTTGCTTTACTTGATCCACCCAAAGAATCAGCTATTGCTGCTATTAAAGAGTTAAAGAATCATGGTGTTATGGTAAAAATTCTTACTGGAGATAATGAATTAGTATCTAAATATGTATGTAAATCTGTAGGAATAGATGAACATAATGTTTTGTTAGGTAGTGATATTGAAAATATGAGTGATGAAAAATTACGAGAAACTGTAATGAGTATTAATATTTTTGCCAAACTTTCACCTGAGCAAAAATCACGAATTGTATCGGCAATTAAAACAAATAAACATATTGTTGGTTATATGGGTGATGGAATTAATGATGCTGCTGCTATGCGTGCTGCTGATGTTGGTATATCTGTTGATACAGCTGTAGATATTGCCAAAGAAAGTGCTGATATTATTCTTTTAAAAAAAGATTTAAGAATATTAGTAAAAAGTGTTGTTGAAGGAAGAAAAACCTTTTGTAACATTGTTAAATATATTAAAACAACAATATCTTCTAATTTTGGAAATATGTTAAGTTTATTAGTGGCTACATGTTGGTTACCATGGGAACCAATGTTTCCATTGCATATTCTTATTATGAATATGATTTATGATTTTTCTCAATATACCATCCCTTGAGATAATGTTGATGAATCTTATATTAAACTACCAAAAAAATGAGATCCTAAATCAATTTTTAAATTTATGGTCATCATTGGTCCTGTAAGTAGTATTTTTGATATTGCAAGTTTTTTAATTATGTATTATGGTTTTGATTGAAATAGTAATAATGAACTTCATCAAATGTTATTTTCATCAGGATGATTTCTTGAAAGTTTATTAACACAAATTATTGTTATTTATGTATTAAGAACTGAAAAAATGCCATTTATTCAATCTAATCCTTCTACTCCAGTCAACTTAGCATTAGGTTTAATTGTTTTAGTTGGATTTATGTTAGTATTAATACCAGGATTAGAAACTGCTAAATATTCATCATTAACTCAAAGTGTTTTAAGCAGATGATGAATTTTAATTTCATTTGGTATGGCTTTTACTTATTTGTGAACTGCACAAATAATTAAAATTTGTTATAAAAGAATTTATCATGAGTGATTATAAATATGTGTTAATAATTATTATCTTATAACAAATTTTCTAAAATAAACTGGGCCATTAAGATTTGTAATTGTTAAATTTTCAACATTACCACTAATACTGAATCCTTGCTCATAAGTGTCGCAATATTGAGTTAAGCTAACAAATAGTTGATCAGCATTATTAATTACATTAACATCACATTCAATGCATATATTTCTAACAAAACTAAGATTATTGAACATAAATCTGTAACCGATTTGAGTTAAATTATTTGGAAGAGTTATATCACAATTAAAACTATAACATAGAGATAAGAAATGAACACCAATTGTTGTTATTTTATTTGGAAGAATTAAAAATCGATTAAAATGTTCACATGAATATAAAAATCCATCACCAATTTGAGTTATTGTATCTGCAAGAATTATAGGTTGATTGAATAAAGTACATTTATATAAAAAATCATCACCAATAGTTTTAATTGTATCAGGTATAACAAGAGGTTGATTAAATGATCTAGCATTAGCTAAGAATTGATCACCTATATCTGTTATTATTTTATTGTTATATGTTAAAGGAATATCAAATTTCATATTAAAAGTAGCTAAATTATGAATAGAATTATCAAAATTTGTTGTAATAGTATAACTTAAATTATCTTCATTTGGAATAAATTGGAAAAAATCAAGAAATAATAATTGTCTAAAGCATGTATTTTCTCCAGATTTATTTGGTAGAATAGCAATAATTTCAGCCGAGCTTTGATTACTAAAAATTTTTATTCCTTGTGTATAACAATCAGCATTACCAATGTTAGTCGATAGTATGGTATTTAAATCTCCACAAAATGATTCTACATTACAATTAAGTGATATAGTACTTGTGTATGAATTATTGCAATACATAAATGATTGACCAATATGTGTAACTAATTTTGAAATTGATAGAGAATGATTAAATGAAGTACAATTAGCAAGAAAATTACTTCCAATATAGGAAATGCTTTCAGGAATATTGATTCGCTGGTTAAATTTTATGCAACCATGCAAAAAACCATTTGGAATTACACTAATTGAATTTGAAATATATATATCACTATTAAATTCAGAACAATTCATTAAAAAATTATCACCGATATTTGTAACATTATCTGATATATAGAGAGATTG
>AUXO012774260.1_pt1 | contig 12399 bp, 10 predicted proteins | sample 768731 | NCBI WGS metagenome assembly AUXO01 (sample SAMN02715735, study PRJNA202380) | gut metagenome | biome: sheep rumen | host: Ovis aries | place: New Zealand: Palmerston North | reverse complement strand
TGCTCTCTATCTTTATAGCCATATCAGATGTGTTTATTCAAAGTGGATTCGGGCAGGCTCTTATTCAAAAGTCAAACTGTACAGACGACGATTTTTCGACAGCTTTTTATTTTAATGTCGGAGTATCTGTTTTTATATATGTATTATTATTTTTTGCAGCCCCATATATAGCTGATTTCTATCATGAGCCAAGCCTTGTGATGCTGACAAGAATTCTTTCACTTAATTTTATTTTTGGCTCATTCAATGTAGTACAACAATCAAAGTTAAAAAAAGACCTAAATTTCAAGCCACTAGCCATCATCACTCTTATCTGTACTTTCTTCAGTGGTGTTATAGGTATTGCAATGGCGTATATGGGATTTGGGGTGTGGGCACTTGTAGGTCAAACTCTAAGTGCAACTCTTTTAAGGGTTGTATTTTTCCCGATCTTTACAAAATGGCATCCCAACAGGCCATTCAATATGCAGTCATTTAAGCATCTATGGGGATTCGGGTCTAAAATTCTGGTAACAGGTATTATTGATGTGGTTATTGTAAACCTGTCGAATATACTCATTGGCCGCTTCTATAATAAGGAACAAGTAGGTTATTTCTCAAAAGCTAGAGGCCTTGCTGATTTACCAGCTGTGACATTGTCATCAGTATTAGGTACGGTGTTATTTCCCGTGTTGAGTGAAATACATGATGATGAAGCACGACATGCAGCGGTTTACAAAAAAGTAAGTAGAAATGCAGTTGTTTTAACTTTCCCATTAATGATTCTGATGGCATTATTAGCTGAACCAATCATTATTATCATGTTTACAGAGAAATGGGCGCCAGCAATTCCTTTGTTCCAAGCATTACTTTTAGCAAGGAGTTTCCTTACCTTAAATATTATAAACGCCAACATGCTTCAGAGTAGGGGTGAAACGAAGTTGTTTATGAATTTATATTTTATCACAGGGCCAGTATCTCTGTTGGCTATTGCAGTAGCAATACCATTTGGTGTACAGGCAATGGCTTGGGCGACCCTTGCATATGGTCTTTTCTACTATGGCTTGTTTGCCGTTGTCATTGATAGAAAGATTAATTATAGTTTCTGGCAGCAGTTGTGGGATTGGCGCTATATAATCTTATCACTGGGTCTCATGTCTCTGAGCGTTTATATAAGTATTCATTGGATAACCAATATGTGGGTACAACTTTTGATAGGCTCTCTTGTTGGGGCATTGTCATATCTGTTGTGTTGTAAGATTTTTAATATAGTAGATGAAGATATGTTGAAATTGGTAAAAGCAAAATTAGATCATAAATAATTGTAAAATGAAAGAAATAACAGTTTTTATTATCATATACAACAAGAGGATGTGATTCGAATAACTATGGATTCTATTCTTCAACAAAAAGATTGGGGGCTATATCGAATATTTTAGTTTAGACGCGTCAGGCGACAAAAGTTAGCTAAAATGTTTGTTTTTAAGTCCGGACATCAAAATTGATAATTTACCTTATTTTAAAGTAAAAAGTATGTTAAAAACATCTAAAATATATTTTGTTGTCGTCATCGTTGCTTTCTTTATCCTTTTTTTCTCCTCATATTTCATCATGTCGGAAAATGCTTCGATGATTATTCTTACAAATAAGCTGTCTATGATATGGCCGATTATATCAATATTCCTTGTATTGATGTCTCCGAGAAGTGTCCAATCTAAACAGTTGTTGTTAGTACTGGGTATAGTAATTATAAGTTTTTTGTGCGTTAATATTACCGCTATTAGTGGGGTAAGGTTAAAATATATGTCTTTTGTGTCTTTTGTGTTGTGGATTTATATATGTGCGAATGTAAGGTTTAATTATGCTGATTTAAAAAAAATGTTTGTTGTCCTGCTGGGATTGTCTATTCTTTATCCGTTCTTTTACAGAAGTGGTTTCTCATTAACCGAGGAAGGGTATTACTTGAGTCTTAATTTCCCCAATACTAATTTGACGGGGCTTTTTATAGCTCAGTCAGTTTTTTTTCTTATATTAATGATTTTTGAAATCCAACAAAGCTCGATAAAAAAAATATATAGATATTTGTTTGTGATTTCTTTTGCTACTCTAGCGGTATTTGAAATAATTATGGTTTTTTATACGGGAACTAGGTCTAGCTTAATGGCAATTTCTTTTTTTCTTTTTTTTGTCTTTTTAGAGATTATTAGGGGAAAAGTAAGGTTTACTAAATTTTGGCTTTTTGTGGGAGCACTAATTCCATTATTATTTGTCTTTCTATACTTTTCGTTTCAGAGTCTGTTTTCTATGAAATATCTTAATGATTTTTTAGCTTTAGAATACAAGCCTCTTGATTCTAGGTATGCTGGATGGAAAATTGCTTTTGACGAAATCTCTCAGAATTTTTTGTGTGGGATATATAGAGAAGAAAATCCGCTTAATTCTCATTTGGATGTGCTATCGTCGTATGGTATTATCGTATTTCTTTTATTTGTTGTGTTTTTATATGAAGCACTGAAGACTTCAGCATTTCATGCGGATACTCAATTTAAGAGGCTTTCTTTGATTGCTTTCTTAGCTTGTCTGGTTAATTCTTCCGCAGAATCAGCTTTGGTATGTGGTAGTCATGGGTTGTACCTCCTTTCTGGTGGCTTTATTTTGTTTGCAAACTCAAAAAATAGTGTAAAAGAGAATGAAAGTACTATGGTTTTCTAATTGCTGTCTTTCACAATCAGAATCAAGTGGTTCCGGATCATGGTTATTTGCTATGAGACAGATTTTATCAGATTCAGTGGATCTCTATAATATTTCTGATTCAAACGTCGATGTGGTAAAGAAAATAGAAAGTGATTCTTTTTGTGAATACATTATTCCAAAGTTTAAGCTTAATCATGGAATACCATCTGATGAAGACATTAGCAAGGTAAATAATATCCTACAGGAAGTTAAACCAGATATTATTCATATCTGGGGGTGTGAAAAGTATTGGGCTTTATTATTCTCTACTGGGAAATTGAAGGGCAATACTCTTTTAGAAATTCAAGGAATCAAGACCTCGTGTTCAACAGTATTTTGGGTTGGTCTTTCAATACTAGAATTGATTCGATGTATATCAATAAGAGACTTGTTGCTACCCCGATCCTCGTTAGCAGGCGAATATATTGAATACTATAAAAGTAGAAAGAAAGAAAAAAATATCTTATCGCGCTTTAAAAATATTTCCGTTCAATCCAAATGGACTAAAAATCAAGTAAGTATTATCTCCGGTGTTAAACAAGATTTGTATGTGACAAAAAGACCAATACGTGCAGAATTCTATTCAAGTATAAAGTGGAAAAAACCAATGCATAGAGATTGTGTTATTTTCACTTCACTTTCATATTATACACCATTCAAAGGTCTTCATATATTATTATATGCATTATCGCAATTGAAAAATGTTTTTCCTGAAATAAAATTGAGAATAGCAGGCCCGAATGTATTGGATACAAAATTCTACAAAAGGGGTGGCTATGATAATTTAATATGTTTTTTGATTCGTAAATTGAAACTAGAGGCAAATGTGGTTTTTGTCGGGAAGTTAACAGCCACACAAATTGTTGATAATCTTTTAGAATCTGATGTTTTTGTAAATCCATCATTTGTGGAATCTTATTCTGCGTCGTCTGCAGAGGCTTTATATTTAGGTGTCCCTTGTGTGTTGTCGTATGCTGGTGCAATGCCTGAATTCTCAGAAAATAAAAAGATTGCTAGCTATTATTCGCCTAATGACTATATTTCTTGTGCAGCAGAAATAAAAAAAATACTAGAAGACGAATCAGGAAACAAAGCTATTTCAACATTATCATCGCAAATTATGCTTGAAAAGTGTGGTGCAGACCAAGTAAAGAGAGTTCAGTTAGAAATATATAATTCAGTGCTAAAGAGTTAAGATGATGAATATATTGTTTATATGTGGTGCTTATTCTGAAAATCTGATAGAGAAGTTTAGAATAAATTCAAAAAGAGGGTTTTCATATTCTGCCCAAACTTTTCAAGAAGCATGTTTAAAAGGTCTCGAGTTGAACAATGTTCCTTTTAATGTGATATCGAATCCTTATTTGAGTACATTCCCTTTTGGGTATAAATATCCTATAATTAAAAGTTCTGTTTTTGTTTTTAATGGTAGAGAAAAAGGCATCTCTTTGGGATCGATTAATGTACCATTTTTTAAAAGGCCCTCTTTTAGGAAAGCCCTAAAATATGCCGATGGCTGGTATAATAGCTGTGCGGGATTAAAAATCGTTGTCACATATAATATGTCGAAATTCCAGATGTCATTGGCATTAAAGTTGAAAAAACAATATCCAGAGATTAAACTTATTTGTATTATCGCCGATCTGCCAATTCATACAAGATACAATACTGTATATACATTATTGGGGTTGAAAGATAAAACTATAGAATATACAACAAATAATGTAGTAAACTTCGATGGTTTTGTGTTGTTGACAGAACCGATGAAGGATATTATAAAGATTGCGCATAAGCCATATGTTGTTATGGAAGGCATGTACCAGGAAAAAGAGGAGAAATTAATAAGGAGTAAGTCTGATAAGAAAGTTGTTTTTTATAGTGGTGCCTTGGTTGGAATGTATGGAGTAAATGATTTGTTAGATGCGTTTATGAAGATTGATGATGATAGTTACGAGTTGCATTTATGCGGAGATGGGGATTGCGTACCCCGTATATTGGACATGGCAAAAATGGACAAACGTATAAAATACTTTGGGGTCTTACCAAATGAGAAAACACGACAATTACAAAGAAATGCAACGATTCTTGTCAATCCTCGTCATAGTTCAGAAGAATTTACAGCATATTCATTCCCTTCTAAGACCTTGGAATATCTAGCATCTGGTACACCAACTCTTATGGCACCTCTGAAATGTCTTCCTACAGAGTATAATGATTTTTTGTATTTCTTTGAGGACGAAACCATAGAAGGTATGTCAAAAAAAATTGTAGAAGTCTGTAATATTTCAACATCAGTTCTTGAAGAAAGAGGGAGTAAGGCAAGAGATTTTGTTTTGTCAGAAAAGAATGCAAAAAATCAGATGAAACGAATTTGTGATTTTATTGTTAATGATTTTTCTTGAAACAATAATTTATTTGATAATCAATGATGTCATCGAGGGGTAATGATTGTTATCTTAAACAAATTATGTAAAATATGAACAATACCACTATAAGCGTAATAGTTCCTGTATACAATGCAGAGGATTACATAAAAGATTGCATTGATAGCGTCCTGAATCAAGATTACCCAAACTGGCGACTTGTTTTGGTGGATGATGGTTCAAAAGATAATAGCGCAAGTATTTGCCATTCATATAAGGATGATCGCATTATATACATATACAAGGATAACGGTGGGGTCTCGTCTGCCCGCAATACAGGTTTGCAGTTTATTTACAAATGTCCTACAGGGGAATATTTTACATTTATTGACTCTGATGACACGCTGCCTCACAATGCCCTTTCTTCTCTAGTAAACGGTATAATACAATCTCACTCTGATATTGCGATAGGGACTTTTTGTTTTGATTACGGGAAAACGAAAAAAAAACATACCTGTCGTTTGTGTGCAGGAGAATATGAAACAAGAAATCTGATTCCCCGATTTATAGATGATGGGACACTGAGCGGCTTTTTGGTTGGCAGTGTGTGTGGGGCTTTATATAAAAAAGACATTGCCAAAGAAAACAGTATATTTTTTGATATAAAAATTAAATTTAATGAGGATGGACTCTTTAACTTTGAGTATGCTTTAGTTGCAAAAAAATTAGTTTCCATCGTAGACCATGTTTACAATTATAGGCAATATGAGACTAGTTCGTCTTCAAAACGCAGCCTAAATAATGATTATAACAAACTGATTTTTGAACACCTTTCTTGTATAGAGTGGAATAAAAAGGAAGGGCGTTTCTATCAGCAGATGTCTGTTAGAAATGTGTCTCTGGCACTTTGGGATATCCTAAAGTATCCGAAAAAAATGGGCTTTTTTGAAGGAATAAAATATATTAGAAAAAGAATAAATGAGGATGGCGTTAGGGAAGGTTTGAAACTCATACAATATAATAAATTGAATAAATACAAGAAAATCTTTGCTTATCTGATAAAATATCGGCTAAGTGTTATTTTGTATTTCGTTGTGAGGTGGATAGTTCCACTTTTAAATAGTCGACTGCGTAGATAATTTAGTAGTCATATATGCTATTTTTATAAACAAGTTAAATATTCAGATATTGTGAAAAAAATAATAAGGGCAACAGGTGCTTCAGGCTCTTTATATGGTTTCTGTAAAGGTGTTTTAGGGGAGTTGTCGAATAAGTATGATGTTATAGGTCTTTCTTCCCCAGGTGAAGAACTCAAGATTATAGAGGAAACTGAGGGCGTTAGAACGATTGCAGTTCCTATGGAGCGCCAAATTTCATTAGGTAAAGACGTCGTTTCCTTTTTTCGCTTAATTAAAGTATTCAGGAGGGAAAAACCCAATATGGTTCATAGTATGACACCAAAGGCAGGCCTCCTATGTATGCTAGCTGCTTGTCTAACCAGAGTTCCAGTTCGTGTTCACACATTTACAGGACTCCTTTTTCCAACCGCAAAAGGGATTAACAAAAAATTACTTATGTTTACGGATTGGCTAACTTGCAGGTGCGCAACTCACATTATTCCAGAAGGTGAAGGTGTTAAGAATGATTTACTTAATAATAGAATTACTAGGAAACCTATTAAAGTTTTGGGATATGGCAATATCAAGGGTGTTGATATGGTTCGGTTCAGCCGAAGGGAAGAAGTGATGAAAATGGCTACTCATCTTAGGGAAGATAACACATTTACTTTTATTTTTGTAGGTCGCTTAGTAGGAGATAAAGGTATTATGGAACTTTGTGATGCGTTTGGCAGGTTGTCTGAGATATGTAAATGTAGATTATTTATAATTGGTGGATACGATATTGATCCCATACCATCACGTGCAAAAGAGATAATGGATTCCAATCCTAATATATTTGCCTTGGGAAGAAAAATTGGGGATGAACTTTTGGCTTATTATGCAGCTTCCGATTGCTATATCTCTCCTAGTTATCGGGAAGGATTCCCTAATACGGTATTAGAGGCAGGAGCGATGGGACTGCCATCTATAGTAACAGATATTAATGGTTCTCGGGAAATTATAGTTGAAGGTAAAAATGGCGTAATCATACCCTCACATAATACAAATGCTTTATTCGATGCGATGCTGAATATGATGAGAGATAAAACAGCACGTGAGAGAATGGCAGGAAACGCCAGGCAAATGATCGCTTCGCGATTTGAGCAGAGTTTTGTAAGAAAGTGCCTGTATGATTTTTATGATGAAATATTGGAATCGTATGTATAAGCATTTCTTTAAGAGATTATTTGATTTCATTGTCGCATTAGTGGCGTTACTATTGATGGGTTGGTTACTGCTAATAATAGCCTTGTGTCTTCATTTTGCCAATAAAGGAGCGGGAGCTATCTTTTATCAGAAACGTCCAGGAAAAGGTGGCAAGGTTTTCAAGATGATGAAGTTTAAATCTATGACCGATGAGCGTGATGAGAACGGTAAACTATTACCAGATCAAAAGCGACTAACAAAAGCAGGCCGTTTTGTGCGCTCTACCAGCATAGATGAATTACCTCAGTTAATCAATATTCTTATAGGCGACATGTCACTGATTGGCCCTCGCCCTCTGTATATTCGTTATACGCCATACTATACTGAGGAAGAGAACCGTAGACATGAAGTTCGTCCGGGGATTACTGGATGGGCACAAGTACATGGCCGTAAATCAATCACTTGGACAGACAAGTTGAAACTTGATGTAGAGTATGTTGATAAGTGCAGCCTATGGATGGATATAAAAATCATTTGGATGACCGTGGTGAAAGTGCTTAAACGTGAAGACGTGGGTGTGGATACCAGTGGCACCAATGATTTTAATGACTACCGTGAACGTGAGTGGACGGTAGCAGGTCGTCAAGACTTAATAGACGAAGCAAGAGCAAAAGTAAAAGCATTATTATAATATGAAGTTTAATCCAGAAATTTCTGAATCTCTGACGTTGAAGTTCGCAGAGAGTGTAGGTTTGAGAAAGAAAAGAGGTGAGGATGTTCTGTCCCTTGGTTTGGGTGAGCCTGACTTTGCAACGCCTCAAGTATTAAAAGATGCAGTAGTGAAGGTGCTGTACAATCCGGCCAGTTCACGATATTCTGCTGCATTGGGTTTGATGTCTCTGCGTCAAAAGATAGCAGATGACATTAAGGAGCGTAGCCACATCCCCTGCGAGATGAAGAACATTGTAATCACCCCGGGGACAAAACAAGCCGTGATGCTCTCATTGATGGCATTGTTAGAGCCTGGTGATGAGGTGGTAATAGTTCTGCCTGCTTATGTGAGCTATATTCCACAAATATACATTGCTGAGCCGGAGGCTGTGGTAAAGATTGTGAACCTTAAGAAAGAGGATTATTCACTGGATTTGAATGCCATTGAAAAGAACGTGACCTCTAATACAAAGGTGATTATCTTCAATTCTCCTCACAATCCAACAGGTATGATGGTACCTGAGGCAGACCAGCGTCGTCTGTTTGAGATTGCAGAAAAGAATGACTCCTACATAATATCGGATGAGATTTACGATCGTTTGGTTTATGGGGATGTACCACACTTCTCTATTGGTTCTTTGGAGGAGACTGTGAGTCGTGTTATCACAGTGAATGGTTATGGAAAATCCCATGCAATCACCGGTTGGCGAATAGGATACGCTATAGTTCCTCAGCAGCTGATGGGCAAGGTGACTAAACTCCAGCAACACATCAATACCAATACTAGTACTGTTCTTCAGATGGCTCTGGAAGAGGCCTGGCCGCTCCCTGTTGATCATCTTCCAGTGTTTAATGAGAAACTAAAAAAGAGGGCTAGATTGTTTAAGGAATTCTTGGAAGCACATCCGCAGTTGAAGGGTAGCAATCCAAAGGGTAGTTTCTTTGTGTTTCTTAACATCAGTTCAACAGGCTTGGATTCGAACACTTTTTCTGGTCAGTTGGTTGACAAGACTGGTGTGGCTACCACTCCAGGTATTGCTTTTGGCAAAGATTGGGACGACCATATCCGCCTTTCGCTGGCAGTGGATGAGGATGTGCTGAAAGAGGCTTTTAACAGAATTCACAACTTTATTGAAAACAAACTATGGCAGTAAATGTAGTGTTGACTCGCAAGTTTTTCGATGTAGACTTGCAGTTTATAAAAAATGGAGTTAAAGAAGGATCGAATATCATCATCCCCGAGGCTTTTACCGAGGATGACTTGATGAAATATGCTCCCGATGCAGATATATTTTTTGGTCCTGTTATTTCCAAGCGTCTTTGCGAAGCCGCCTCTCACTTAAAGTTTATTCAGGTACCATGGACGGGTGTAGATAACCTGAATTTCGACCTAATCCGAGAGATTGGTGTCAAGGTATGCAATAGTCACTCGAATGCATACGCTGTGGCAGAGCAGGCCGTAGCATTGATGTTTGATGCCGCTAAAAAGATTGCGTATCACGATAGGTTAATGCGTACTGGCGACTGGAATCGTCCGAAGCCTGATGGGTCAAATGCAGTATCCCCATTCTCTGGCAGAGTTTCAAAGTCACAGGTGGGTATCATTGGTTACGGCCATATTGGCAAGATTATCAAACAGTATCTAAGTGCTTTGGAATGCAAGTTCTATGTTGCTGATATTTCTATCAATGAAATGAGAACAGAAGATGGCGTTTGCTTTTATCCAATGTCTCAACTGAAAGAACTTTTGGAACAAGTTGATTATGTGTTCCTTTGCGTACCGTTGACTACTGAGACTCGTGGTTTCTTTGGGAAAGAGCAGTTTGCCACAATGAAAAAAACATCAATTATGATTAACACCTCACGTGGTGAGATAGTTGATGAGGATGCTCTGTATGAGGCATTGAAAGAAAAGAAGATTGCAGGTGTGGCAATGGATACCTGGTATAATAACCCCAAGAATCCGTTTGATACAGACTGCAAACCCTCGCTGAAGAATCCTTTTGAATCTCTTGATAACCTTGTACTTTCTCCGCATAGAGCTTCGATGATAGCAGGGGAGTTGCCTCATCTGGAAGATGCCGTAATGAATATTAATCGTACTATTGACGGACTGGAGCCGCTGAATGTGGTTTCGGTAGATATGAAATTCTAAATCTTTTTTAATGAAAGGATAAAAAATGAAACATGCAATTATTCTTTTTGTTCACCATTTGCCAGAGCAAATAAATGTGTTTGTTGAGCAATTACTGAGTGACACAACAATGGATGTTTATATCCATTTAAACAAAAGGTATGAATCATTAAGAGAAGAAATAATACAGAATGACCGTGTGATAGTATCTCATAATAACATTGAGGTAGAATGGGGAGGTGATACTATTATTAAAGCTGTTTTGAATATGCTTCGCGAAGTCCGATTTTCCGGAAAAGAATATGGTCAAATATTGATCGCAACTGGACAGGATATGCTTATAAAAAAAGGATTGGATGATTTCCTTACATCTAATTGTGGCGAAGTTTTCCTCGAAGCATACAAAGATGACAAAAGACGACGTGCTTTTTTACTCCATAATTGGCCTGAAAGATTCAAACATAGAATTGATTTCAAATTCAATCCCACCAAGATGGAGAGAAGATTGCGTTTGGAATTGTTTACATTAGGCTTGCCCTTAGCTAAGAAGAAAGTAAGCTACGACACAAAGAATATCATTTTTTATCGCAACTGGTTCTGGGGCGCTATACCAGCGGAAATAGTTGATTATATATTAAAATTCTTAGATGATAATCCGACATTTTGGGAAATATATGAAGGGAGCTTAATAGCTGATGAAGGCTTGATAGTTACAATTCTTATGATGTCTCCTTATAAGGATAGAATTAAGTTTAAAAAGAACGGGCGCTCAGATTCGTTAACCCATATAATGAGCCGTTCTAACGGTCATCCTAAAACCATTACAATGTCTGATGTCGCAGAACTCGATAATTCTAATCTCTATCTAGCAAGAAAATTTGATTATAGGGTAGATAGAGAGGTCGTAGACTACTATCTAGATAAGATATGTAATTAGTAATCAAATATATAATAGCAATGAAAGTAATTCTGTTAGCAGGCGGTTTTGGTTCCCGCATTAGCGAGGAATCTGTATTTAAGCCTAAACCCATGATTGAAATAGGTGGTATGCCTATCCTTTGGCATATTATGAAAGAGTATGCCTATTACGGGCATAACGAATTCATTATATGTGCCGGTTACAAACAGGAATATATCAAGGAATGGTTTGCTAATTATTTCCTGCATAATAGTGATGTCAGTTTTGACTTCCGTAATGGAAAGAATGAAACGACCATACATCATAGTCATTTAGAGCCATGGAAGGTGACAGTAGTGGATACTGGCTACAACACCATGACAGGTGGTCGTATTAAACGCGTGCAAAAATATGTAGGCAACGAAACCTTTATGATGACCTATGGTGATGGCGTCTGTGACGTAGATATCAACAAACTCGTGGAGTTCCATAAGAGCCATGGCAAGAAAGCCACTCTCACTGCTGTAAAGATGAAGCAGGACAAGGGGGTGCTTGATATTACCAAAGATATGAACGTTCGAGCTTTCCGTGAGAAGAATTCTATGGATGGCGCACCCATTAATGCAGGTTATATGGTACTTGAACCCTCTGTGTTTGATTATATAGATGGTGATTTCCAGCCCTTTGAGCGTGAACCATTGGAGCGTCTTGCAAAAGAAGGAGAATTGATGTCGTATATCCACGAAGGTTTCTGGCAGTGTATGGATAATATTCGTGAAAAGAAGCTTCTTGAAGACCTTTTGGAGAACGGGACTGCTCCTTGGAAGAAGTGGGAGAGGGAAGTACCTATTGATAAAGTAAACAAGTAACATTCTATATGGCAACATTACTGGAAGATTTCTATCGTGGAAAGCGTGTGTTCGTAACAGGACACACTGGTTTCAAGGGTAGTTGGATGTGCAAGATGCTGGCAAATGCCGGAGCTAAGGTCACTGGCTATTCCCTGGCATCTAATACAAATCCATCATTGTTCGAAATTGCAGAGTTGGATAAAGACATCCATTCTGTGATAGGTGATATTCGTGATTATGCGACTCTCAAGAAAGCCTTTGATGAGGCACAACCTGAGATCGTGCTGCATCTGGCTGCCCAGCCTATTGTGCGCGACAGCTATAAAGATCCGGCTTACACCTACGAAACCAACGTGATGGGCACAGTGAACATCTTGGAATGTGTTCGCAACAGCAATTGCGTGAAATCTTTCCTGAATGTTAC
>AUXO018369107.1_pt1 | contig 12400 bp, 10 predicted proteins | sample 768731 | NCBI WGS metagenome assembly AUXO01 (sample SAMN02715735, study PRJNA202380) | gut metagenome | biome: sheep rumen | host: Ovis aries | place: New Zealand: Palmerston North | reverse complement strand
GAGCATGTACATAATCCACTTCAAAAGCTCCATCTTCTACATCAGATAAGAAGGAATCAAGAGTTGTATAATCACACTCAACCGAACAAATAGTCACATCAGAAGGAATAATAGAAAACCCACCACCATCTTTTGATTCATCGGCAAAAACTCCTGGAGTAAACAAAAACATTCCTAATAAAACAATTCCTAAATATCTTAACTTTTTCATATCATCACCTATTGTAATACTATCATTTTTCATAAAAAAAGTAAAGAAGACGATAGTCTCCTTTACGCATTTTGTAAAAAGGCTACATAGCATTTGTAAGCCTCATAAATATCCGATTTAGAAGTAACTTCCCAAGGGGCATGCATACTAAGGACTCCTACTCCACAATCAATGACATTAACATTACGATTGGCTAAAATGAAAGCAATAGTTCCTCCTCCACCAATATCGACTTTACCAAGTTCTGAGATTTGGAAATGAACCTTATGATCATCCATAATAGCACGAATTTTCGCAATAAACTCTGCATTAGCATCATTACTTCCACTCTTTCCTCGACTACCAGTATATTTGCAGAAAACAACTCCATAGTTAAAGAAAGAAGAATTTCTCGCATCCATAACATCACTATAAAGAGGATCATAAGCTGCATTAACATCACTTGATAACATATAAGAATGAGATAAGCAACGACTGGTAGCGGTTAATTCTTTATGACCCAATAATTGACATATTTCCATAACTGCATTTTCATAGAAACTAGATTCCATTCCCGTTGCTCCAACACTACCAATTTCTTCTTTGTCGACTAAAATACAACTAATCGTTCTCTTACAATACCCAGCTTCTAAAAAAGCTCTTAAAGAGGCATAAGCACAAACCTTATCATCTTGTCCATATCCCATAATCATAGAACGATCAAGTCCAAAGTCTCTTGCTTTTCCTGCAGGAACCACTTCAATTTCAGCCGATAAGAAATCATCTTCTTCAATTCCATAACGATTCTTTAATATCTCTAAAACATTCTTTTTAACAGCATCTTTTTCTTCTCCCTTAAGAGGCATACTACCAATTAAGACATCTAACTGCTCTCCTTCAATAACTTTAGAAGCTTCTTTTTTCATTTGTTCTTGTCCCAAATGAGGAAGTAAATCCGTAATTCCAACAACAGGATCGGATTCTTCTTCCCCAATGCATACAGGAATAACTTCTCCATTTTTTAAAGCAACAACTCCATGTAAAGCAAGTGGAAGAGTAACCCATTGATATTTTTTAATACCACCATAATAATGAGTATCAAAATAGGCAAATTCTTTTTCTTCATATAAAGGATTTGCTTTTAAATCCAATCGAGGGGAATCTATATGAGCACCTAAGATATTCATTCCATTTACGATATCTTCTTGCCCAATCACAAATAGTGCAAGGGCTTTACCACGATTATTTACATAAACTTTATCTCCTATATGCAATTCACGACCACTTTCAATATATTCTTCTAAATCATGAAATCCATGTTCACGAGCCAGTTCAATAGAATTACGAACCGCTTCTCGCTCAATCTTACTAACCGACAAAAATTTACGGTAATCATCACAAATCGTATTTAAACGATTAACATCTTCACTAGTATACGTTTTCCAAACATTTTCTTTCATATCATATCCTCCATTATTATTAGTATAGCATCTTTTCCCAAAAATTAACATAAAAAAAGAACTACAAAGTAGTTCAAATGGATAGAAAAAGATCGACAAGGATTCCTACAAAAACACCCACGAAATAAATTAAAAATAAGATCGTAGCATTTTCTCCTTTATTTTCATTTGCTTTCCATAATACTAGAATACCAACTCCACTACCCGTTAATAATCCAGACATTAAAGTTCCAATAGTAATTAGCCTAGACAAATATAACTCCGTCATAATTACACTACTAGCACAATTAGGAATCAAACCAACAAAACTAGCGATAAAGTAATGTAAGACATTTTTTTGTAACAATACTTCTCGAAAAGTATCTTCCCCTACTATAAAAATAATATAGTTCAAAATAAGATTGGCAGCTAAAATAAAGAAAGCAATTTTAAAGGTATGCTTAATACTAGAAAGAAGAATTCCTTCTTCTTCACACTCACAATGCTCTTTTTCACACAAATGATGAATATCTTGCTTTTTATCCTTTCTATGATAAAGGAAATCTACAATAAATCCAACCACAATACCAACGAAAACTTTAAAAGCCACAATGAAAAGCATCTCTAAAGCAGGAGCTTTCTCGCTAATCATAATAGGCAACATTTCATCACTGGTCGCTAAAAAAACCGCAATTAAAGTACCAGTTGTGATCACTCTAGAAGAAAATAAAGAAGATGCCATAGTACTAAAACCACACTGAGGCAATGCTCCTAATAGACCTCCTAATAATGGTCCAAACTTTTGACTTTTTCGTAGTACAGATTCATTTTTCTTAGTCAATTTATGTTCTAAAAATTCAAGAATCAAAAAAGTAATCCAAAGATAAGGAAGTAGTTTTAAGGTATCGACTACCCCATCTAGTATCCAATCTAACATACAACATTTTCTCCTTTTTTAAGACATTTTTGACAAATCCCATTCATAATAATATGTTCCCGATTTAATTGAAATTGATGATCTTTTTGAATATGATGAACCAATTCCTCTACCCAGTCACAATCGACATGAATGAGTTGACCACACTTCTCACATTTTAAGTAAAAGTGATTTTGACAATTACATGATTCTAAATATTGATAATATACCATTTGATTTTCTTGTTTCATAGAAAGAATTTTTCTTTCATCGATTAATTGATGAATATATCGGTATATTGTAGTTAATCCTATACTACCGGAAGTGGCTTCATAAAGATCTTGAATCGTAAATTCACCCACTTGTTTTTGAATACACGATAGCAATTCACTTTTTTGTTTTGTTTGATAAGAATTTCTCATAAAGCCCCCAATTTGAAAACAGTTTTCATATTCATTATACAGAATAATACCAAAAAAGCAAGAAAAAAAGAGCATTTGCTCTTTTAAACCCAAACTCCAAATAATATACCAGCCATGGATAATATTAAACCAATAACCCAAAATAATTTAACAATATCACTTTCAGACCATCCTAGTTTTTCAAAATGATGATGAAGTGGAGTCATTAAAAATAATTTGCGATGTAAAACTTGAACCCAAAATGTTTGTAAAATAACACTCAATGTTTCAACCACAAATACAGAAGCAACCACCAACAATGTTAATTCACGATGCGTCAAAATAGCAATCGCTCCCATAACAGCTCCAAGTGCCAAAGATCCCGTATCTCCCATAAAAACTTTAGCAGGATAAGTATTATAGATTAAAAATCCAATCAAGCTACCTACTAGGATTAAACAAAAAATTCCAATATCCTCAAATCCAACCGATAAAGAAATAAGTGCAAAGGCGATAAAGGCAATAGCGGATAAACCTCCAGCCAACCCATCGAGCCCATCTGTTAAATTAACAGCGTTACTAGCTCCAACTAAAATAAACAGAATCGCAAGACCATAAAGCCAACCAAATTCAATATCAATTTTTAAAGTTCCAACAACCCAAGCCGTTTGACCACCACTGCGCATATAAATATAGAAAAAGCCAATGGCAATTAAAACTTGCATAAATAATTTTTGATAAGTTGTTAATCCTTCATTATTTCCTTTTCGAATGGATAAAAAATCATCTAAGAAACCAATCATGGCATATCCTAAAAATACGAGTAAAACAATTCCTAAATTAGAAGTATATGTTACCTTTTGCGTAACAATTAAAGCAAGGGTCGCCACAATCGTTGGAATAATAAAGATAAGTCCCCCCATGGTTGGAGTACCTTCCTTCTTACGATGAGCTTCTCCAACAAAAATAGAAATTTTTTGTCCTAATCGCAATTTTTTCAAAATAGGTAACATAAAAAGTCCTAAAACGACAGAAGATAGAAAACCAATCATAATTGCAAAAATAGCTTTTGTAAGTAATAACATTTTCTCACTCCATTCACAAACTATTATATCATAGTTAACAAAAAAATATGATAGGGAAACCCCTTTTTACATTTGTTTACATTGGATATTCTCCTTTTGTTAGAATTTTTGCTTCATTCTTAGACAATTCTAATTCTTGTTGATCTTTTATTTTTTGAATTTCATATTCTCTCTCTTGAATATCATTCAAAATATTCTCCAAATTATGATATAGTTCATCACATTCTGGATATACTCCAAAATAATCTTGAAAATCGTGTTTAATTTTTCCCATCATCTTCTGAATTTCATGTTCTGTTTTCAAAAGATAATTGGAAGTTTTCGATATTTCTTGAATACTACTTTCAATTTGAAAACGATAATCTTCGACATCAATTACTTTATACTTTTTCGATACCATTTTTGGTTGTAATAACTGATTCATAAAATAAAGATAAGCTGCTGTAGATAAAGCCGTATGTCGAGCCCCACGAACTCCTGGAAGAACCATAGAAAGAGTAAGAAGTCTCATAAGTTTACGACTTTGAAGAGAAAGGGCTTCTGCTTCTACTCTTACTTTTTCAGAAACAGATACAGCGTTTGAAACCTTTTCCTGAACTTCTCGTAATAGACGTTCTTGTTGGGTCTGAAACTGTCTAAATTCTTGATTTAAATGTTTAAAGCGATAAGCTTCCTCTTTCATTTTTTGAAAGTCTTTTTCTCTTTTTTCAAAAGCTTCCTTCTCCTCTTCCACCTTTTTTTGAAAAGTTTCTGTTTGTTTATGAAAATCCTCTATTTTTCGAGAAATGGATTCATAGAAAGCAGTATTTTTAATAGTAGAAATAGCTTTTTTATCAGGATAATCATGAAGATATTCTTCGATTAAGGTATATAAATAATTATTGTCATATTTCTGATAATCTTCGATTTGAATTCTTCTCTCCAATTCTTCCATTCTCTGAATTAAATCGGATAATTCCTTCAATAATTTTTCTGCTTCCGCACTTTTATGAGTATCTTTTTCTTCCTCCACTAAAACATGAAAATCAAATAGAAGTCGCCGCAAATCATAACGAATGTCTTTTAATTCATCTTCATAAGAACGAATCATAGTTTGTATCTTTAAATCTTCTATTTTTTCTTGCGTCTCTTTCGAAATAATACCAAATTCCGAATCACGCACATACCCGTCTTCTAAAAGGATTTGGTGATCTTCTACTTTTTCGGGAACTTCTGCAAGAATCTCTATATTCTCTGGTACATCTTCCAAAATACTAGGCACTACAACCGATATTGTTTTTTTTCTACCATCTCCTAATGTCACAGAAATCGTCTGAGGTTTTTCTTTTTCTTCCTTCTCTTCGGTTGCAACCCAATTAGTAGACTTACTAGTTTTCTTATTTTTATTTTTTAAAAGGGTTTGGATAACACCACCAGCTAGTACGATAGGAATCGTTTGAATCAGAACAAAACGTTGTTTTTTTTGTACTTGTTTTTCTAATTCAGAAATAGACTCTTCTTCCAATTCCTCCAAACGATCTTTCTGTTCTTGTTGAATACGCATCATCCGTCTACGATCTTGATATCCGCCTTTTTCTCCTATGGTCTCGTTCATAGTATCACCTACGACTCATTTTACCACATTTTTCCTACTCTATCTATTACTATTTTAATAAGATACGAACCTTGCCACGATCTTCCAGTTTTTCTCCTGCTTTTGGTGTTTGCTCGTAAACAGTATCTCCTTCTCCGGAAGAAACTATTTCAAAATTACAAAGAAGTTTTTTCGCTTCCTCAAAACTTTTTCCAATCACATTGGGAACTTCATACGTCACTGGATCCGTCCATTCCCAATCTTTCGGCATACCATCTTCTTGCCTCGGAATTTTTAAACTTTCAATAATATCCAACAAAACTCTTCTAGCGATGGGAGTCGTTGTATAACTGGAAAGCATCGCCGTATTCTTCGGATTATCGATAGCCAAATAAAAAACCGCTTCTGGATCATTGGCAGGTACAACAGACATAAAACTCATAATATAATTATTCACTAAATAATGACCATTTTCACTTTTTTGAGCCGTTCCCGTTTTTCCGCCAATTCGATATCCTTCAATATAGGCACTTTTCCCTCCACCCTTCGCAACCACGCTTTCTAACGCCATTCGCATTGTAGCCGAAGTACTGGATTGAATGACTCTCCTACGAAGTGTTTTGGAAAACTCTTGATAAACCGTATTCGTATTATCACTAATCTCCTTTACCACAAAAGGAGTATATAAATATCCGCCATTCACAACAGCAGACACAGCCATTACTTGCTGAATGGGAGTTACACTGATTCCTTGCCCAAATGCGGTAGTTGCCAGTTCAACATTTCCAATTTTTTCAGGAGGAAATAAGATACCAGTTCCTTCTCCATTTAAATCAATCCCTGTTTTTTCTCCAAATCCAAATTTTGTAATATAAGAAAACAATCTCTCTTTTCCAAGAAGTTGTCCCAACTTTACAAATCCTGGATTACAAGAATTTTGAAGGACTTGTAAAAAGGTCTGATCTCCATGTCCACCGGCTTTCCAGCACTTTAAAACACTCCCATCGACATTTACTTTTCCAGAATCAAAAAAATGGTCATTGATAATATCGACAACTCCTTCTTCTACAGCAGCAGCCATAGTTACCACTTTAAAAGTACTACCTGGCTCATAGGATGCCCAAATAGGTAAATTACGACTTAAAACACTTGTTTCATACTTTTGATATTCATTTGGATTATAATCGGGATAAGAAGATATTCCTAGTATTTCTCCTGTTTTTGGTTGAACCACCACTGCTAATGCCATATCAGGAGAAAACATATCCTGAATATTTTTCATTTCTCTCTCCAACGATTTTTGAATTTCAATATCAATGGTTAAATGAATATTCATCCCAGCAGAAGGTGCTTGATAAACATCACTTAAATTCAATCGATTTCCATGGGCATCACTAAAATACTGAATCGCTCCATTCTTCCCTTTTAAATAAGAATCATATTGATATTCCAAACCAGCCAGTCCTTGATTATCAATTCCAACATATCCAAGAGTATGAGAAAGTAAATCTCCATAAGGATAATAACGCTTCGACTCTTTTACTAAATAAACACCATCATATCCTAAAGCTTGAATGGCATCCGCTACCTCAAAGGAAAGTCTTCTTCCTTCTGGATGAACTCTCTCAATAGATGTTTTCTTTGTCACATGACGAAGCATTTCTTCTTCGGAAACTCCTAAAATAGGCGCAATGCTTTTGGCTACTTCCTCTGGATTTTGAATTTGACTTGGAATCAAAACCAAAGAAGAGGTTGTTAAATTATCCGCTAATACCACACCATTTCGATCGTATATTTTCCCTCGATCGGCTTCTATTTCTAAATTACGACTCCATAAATCCTGAGCCAAAGTATTTAATTTTTGATACTCAAACACTTGAATATAAATGACTCGCAAAATAACAGCTAAAAAAGGGAGAAAAAAAATCAAGAATAAAATCTTAATTCGTTTATGTATTTTTTGAAAAAACAAAAAATCACCTCAAAAAAACATATGAAAAAAAGAGTGAAAGTATCACTCTTTTATTTGTAACATATCAATAAATTTATGAGAGGCCGCTGTTAAAAATTCACTTAAGTAATTGCATTGAATATCCATAACAGGTAAATCTTCAAAGGATAAGATTTCATAATCTTCTGAATCCACTTGTTTTTCTAGTATTTCTTTCGGAAAATAACCAATACCCATTCCTTCTCGTACCATCTCTAACATAATTTCAGAACTAGCTTCAAAAGAAGAAGTAACTTTTATATTTTTATGTTCAAAGAATTCTTCTAATTTCACTCTAGAAGCCGATAACGTATTCGGAAAAATTAACGGATATTTACCTAAATCTTCTAAAGAGGATATTTTCCAATCTTTATGTTTTTTCTTAGAGTAAACAAAACAATTTGAAAGTTTTCCAAGAGAAAGCTTCGAAACATTTTTGGAACTATTGAAAGGAAATACATCGATAACAAAATCAATTTTTCTAGTTTCTAACATCTCAATTAATTCTAAAGAAGGTTTACTAATAATTTCAAAATGAACTCCTGGATATTCAGAATGAAATTTCGATAAAATAGGAATCAAATAATAGTTTCCAATCGTAGCGGGAATTCCCACACGAATACAACCAATATTCAATTGATTTAAATTCTTAATATGTTCTTCGGCATCATTCAAAATATGAAAAGCAGTCGAAATATAACCATACAATTCCACAGCTTCCATGGTTGGTTCAATTCCTTTGGAATTACGATAAAATAAAGTATATCCCAGCTGATTCTCCAATTCTTTTAAACTATAACTAATAGCTGGTTGAGAAACATATAATTTACTAGCGGTTTTAGAAATACTTTTTTCTTCGTATAAGTATAAGAATATCTTATATAAATTATAATCCGTATTCATATACATCCCCCTTGAGCATTTATTATAGAGTTCTTTTATAAAAAAGTCAAATGTTATAATTTCTTCTTATAAAAAGAAAAAGAGGTAAAACCTCTTTAAGAAACTGGTAAGTATAAAGTAGTACACTGATCATTCTCTAATAAGCAAAGACTTCCTCCCTCATCATTAGAACGATAACGATAGGCTCTCTCTTCGTTCGTATGATCATCCTTTACATAGATATAATAATCGTCTCCTACAATTTCACTACTATAAGTTCCAGAAAACTTAGAATCCGAAGAAACAATCGAAAGCTTTCCATCTTGAATCGTAAGGACTTCTCCCTCTTTTCCATGATATTCTCCCGCAAATATAGGCGGACTCATCGAAAAAAGGATTAGAGTAGTAAGCACTAAAACAATTCGAACTACAATCACAACAATTCCCATATTACTACCATATTGTTTCATAAGTTTTTTCTTCAAAAAAGGAAGAAAACTAATCATACTAAGAAACCACAAAAAGATAATGATTAAACTTTCTTTATTAAAAATAGATCCTAAAAAAAGAATAAATAAGAAAAATATCATAATATAACATAAAATATCCCAAATAATCGAAGTCTTCTTCTCCACTCCAACAACTTTTTCTTTAGGGGCAAATTTAGGTGCCGTTTGAAGATTATTTCCTAGCCGATTGGCATATTTCTGTCTTGTTTGTTTCAATTCTGTAACATAAGAACTACTCAATTGATATTTGGCAGTATTTGCATTTCCTAAAATGATATCAATTATCTCAACAATACTAGAAACAATACGGCCTTCTAAAGCACTGTCCCCTTCTACAATTTGGTCCAGATAATAATACCCATCCAAACAAGCTTCCAAACGTTCAATATATCCTTTTGTCTGTTCTTTATTAAGTTTATTCCGATTATAAACATCTACTACATATTTTTTAGTAGCATATAATGTAGCTCCCGTATCATTAATACATTGATTAATCTCTTCTCTAGATAGTTTCATCTTTGTCATTAATTCATAAGCATTTTTCATCCCATTAACAGCGGAACGAACATCCAAAGAATTATATTCCGAAATCAAAGTTCGACATAGTCCACGACGTAGGACAACATATGGATTATCAGGCTCAATTTCTTCCGCTTTGGAAAAGGCTTTATAAGCCTCTTCAAATTCTTGATTATCAAAATAACGATTTCCTAGTTTTAAGTAATTTTCAAAAGTAGGAGTATCTTTTAATTCAACTTTCAATAAATTTTCAATGGCTTCCTCAACCATAATCTCCGTATGACAATAGTCACATTTCGTAATTTTTAAGCTACGATCCACTTCGATATTGGCACCACAAGATGGACATTTCGCTGCGATTAATTTCATATGTATCACCCTATTCAAATTATAACATAGAGCATAAAAAAAGTGTAGGCTTAAGATCCTACACTAGCATATCTTTTCATTCCCCAATAAAATACCAAAACACATGGTATTAAATAGAATAATACAAGTAAAGGTGAAAAGGCATATAGAAGATTATCCGTTCTTCCTAAAACATACAACAATGGATAATAATTAACGAAAGCATAAGGAATCACAAAAGTAAAGAATAGAACAAATCCCTTAGTAAATACTCCAATAGGATATTGAGCCATATGTTTCCCACCATCAGTAAATACATTTCTTACTTCCAATCCTTGAACGGTGAAAAAACAATAAGAAGCCGCCATTAAGAAAATTCCAAAGAAAATGACACAACTAGATAATAACATGAATAATACCGTGAAAACTCTCATAAAATTCCAAGGAATCGTCAAATGACATAAAGCAATAATCATTACAATAATTGCTTGTATTAAACGAGAAGCTTTGACAAAATCACTATCACTACAAAGAACTTGTAAAATAATATTTTGAGGCCTTAATAGCAATCGATCAAATCCACCTTGAATAATTAAATTATCAAAGCGATCCACTCCTCTAGCAAAAACTTCATTAAAAGAAAATCCAAATTGAATAATAGAAAAACAAAACAACACTTCATACAAAGTAAAACCTTTGATATGATCAAATTTTGTAAATAATGCCAAAATTACAAAATAATAAGTAAAAAATACAAGTATTTGGGAAAGAAAAGATAAAATGAAATTCACTCGATATTCTAATTCACCTTTTAAATGCATACCAAGTGATTTAAAATAAATTTTCATTTATCCTCCTTGAACAACCACTCTTCGTAAATTTTTCTTCATTAAGAAGTGACCAAATAGTATTAACAATACTACCCAAATAAATTGAATAACAACTCCAAACAGACCGTTTTCGATAGATACATTTCCAACATAGATACGAAATGGTAAATCGCTAATATATTGGAATGGCAAAAAACTAGATATTTTTTGTAAAAAGATTGGAAAGAAAGGAATAGGAACGACAATACCGGATAAAATATCCGCTAAAGTAATAATAAGATTTACAATTCCTTTTTCGTTCATAGTAAGTAAAGTAATTATGGGATATAAAACCGATAAAGCCGTTACCAATAGAGTTCCCATTCCTAAAGAAAGAAGAAATAATAGGAAATGAGAAAAAGAACTTGGTAAGCCAAAATGAAATGGATATGGAAGTAAAGCAGTTACGATAATTAAAGGAATAAAACGTAATGTAACATTGGCTAAGCGTTGTCCAATAATCTTGAAATACCACATGAAGTATAAGTCTTTTGGGCGGGCCAATTCGTAAGAGATTCCTCCTTCTTTGATTAACTTAAATAATTCTTGATCTCGACTAAATTGATTGACCAAAGCAAGAAAAGCTTGGTTTAACCAAAGATAAGTAACGACTTCGGATAACTGCATCGGTAAATTACTACCGCCAGAATCATAAAAAGCAATATAAACCATAATGTAAACAAAACCAAAGAAGAATTGAGTAGCAATACCAGCCCAAGCAGCTGCACGATATTGAAGACCACTAATGAACTTTAACTTGAAGTATGTAAGATAAGCTTTCAAATCTTATAATCCTCGTATAATTTTACAATAATATTATCAATATCTTCGTGATCAATTTCAACATCGTCAATTGTAATCTTTTTCGATACTATATTTAGCAAATCCGAAATACTAAGTAGTCTAGTATCGATTACCAAATCATATCCCTCTTTATTTTTGGTCTTTTGTTTAATTCCTTTATGACGAATATTTAATGTATCATTCGTTTTTAAGAAAACATACTTTTCGGTTTCATAGCGATTTTGAAGTTTCTTTAAACTTCCATCGTATAAAACCTTTCCCTTTCCAATCAAAATGATTCGTTTTGCGAGTGATGTAATATCAGACATATCGTGACTTGTTAAAAGGATTGTCGTGTGTTTTTCACGATTCAACTTTTTAATAAAGTCTCTAACCAACTGTTTGGATACAGCATCTAAGCCTATCGTTGGTTCATCCAAAAATAATATATCTGGATTGTGCAATAGACTTGCTGCAATTTCACAGCGCATTCTCTGTCCTAAACTTAATTGTCGAACAGGAATGTTTATGATATCTTGAAGATTTAATCGTTGAATTAAGTCTTCCTTAGTAGCTTGATATTCTTCTTCTGGTATCTCATAGATGTCTTTTAACAAATCAAAAGTATCTTCTGCAGGAATATCCCACCAAAGTTGACTTCTTTGTCCAAAGACTACACCGATATTTTTGACATATTTGGTTCGATTTTTCCAAGGTGTCATATTAGCAATACGACACTGTCCAGAATCTGGTATTAGAATACCACTAAGAATTTTAATAGTAGTACTTTTACCAGCTCCGTTTGGTCCAATGTAACCAACGATCTCTCCTTTATCGATGGAAAAAGAAATATCTTCTACTGCTTTCACATCTATATACTCTCTCTTAAAGAAAGA
>AUXO014856081.1_pt1 | contig 12400 bp, 17 predicted proteins | sample 768731 | NCBI WGS metagenome assembly AUXO01 (sample SAMN02715735, study PRJNA202380) | gut metagenome | biome: sheep rumen | host: Ovis aries | place: New Zealand: Palmerston North | reverse complement strand
GGCTGGAAGGTTCACAAGCCGTAGGAAACATTCGCCGTCTATAAGGTTTTTCTGATGTACCCGCTGCATAACGCTTGCAAGGTCTTTGCTGAATCCGTCCAAGGCTTCCTGCGCTTTTTCGTCGGCGCATACAAAAGACGGCACGCCCATGAATCCTGCCAAGGTGTTGATGATTGGCTTTGCAAATCCCGCGCCGAGCTTGTAATTGTCGTCCCGGTTATAATACAAATCCCGCGCCCGCTTATAATCGACATGACCTGCAATGCCTAGCGAGTAAGGTGCTGAATACATATTTCGCACATTGAAAAACCAGTTCGCCGTTCTGAGGCGGCTCATTTCGCCCTGTGCCCTTTCTAACCACCGTTGTATAACATTAGCCATATAGCTTTGCCCCTCCCAATAACGCCGCTAGTCCGGGGTCTGTTTCGCCCCCGTTCGCAAAAGCGAGCACTAAGGCGTCAGCCCGGTCAGGCGACCTGTGAATCCTTTTCTTATAGCTTTTCTTGTCCTCTAAAATAATCTGGTCACGGCTGTTGATGGAATACTTGCGCGTAGATAGCTGCGCCGCGAGTTCATCGTCCTGTGGCAGGGAAATATCCCCGTCCGCAAGTCGCTCTTTAAGGCCGCACCACTGCTCTGTTACCCAATTTGCATAATGCTCCTTGTCGTTTGCCCTGCCGCCGTTGTGGCAAGCAATAACATCAATGTTCAGCCCATCTTCGAGAATAACCTCCCGCAAACGGTCTGTAACGCCGCCGCCAACACCATCATCATCAACGCGTATCGTGGCGTGTGGCTTTGCGTAATCCTTCATAGCTCCTTTGGTAATGCTCAACACCTTGCCGCAGGTAGTCATGAGGTCTTGCTTCGTGAAGTGGTGAAGGCCAAGAACCTTGCCGCCTATCCGGGGGACGATAATTGTTTCGTCGTCGCCAAATCGCGCTATATCCGCGCCGACTTCGAGCATTGTTTCCGGGTCTGCTTCCATATCTGCGTCCCTCATCATAGCCGCCTCAACCAGTTCAAGCGGTATAAGGCCGTCCGGCTCTGCTTTCGGAAATTCCCCCAAAACACGCACCCGGACAACATCGGAATCCATGCCGTACTGCTTTATGAGTCGTTGGCTATATTCGTCTGCTACCCGTGCTGCTTCAAAGCAGGAAACCTTCTTTGTCCAGTACAGCTCCCTATCCTCGAAAAACGACCGCTTGAAAATGCCGCTGTTTTTCGTGGGGTTGCCGCAAAGAATCAGCTTCGCGTCCGTGGTGGTCAACGCGCCTTCGATGGTTTCATAGATACTATCGTCTATGCCGCTGGCCTCGTCACAAATGAATAAAAGATGTTCTTCGTGGAAACCTGCCATATTTTCCGGCTTGCTCGCTGTCCTCGCGGTTGCAAACCATCTTTCGGGCATTTCCTTCATCACGACTTTGGTCTTTTGCCACTCAAAAAGTTCGTCAAGCAACGGTGACCGCTTAAGCCACTTTGAAATTTCCGGCCATAGAATGTCGAAAAGCTGCTGTTGAGTCGGTGCTGTGCAGGGAATCTTTGGAAAAGGCCGCGTAAACAGAAACCAAGAGACGCACCACGCTTCAAAAGCCGTCTTGCCTACGCCGTGGCCGGAGCGTACAGAAATACGCGGCTTTGTGCCAATAGCCTGCAAGGCTTCCTCCTGCCACTTGTCCGGGTGAGCGTCAAGAACATTGACAACAAACGCCGCCGGGTCAGTTATATATCTTTTCATCTGCTGCGCCAGTTCTTCAATGTTCGCCGCCATCGTCCGTATCGCTCCCCCATGCCTTTTCTAAAACTGCTGCAAGCATAGCCGCCGCGCTTTGGCCTTGCCCTGCTTGCTTTGCCTCCTGCTTTGCCCGGTTCTCACTCTCTAACTTTGTCCCGAACTGCAAGAATCTCTCTATGTCCTGTGGCTTCATTTCGCCGGGTTTAATAGTCTCCAACGCCTGTAAGGCTTTGCCCTGTAAAGATGTGCCTATCTTGATATGGCGTTCAATCATCTTTTTACGGGCTTGCTGGGTGGCTATCTGCTCTTTCCGTTCGTTCTCGCGGTCGTAATCTGCCGCCCTGCTTTCCCATTCAAATTGCTCTTTCCAACGCCGTATCAGGGTGTAACTTTTGTGCAACTTTTGTGCAACTTCTTTGAACGTTCGCCCTGGACCTTGATTTTTGAAAATCAGAAAAGCCTCGTACGCCTTTTCCGACTCTCCCGGCTGCCGTTCCCACGGCTCTATTTTGGCTTTCCTCATTCCTCCTTCCCCCTCTTGTCATGGTCTTTATTTCCCATTGTACTTGTATATAACATCTCCATTTTCATCAACGCCGCAGGGCTTCAAAATGCCGCCGTAACCCTTTGCGGGTGAAGTCGCCCCGTTGACATTGTTCCAGTTGTTCCGCAAAAACTCTGCCATCGTCATATCGTATTTCAAGGCGCGGGCTTTGTTACTCCCGGTGTTGTACTCCTGCGCACTTGCCCATCTGAAACCGTTGAAAAATTGGTATATATGGGGCTTGATATCCGAAAATCTGACTTCGCCCTTCGTCCGGGCGATGATGATAGCCTGTCCGATTTGCCCCGTCTGGCTCACGTTCCATTCGGGGGGGACGCCGCAACAATTGCAAGCGTCGTTACACTCTCTGCAGAAAGCGTCGCTGACATGAAATCTCAAGCCGAGCTTATGCGCAAAATCCCGCATTTCACGGATAATCGGTGCTTTAATGCTGCGGTTCAGCCGCTTGTACCCGTTCTGCTTACTGTTGCTCATATAGAATTTGTGAATGTCAAATCCACAAATTTTGCTCATAGCTGCATACCGGGCTTTCAGCTCATTGTCTGCCCTGCTCTCCATGCAGAAAAATTCCGTAGTCACAGAATCCGCGCCAGCCGCAGCGGCTTTGCTGATAAGCTCCTTCCAGTCGTTGCTTACGCCAATAATGAAAGGCCGCAATCTCAAAGTGACATGAATCCCGGCTTTAGCTAAATTCTGAATAGCTCTGAGCCGCGCCGTGGAGCTGGGGACGCCCTTCTCCATCTGTTTTGCTTTGTGGTCGTCAGCCGTGATAATCGAAATCTTGACGTGCCAGTTGTGCTTGTGCTTGCGGAAAAGGCTCATGTACCGTTCGTCCTGCGTCCACCACGCCGCTTTGGTGCTGAAAGACAAGGGATAATCTATCTTGTCGAAATACTTGAGAAGTTCCAAGGTCACGCCGTACCGCCGTTCCCATTCGTCAAATTCGTCTGCAAGGCCGCCCCACTGCATAATCTTCCTTGCCTGGATATAGGGGAAGAATTGCTTTTGTACTGCGCTTGCGCTTTCGTCGTGGGCAAAGGCTTTCTCAAACAGGTCAATAACCTTCTTAGGGTCTACGCTGCGTATCTCAATCTTGCCCGCGTTCTTTTTGCTGTTATAGCCTTTCAGCGTATGGCTTTTCTGGAAGAAAGCAAAACAGTACAGGCAATTGTATGCGCACTTGCTATAAGTGTCGAACGTCATAGGCATGGAGCAATCTGGAATTTCCATGCTCCAACGCGGGGAAGGATAATTCTGTTTTAATTCCGGCTTTTTATTCTCACTCATACTTCGCCCTCCCCAAAACGGTATACGCTTGTGTGACTGTTTTCCTGCAATGCCAAATCCAATCCTTCTTTGGCTATCCATTCCCGCGCCTCGTTTATTCCTGCAAATCTCAGCGTAACAACAAAAGACGCGCCGTAGAACTCTATTCCGTCCTGCCAGTCGTCTGGGGTATCTTCTTCGAGGTCGGAATCATCTATCCCGTCGTTGCTTGCAAGTAAAATCGCTACTTCATCAGCTCCAAAACCTGTAAAATCAAGAGTTTCGGTGTCAATGTCCCGCAGAAGGCTTTCCAGCTTTGCGTTATCCCATTCGCCTTTGGCCTTGTTCAAGGCAATGTTAAGGAGCTTTTCTTCTTCCTCTGGCATATCCACGACTGAAACCTTTGCCGTATCGCGGCCTAAGAACTTCATAACCTGCAGCCGCTGATGGCCGCCTACCACGTTCCCGGTGCGCTCGTTCCATACGATGGGTTCAACATCTCCAAAATGCTCAATACTGCGCCGGAGCTTTTCAAATTCCTCCATCCCCGGCTCTAAGGTGACGCGCGGGTTATACTTCGCTGCGTTCAGCTCGCTTATGTTCTTTTCTTCCAGTCTCACGCTTCCTGCGCCTCCTTCGTAAAGTCGAGAATGACATTTCTTGAACTGTCAAAAGCCTTATCTATGCCGTGCGCCTCCAGCCAACTTTCAGCCGCTTCCTGTGTCGGAAAGCTCAAATAAACCTCAAACGGCCTCTCAGCGGTGTTTTCACTCTCCCCGGTGTCGTCGTCCCCTTCTTCGTCGTCCGTCCCGTCTCGGACCTCTCCGGGGTCGTCAGCTACATCTTCGTCGCCGCTTTCCTGCTCTAATTCCTGCAGAAGGCTGTCCACTTCCTCTTTACTGAAACCAATGGAGGTTACGTCGTCCCGGTCAAGCTCTGCGACAAGGTCTTTCAATTTCCCGTAATCCCATTCGCCCTCGATTTTATTCAAGCCGACATTAAGGGCTTTTTCTTCGTTTTCCGATAGATCGACCACAACGGCCTCAACCTCCTGTACGCCCTGCGCCAGTAAAATCTTGTACCGCTGGTGACCGCCTACGAGAACGTTGCCGCCGTCCCGTACATTGACGATAAGCGGTTCAACAAATCCAAACCGTTCTATGCTGTTTTTGATGGCCTCATATTGTGCGTCCCCCGGCTGTAAATCCTTTCGCGGGTTGTACGGTGCCGGATTAATGTCAATCAGCCTAAATTTCTTTGTTTCCATTTCTGCCCTGCCTCCTAAATCCTATCGCATAACTATCTGTCTTATCTGTTCCAAGGTCTTTTCTTTCGCAACAAAATCCAACTTGTGCCATTCCTGCTGCTGCTTAAGATGTTTTTGGAAATCCTTGTTGCACTCCAAAACTCTTTTCATCAGCGTTTCGTAGCTGTCCACGGTGTAGAAGTCGTCGTATACTTTTGCAATCTCCGACCGCTCAATCGTGCGCCTGCACTTTTTATCAAAGAAAGTCACCATATTGTAAGTCCCTGCCTCATACCATCTGTTGGCAAGGTTACAAAAATTTGAGTGTGTTTCTTCATCCTCGATATAAAGCGAATATCTGAAAAGGCTTGCAATGCTTTTATTCCAGTCGATTTTCTGCACAAAATTTGGCGTACAACCTGCCGCCGTAAAATACTTTTGCGACTTGTTCATCGTGCTCAAATAAACGCCGCTATGCAAATACCTCTTAAAATCCTTTTCCCTGCCCTCTCTGAAACTTCCCCAATAAAGGCAATCATACTTCTTTGGAATCTGTTTCAGCGGCTTTTTTGCCATAAGTGCATTAAGGTTCAAAAAGTAAGTATCGCGCTCACCTGTTTCATAGGCGCAAATCGTTTCAAACCCGTACTTATTCAATTCTGAATGAGGGGTAGTATTATAATCGTTGGATATGTAAATAAACCGCGCGTCTTTGTTATTCGCGATTATTCGCTTTATGTGCTCGTGCTCTGCAAATCTGCTGCTTGCAGTAAAAATCAAAGTGTCAAACTTTTGTACTGCTGCATATCCCAAATCTGCCGGGCTGATAAAATAGGGAATCCCTAAATAATGAGCAATGATTTTTCCGTTTTTGATGTGCGCCAAAATAGAAGTACCTTGTTTTGCGCCTTCGCTATTCTGAAAACATTCGATTATAGCGGCTCTCATTTTTCCCACGCCCTCTTTTCAATGCTTGCCAACGGCTTATAAACCTTGCTGACAATAGTTCTATCAATTTCGTTAGGCTTCTTGAGTGTAAGTTTCCCCGCACTATCTGGCAAAAGCCCTACCCGTATTGGCGTAGTATTGCAAATATCGCAAGGGTGAATGTCCTTTCTTTGTCCTAGCATTAAATATTTTCTTGCGCTTTCGAGTCGCGGGTGGAAATAAACGTCTTTCAGGTCATTGTGTTGCATGATATTCGTTACAAAATATTCGCCGCGAAAATCATTGCAACAAATTGCAACATTCCCGTCCCATCGCACCATGAAATCTCTGAAAATAACGGAGCACTTTTTGCTACTAGGCTTGTCCAATCCTTTACCTCCTGCCCCGCAATGGTTTATTATTTTTCTGCTTATAGTATTCCCTTCACCGTCAATCGGAGGGACAATGCAAATCCTTTGCTCGTTTAATTTCTTGCTTGCAAATAACGGTACGCCTGCTCCTTGCTCTACAATATCAAACATATTGCATACATGGCTCTTCCTAACAAACTCACCTACACGATGGTCGCTATATTCATCAAAAATAAGGTCATTTAATCCGGCCTCAAAAAGTGCCGGTACTAATAATTCCTTTTTCTCGATAATAGTACCGTTCGTAAACAGGTGAATCATGTTATTTGGCAATATTCTTCGTATATCCTTAACAATACCTACTATATGAGGGTGTAGCGTTGGCTCGCCGTGGCAAGCCAACAAAATCCGACTATTCAGTTTTGCTTTCTTTATCAACTTGCAAGCGTGAATAATGGTTTTTCTTTCGGCAAAATGAAATTCTCTTTTCATGCCCATCGTTCCACAAAAAGTGCAACGCCGATTGCACCCCTGCACGGTTTCTATTTGAATTATATTCGGCTTGTATGGCCAGTTATTTTCCATCAGTGCCTGCCCTCCAATAGAAAAGGCCGCGAATGTTTCACCCGCGCCCCGTGTCCTTCATTTTTCGATGATACCATTATCGCACGTTTGAACGGCAAAAACCGCACCATTATGACCATGATTTTATCCACAAAATTGCTGTTAAAATAAACCAAAAATGCCACACTTTTTCAAGGCTTTAGTTTTCCACAATTTTACCCACATTATCCACAATAAAAAACAGGGGCTTCCGCCCCCGTTCTCATTCGTAGAAGATGAATAAATTTTGTTGTTCCGGCAATGCCCTATTGCCAAATATCATAAATGCCATTTTCTTGATGGCTTTCCTTGAACGTTCCCGCGCCCATTTCTCAGTAAAAAACTTTTCAGCACTCAGCTCTCCCCAGCTTCGATGGTCGATAAAATGCCCTCTTATGAGCCATTGGTCGTCTGGTTTCAACTGCGCAATAGCACGGTCAACCTTGCGCAAAATGCGCTCAATGTTCCGTATGCTCTCCTTGTTCTTCCTGATGAAGTCCTGCGCCTTTGAAATCCTCGACGCGCCCTGCTCGGTAGGTGTCAATTCTGAACCTCCCCCGCCCGGCTGCCCGCCGTATTTAGAAATAGGAGCCGCAATTTCTAATTCGATGGCGTGTTCCATTGCTTCAATGTCGTCATTAAGGTTCGCGATAGTAACCTGGAATTGGTTGTATCGCTTTAAGTATCCGCGTGTTGCTTCGATAAAATCGCTATACTCTCTCAATTGCGCTCGCTCCTTTGCTGGTGATGTAAGGTTATTTCCATGAGAACTATTATACTCCTTTTCCAGATAGTAGTGCAAAAGCATAGCAGGGCTTTCGCCCTGCCTCTTTCCTTACTCTCTAAAGTAACCTCTCACCCGCATTCTGTCTTTTACTTCTCTTTTCCTTCTCTTTCGCTTCTTTACCTGTTTTGGAGGCTGTACCCTGAATGCTATGCGCTTGAACTTGTACGCCAGTTTCCTAAGTGCTGCCTTCAATGTCTTAGCCGCCTTCCTTCGTGGCGGTGATGTTCAGAAAGCTCATGGGCTTTTCTTTTCTGTATCCGCCGTTCAAAGTAGCTGTATTCTTCGCCCCACTCCGGGGAAATTCTCGTATGCTTATGGGTCTTTCCGTTGGTCTGCGTCAATCCAAAATCACGGCCTTTCCGCTTAACAGCTCTTTCAGAAATCCATCTGTAAAGAACCACTTGTCACACATCTTGTCATAATACTGAATCCCGTCCTGAGTGAACCGCACTAAGGCGGTCACTTTGTGGACGTTCGACTCAATCCTGAAGCCCTCTCCCAAACGTTTGTCATAAAGGGCAGCAACTTCCTGCATGGTGTTCCTGCAAATGCTCATGCCTCTCTACGCTCCTTAACCTCGAAATACTCATAGAACCTGCTGACGGTAATACTGGCCACGATGCCTTTGTTGTCGTCTACCATCAATCTGTCCGCATGATAAACGTCCGGGAAAAAGTTCCAGTCACTGCCAGGGGTAAGTTTGATGGCAATTTCGCTGTTCTGCCCTTTGAGGTAAATGGTTTCTTTAATCGGTGTACAAATTCCACTCAATGGTCTTTCCTCCTATCGTCCTGCGCTGAAGCTACGCACAAGCTCCAAACAAATAACATGGTCAAAAGAGACAGGCCGTAGCCAATAAGGCCGCCTACAATAATCCCGATGTAATAATCCGTCATGCCGCGCCCTCCATATATTTCCGCATATACTTTGGCAATACAGGGGAATAAGGTAACGCCCCAAGCTCATTAAAAAGCCTTTCCCCGTGCTTACTGAAAAAGTCCCGCAGGGAATCCGTTCTCCCGAGCCCTAAATCTCTAACAATCTGCTGCAGGTCTTTCTTTTGCCGTATCTCCTTGCAAAGAATCTTCCACCGCTTATTCTGCTTCGCGACCCTCGCGTCCAGTTTCGGCGGCTCTTTCGGCGGCTTTTCCATCAATGCTGTGTAGATAGCTCCCAAGCCTTTTTTGTATGGCAACTTTCCGTACCTGGCCGCCATTTCCTTGCCATACTTAACGACAAAATGTTTCAGCGTATCGGTGCAGGTCAGCCCCATAAAATCTGTAATCTCTTTCATGCTGTAATTTTCCTCGCTGCCGAAATAATTTTGTAGCTGCCGCCATCGTTCTTCCCGTGCTTCGTCCGACAGGCAATTGTTAGGGCGAGGACTCGTAGCCCGCCGGATAGATCCATCGCCCTTCTCGTGAATAACCTTCACCCACCCGCGTTCTTTATACCCTCTAAAGATGGCATTATCGGCCATGGACACAACTACGGGCTTACCGTCAAACATAACCGCCGTACCTGCCTTGCGCAGGTTTTTCTTGCCGGGGTGCTTTTTCTCATAATCCCTTTCGGCCTTTACTGTCCAAACCGCCTGCATGGTGTCATTCCTCCTTTTTCAATCTCCTGCCGCCGTCCCGTACTTCGTTGCTCCGGTTGACCTCGCACAAAACTTTCTGCCGTTCGTGAATATTTGCCCCGGCCTTATCCATGAGGCTGGTAATGGCCACGATAGTATCCGTGCATTCACGCAAGAATTTATGACGGTCTACTTCCTCCCCCGTAGCTTTCCACACGACAAAAGCCTCTACCATTTCCGCGTGTTCTTCGTCAACCTTCTTCGTATAATCTTCGATTGTCCAGTCCTTGTAAAGCTCCCCATTGCAGGGCTTTGGAATCGCCAATAAAAGCAAAGGTTTTTTCTTTTCCGTTCGCTTGACCGACTTCTTTATTTCGCTGATATCGTTGTCAATTTTTGCCGTCCAACCTGCCAATGCTCTGACAGCTTTTCCCATGAAATAAAGCTCTTTCGTGAGGCTGCAAACTGCTGCCCATGCGCCGTTGTTATTGTTGTGTTTTTTTCTCATTTCAAATTCTCCTTTTAGTCGGTTAAACTACCCATTCTTTAGGCATAGCACCGTCATTATCTTTTCTATCCATAAGGCATAAATAAGTAAAATCTCGAAAGCCGTAACAAAAGGGACAATCCTTGCATTTTATTGTTTTGCAAATAGCTTTAATTTCTTGTGCTGAATAAATCAGCCGTTCCCTTTGATTTTCCTTTTTGGCTAATTCAAGAAATCTTATCCTCACAAAATCATTGATAAGCCTTAACAGCTTTGTATAATCCTCAGTGCTCAAACAGGGCTTTACTTGCCCTTTCAAAAATTCCTGGAGCGGGTAACTGCTCTTTTTCTGCTCCATGCGTTTTCTCTCCCTTCGGTATGTTCTTATTTTTCGTTTGTGCTCGGTAACATTGCCCCTAGAATCGTTTCTATGCACTTGCCCTAGTATCTGTGTGGGTAACTGCACTAAATCGCGTCCTGTCGGTTCTCAGCGGCCTTTTCATAATTTCGTCTACCCTGCTGTGAACCTCCGGGTAGGTAATTTCGTCAACCCACACCCGGTCGCATAACTCCGCGACGAAATTGTAAGCCCGTTCGAGCCGCAGCCGCTTGTAATCAAATTCGTCAAGCAAGGCCATCAGAAAGGCGGCTGTCATTTGCTGTACCACGATGTCCTCAATCTGCTCATAATGCCCTGCCCCCGGTCGCGTTCCGACCACGCCTATGCTCAGCTCCAATTCTTCCTCCAGAAAGGCCGCTATTTCCTCAACGCTGACATTCCCGGCACCCATCGCGTCTACTTCGCTCTGCATTTTGTCCCGCAGCCGTTCGAGCTTGCCCCGTCCAAACCTGTACCTATCGTGCATGGTCAAGAGAAAGCACCCCATGAGGTTATGCATTGCCTCTTTCCTGCAAGCCCGGTCACGCTTGAGCTGGTTCACATAACTGTCCTTCACACTCTGTCTTACCTTCGCATACTCTCTCCGGGCTTTCTTGTCCCCGGTGTTGGCATTTTTCTTGATGTTCCTTGCCAACTTCTTTGCAAAACTCACTCTTTCCACCTCGCTAAATATGCCCTAATTCGCGCCTCACGCCCCGCAGGGGGCTTTTTAATCGCTTTTGGGTGTAAATACTCGTACACACGTTTTCACCGCCCTCAAAACGGCTCTCAGACGGTCAGAACATTTTCCCCGTCTTGCGGTCAATTATCGTAATCCTGCCTACGGCCTCAAATCCGTGCGCCTTCAAGGCGGCTCTAGCTGCGTATATGGCCTCTTTGGCCTTCGCCCTCCACATTTCCCTTGCTTCGTCCCGTATCGCCGCATTCGCGGTGGGGTCTCGATAATGCTCTATGTTCCAGTCGCTTGCCATAGCTCCCGCCTCCTAGCTTAGAAAAGCCCTTGTTGCATTCGCTCTTTAATCAGTCGTACTATTGCCGGGTCTGTCTCCTGCTCCGGGTCAACCTCCAACGGCTCTATGTAAATCTCAACGCGCGGACAATCCTTGTCTATCCCTGCTATCCTGCACCCGTCAAGACTTTTCACGAGACGGTCGTCTGCAAGAATCCACCGCCGCTTCAAGGTCTTGCGGTGGTCTTTGTGGCTATATTCGTCGCTGATGATGTCCTGCGTTGCCTGGATAAGCCCGTTCAAATCCGGGTAGGCTCTCCTGTCCTGCAGAAAATACCTTGCCCACAGTTGGACGGGACCGTCGTAGTGCGGTAGCCCTCCCCTTTCTGCCTCTATCCGTTCCAGCTCCTTGCGAAAAGCCTTCTCGTATGCTTTGTATGCCTTGCTCGGCAAAACAACCGCCCGCCCCCTTACGAGGACGGGGCTGTTTTTCTTCGTTGCTGGCTGCCCCGGTATGGTGAAACAAAACGGCGTATCTTTGTCGATTTTCAAAGTGTAAATCCTCCCTCTCTCCAGTCCTTGCCGCTAAGCTCTACGGTTTCGCACATTCCGTAAATCCGGCTCATAATGCGCTTTGCGTGCGTATCATCTTCCCTGCCGTCCCGGCATCTAACCGTGAGACGGTCATAAATCTTTTCCGGCGCGTAGTTGCTCGTGATGATAGTCTGCAAGCCTTCGTTGTAGCGGTGGTTCAATAGGCAAAACAACTGCTCACCGACCCAATCATTCAGCCGTTCTGCCCCTAAATCATCAAGAATCAAGCAGGGAATATCCCGCGCAAGTTCCATTGTTTCGGCGGTTGTATCCTTTCCGTAGCTTGCTCTAAGGTCTGCTAAGAAGTCCGGGACACTTGAAAATAAAACCTGCTGCCCGCGCCCCGCTTTTTCATTCGCTATGACTGCCGCTAACTTCGTCTTGCCCGTCCCCGGCGAGCCGTAGAGGAATAGGCCGCGCCTGTTTCCTGCTTCCAAGCTCCACTTTGCCGCCTCCACAGCGACTTTGTTATCCGGCGTGACTTGATAGGTGGCGAAACTGTCCCGGCTATATGCAAACGGCACGCGCGCCCTGCTGAAAAGCCGTTCTTTCTTTCGGTTTTCGCGGCGCAATTTTTCCCACTTGCACATTCTCATAGCCGTGTAGAATCTGCCGTTATCCGGGGCAACTACGGGAACCATGCCCGTAACGCTCTGGTGGCAACTTGCGCCCCTGCACCCCCGGCAAACATCTTGCGCCGCTTCAATAGCGGCTATGTCGTCCTTGTGCGCCTCGTACTCACTGTCCGTCAGCTCGCTGTACTTCCCACGGTTTGGGGCGGTTTTTGACGCGCTCAATACTTGCGTAGAACTCTTTTCGGCTTTCTGAGGGTTCATCTTCGCCCTGTTCGCGTTGATTTTTTCTACGAGTGCTTTGAAGTCCTCG
>AUXO014098402.1_pt1 | contig 12400 bp, 12 predicted proteins | sample 768731 | NCBI WGS metagenome assembly AUXO01 (sample SAMN02715735, study PRJNA202380) | gut metagenome | biome: sheep rumen | host: Ovis aries | place: New Zealand: Palmerston North | reverse complement strand
GTTTCAATTTTTGTAACTTGTTCTTTTAATTCATTTAATTCTTTTAAAGTTTCTTCTGCCTTATTTCTATTGCCCCAAAAATTTATATCTTCTGTTATCTTTTGTATTTTTTTAATTTCTTCTTTTTTTGAATCTATGTCAAAGTGACCTCCAAATATTTAAAATTATTTCTTGATTTTTTTCCAACACTTTTTGTATTTCTCTTATATCCATATTATGCACCTCATTTTGTATTTCTATTATATATTTTAACATATTATATTTTTTTATACAATTTTGTAATTTTTAGTATTATTTTTTATTAATCGCATATATTACTATAGAGGAAGGTTCACTTGAAGTGTGAAGATCCTCTTGTATATAGATTGGGGTTTTCTCCTAAAAAAAGAAGAGTATATCTCTTCTTTTTTTATTTTCAAATAAATCTATCTAGCAATTGGAGCTAGTAATATTTTTCCAGTACCTCTGTATACATTAACTAGTCCTTCACCACTTGCTGCTGAACCTAGTAGTGTTTTTCCAGATCTTTCTACAGAAAACTCTAGACTTCCACTCCATGCAATTGCCATGTTTCCATCTATTTTAACAACGTCATTTTCAAGCTCTATTTCTATAAGCTCTTCTCTTGGGCAATTTGATTCAATACAAAATGCTCCAGTACCATTTAGACTTAAATTGAATAGTCCTTCTCCTCCAGCAACTGCAGATGAAATATTTGATCTCATTACTGCTTTTTGTTTTAATGAAGATTCACATGCCAAAAATAGTCCATCTTCTAGTACTACTGAACCACCCCATTCTTCTGTGTTCATAATTATTAAATACTTATATGTTGGTTCTAGTACTAGTTTTCCTGTTCCAGTATATTCTGGTTTTATAGCAGATTCGCCTGTAACTTTTCCTCTTATTGCTTTTCCTAGTAAATCTCCTACACCTTTCAATCCAGTTGTTGCGACTACATTTCCTACCATCCATTGCATTGAACCTGCTTGAACTGTAACTGGGCTTTTACTTAAATCACAAATTAATTGTCTCTTTTTTACATTCATTTGTGCGCTAAAAAATGCATTTTGTGCTGTTGCAGGTGTTACACTCAAGTCTCGTTCATATTGTATTACTGTAAATGCTCCAATATTTCCTAATACTTTAATATCATCATTTTCTTCAAAATTTTTAATTCGATACATAATTCCTCCTAATTGTATGTTCATTATATCATAATTTTATAAATTTAGTATATTTTATATGCAAGTTATCCACCATCTAATTGTATATCTAATTAGTTATATTTTTTTATCCACAAAGCCTGTGGATTTTTTACTTTATGTCATAATAGTTAATTTATTATTATTTTGTATAATTTTTCTGTTTTATTGATATTTTTTATGTAAATTGCACCAAACTTTTCATAGTAGTTAATTAATTCTGACTTTAAATATAATTCTTTAAATCCTCTTTCTTTTGCTTCATTAAGAATTGCTTCATTTAATACTTTTGAATATCCTTTATTTCTATATTTTTCTTTTACATACATAGTTGCATACCATGGAGATAATTCTTTTTCTTCTTCACAATCTTGTGGAAAAATAGATATAAAACCTATTAATTCATCTTCATTTAATAAAATTAATTTACAAAAGTCTTTTTTATCTAATAATGATTCTACTTTTTTACATTTTTCCCTTATTCTTTGTCCATAATTTTCGTTAGGATTTTCTGCCCATTCATTATGTTCTAACATTATTACTTCTTCTAAGTATTCTTTTTTGTCTTTCAAACTATATATTTTTTCTTTTTTATTTTTCAAGTGTTTTTTTATTAATTTAGTCAATTCATTATGAACGATATTATTGCTTATAATTGCTCCATTGATGTCTTTATCATATCTTTGTTCATTACCAAATAAATCTGTTACTTTTCCACCTGCTGATTCTATTATTACTTTTACTGCTGCTATGTCACAATTTTTGGAAGTTGTGCCTGGAAATATTACAGAGTTAAAATCTCCTGTTGCAACACATAATGATGCTCTAATTACACTTCCAATTGAAACCATGTATGTTTCTTTTGATAATTCTTTTATAATGTCATTTATTTCATATTCAGCATATGGCCAGATATCAAAATGACAAATTGTTTTCATTTTATCGAATTTTAAGTTGTTAACTTTAATTACTTGATTATTTTTATATGCATTTTCACCTTTTATAGCAGTATATATATTATTTGTAAATGAATCTCTAATAACACCTATATATGGTTCCCCATCTATTACTAGAGCAAGCGAAAATACAGCAACAGGTATATGCCTTGCATACATTGCTGTTCCATCAATCGGATCACAAACCCAGACATACTTACTTTTTCCGTATGTTTCCTCCTCTCCTAAAACTGAGTGTTCTGGATATTTTTCTTTTACTTTATCAATTAAATATTTGTTAATTAATTTATCTGCTTTTGTAACAATTGTATTATCGCTTTTATATGTTGACTCACTTTCAACCGTAAAATATTTTTTTATTATTTTATCTGCATATTCTGAAATTTCAATTGCAAAATTTAAATATTCTTTCATACTTTCCCTTTCTAAAAGAAAATACACTTATTTTTAAGTGTATTTATTTATCTTATTAAGTCAAAATTTCCGTTTATTATTATTGGATTAAATCCCTTTAACTCTTCATTTAACATATTGTTTGGAAGCTCATTTAATACATATATTTTTTTACCTTGCATAAATGCCTCATATAATTCTAGAAAAGTTGCAGCTCCAATATAATTTTTTAGACTTTCTCCATTTTTTTGTTTTGTGTAATTTAATGCTAATACTGCATCAACTTTTTCAATTTTTTCTCTACTTTCAAAATACATTCTTTTAAAGAATTCATAATATTCGTCTTCAGTCATTTTACTATAATCATCATAATCCTCTGGTTCATCATATCCATTTGGTGTTATAACTATATGATTTTTTTCTTCAAGTGTTTTCTTTATATCACCTACTTTGTCGTAAAATGAATTTGAACATATAATCATTACTTTCATATTACATTCCTTTCATAAAAAGATTGGCCTTAAACTATTTTTTTGGTTTTTTGTTAGTAGATTCACCGTTTGATTTTTGTCCTTCATCAAGCATTGATTGCATTTCACCTGTTGAATTTATTCTAATAGTTTCTATATTTTGTCTTGGAGGTGGTCCGTACAACATTTGTGGTACTTCACTAACATATTCTTTTCGTACTGGTGATGGTTCTACATAAACTGTTTCTATATCTTGTTTTGGAGGTGGTCCATACAACGCTTGTGGTACTTCACGAACATATTCTTTTCGTACTGGTGATGGTTCTACATAAACTGTTTCTATATCTTGTCTTGGAGGTGGTCCGTACAACATTTGTGGTATTTTTGATTCTTTTACAACTTCTATAACTTCACTTTCTGCTTTTTCACTTACCGCTCTTCGAATTTGCGAAATCTGTTTTGTAGCTTTTTTTATTGCAATTGCAATCAAAGTTGTCATTCTTTGAATATTAATTCCATTTTTTTGTCCAACTCTTACTATAGGTACACATATTTTTATGGCATCTTTTTTTACACCAACATCTCTTGCTTTAGTAATCATTTCATTTATTACATCAGCTGAAATACCAGCTTTTGTAGCTTCCTCTTTAATTTCTTTTAATAAAATTCCCATTTCCTGTGCATTATTTATCATTCAAATTCCTCCTTTAATATTTCTTTTATACAAAAATTAGGCTTATTATCTTCAAAATTCCATGTGTGAAATGAATCTCCACCGCAGTATTTATATTCTGAACACTTTTTGCATTTGGAATTTGTTGTTTTTCTTTTATGTCGGTATTCTTCATATTTATTTTCCCAAACATCAACAAATGAATCTTTTCTTATATTTCCTTGAATTAATTCAGATCTTCTTGGAACATTAGGACATACAAAGATATCTCCATTACTTAATATTGATGCTGTTGTTAAACCTGTCATACATATAAAATAGTATGGTCTAATTTCTTTTTCTAGGGTTGTTCCTAGATAGTGACTGCATCCATATGATATTTTTATTTTTCCTTCTTGCTTTTTATCTTTTATAAACTTATATAACCTTTTTGTTTCTTCTGCATTTAACAATATATCTGAATTATCTTTTGCTCTTCCAATTGGATCACAATTTACTACTCTCCAGTCTTTTATACCTAATTCTAAGACTAGTTTATATACGTCTTCTAATTCATCAATATTTTTTTTATTTGCTACAGTTGTAATTTGTATTACTTCTATTGATGGGATTTTTTGCATAAGTTTAATCCCTTTTATTATTTTGTCAAATGCTCCTGGAACTTTTCTAAAACTTTCATGTGTTTCTTTAGTACCATCAATACTAATAGATATTGTTGACATTTTTGATTCTTCCATTTTTTTTACTAATTTTTCATCAATTAATATACCATTAGAGGTAACCCCCCAGCTATATCCTAAACTAACTGCATAATCCATTAATTTAAATAAATCTTTCCTAAGAAATGGTTCTCCTCCAGTTACATTTAATAGTATATCTTTTGGATCATATTTATCTGCAATTTCTTTTAATGTTTTTTCAAGATATTCGTATTCTATTTCATCTTTTGGTATTTTTTCTCCACATGAACTTCCACAATGTTCACACTTGGCATTACAACGGGATGTTACTTCTAAAAATAAATTTCTAAGTTTTGGATTATCATATAAATATTTTCTATACTCAAATACTTCAAGCATATCTATTTTCTTCTTTATATCAAGTTCATTTAATTCTTTCATCCTACCACCTTTAGTATATTATATAATACTGTTTTTTTTTATTCAATTTTTTTTGTATTAAAAAAAACAGTTTTTTACTGTTTATTTTAGTACAAATGAATATATTGCATCAATTCCTAATACTACAAGTATTATTATTGAAAATATTTTTACTTTTTTTGTACCTAGTTTTTTACATATATTTTCAAATAATGGTTGAAGTAAATATAAAAATACAGTACCACCTAATCCAAATCTTATAGATGGAGATAAAGCAATTCTTGCTTGAAAATTTATCTTATAATCTGCGTATGTTTGCCATGGCCAATATCCCATAAAAAATTCGCAAATGTATGACGTTATTAATTCTAATAGAGTTGCTGATAACATACAGCCTAAAAATACTAATGGAATATATAGTAATTTTTTTGGATATTCTTTATTTCTTATTAATGGGTATATAAAAAATATAAATATTAAGGCTCCAAATCCATATACAGGTAACCAAGGTCCAAATAATACTCCTCTATTTGAAAAACCCCATTTATATACTACTACTTCTAAAAACACCTCATATATCCATCCTATCATTGCATATAGAAAAAAATACACTATATAATTGCTCATTTTTTTTATTATATTTCTCATATTATCTATTCCTTTAAATCATATCGTTGACTTTATTATATACTTTTTATTAATTAAATTCAATTAACCAAATAACTATTATTCTATAAAAACTAAATTTATTTGATTTTTTTTATATTTTATGATATATTTCTTATCTGTCGGTTAAAAGGAGGGGGCTATTGTGGTTAATAGTGAAGATTTTTTTGATAAACGTATTAAAGAATTAAAAAAAACAATTTTAGGTATGTTAAATAAATGTGGTAAAGTATTTATTATTCCACATAAAAATATGGACTTTGATGCTTTAGCTAGTGCAATTGCATTTGCAGATATTTGTAATTTTTTTGGAATAGAATATTTTATTGTAACAAATGATAATCCTGAAGAAATGAAACCAAGTTTAGGTGAAGTTTATAATTCTTTAACTGATGAATATGATTTTATTGATTCAGATTCATTTAAAGGAATAAGAAAACAAAATGATTTGTTGGTTGTTGTTGATTCTAACGCTACTAATTTAATTCCTATACAAAATATTAATTCTCTTGATAATGATATTCTGATTATAGATCATCATAAAACAGATGACAGATTAATAAAAACTAATAATCTTTTTATTAATTTAGAAGTTAGTAGTGCAAGTGAAATAATGTTTTATTTATTAAAAGAAATTGGGATATACATAAGTAAAGAAACTGCACAATTGTTACTTGCAGGGATTTATCTTGATACAAATGGGCTATATTTTGCGTCTAATCCATCAAGTTTTAATACAGTTACGAAGTTATTACAATATGGAGCTAATCTTCAAGATGTGCAAAGTTTATTTACTATCTCAAATTTTGAAGATGATAGAAAATATAAAAGAATTATCAATGATTTGATTGATTGTACAAAATTTTATCACGATGCAGATTTAAGAGGTTGTGCAATAACTTTTAATACAAATAACACTAATACAGTATATACTCATGAACAGCTATCAGTTGCATGTAATTCTCTATTGCAATATCCTATTGATTCTGCATTCGTAATTGGATTTATTGATAAAAAAGATTTAGGATCTGATCATGAAGATAAAATTGCAATTAAAGCAAGAAGCAAAATGGGTTCTTTAATTGATGTTTCAGAAATCATGCAATTATTTGGTGGTGGTGGAGACGAAAATCGTGCTGCCTGTGAAATTCCTGGTAAAAAAATTTCTTGTTTAAAAGACATATTGAAAGATATTCTTAAAAATAAAAATACACTTGATAAAGATCAAATTTTAATAAAAGTTAAATAAAAAAAAGAATGTTCATACATTCTTTTTTAATTTTCAATAATTTCAGTTTCACATAATTTTTTATAATACTTATTTTTATCTATCAACACTTTATGATTTCCACAATCTGTGATTTTTCCATCTTGCAGTATCATAATTTGATCACAGTTTACAATTGTTGATAATCTATGTGCAACAATTATAATCGTATATTTATCTTTTAGATTTTCAATTGCTTTTTGAATACGTGATTGTGTTTCGTTATCAAGTGCACTTGTTGCCTCATCAAATAAAATTATTTTTGTTTTTTGCACTAAAGCTCGAGCAATTGCTAACCTTTGTCTTTGGCCTCCAGAAAGCAATACACCTCCTTCACCAACAATAGTATCATAACCATCATCTAGTGCTTCAATAAATTCATCTAAACAAGCAAGCCTACACGCTTCTTTGATTTCTTCATCTGTAATATTCTTTTTTACGAGTCTTAAATTATCTTTTATACTTAGATTAAAAATATATGGATTTTGGCTTATTATCGTAATATTTCCTCTAATAGATTTTTCATCTAATTCATTTATATCAATTCCATCAATTAGTATTTTTCCTTCTGTATTGTCATATAATTTGCATATTAAATTAAAAATAGTTGTTTTACCTTCTCCACTTTTTCCTACAATTCCATATGTTTTATTTTCCTCAATTTTAAAATTTAGATTTTTAAGTATCTCTTGTTTTCCATCATATGAAAAATAGACATTTTGAAACTCTATATTTCCAATAATATTATCTATATGTTTATCTCCAAAATGTTCTTTCTTATATTTTTTTCCTCCAAAAACTTCAAATACTCGATTACATGAAATATTAAATTCCTTGGCTTCATCAATTAGTCTTGATATTTTATCCATAAAATCAGTAAGAACACTATTTTTATAGTTATATAATGCTAATCCTGTAGCAATTGCAAAATAATTATTATTTACTAAATAAATTAGTAGTAATACGCTTCCTAATTCTAGAATGCTTTTTATTGTTCCAATAAGTAAATTATAATCTATTTCAATATTTCTCATTGCAAACTTTTTCTCCGTTTCTAGTATTATATTTTTATCTAATTCTGCAACTAGATTAGCTTTGCAGTTAAGCATTTTTATATCACGAGATCCACGCACTAGTTCTCCTGTCAATCCAAATACTTTATCACATTGATTTTTATATTCCTTATTTTTAATACCATATTTGTTAGTTTTTATTATATTTAATAAAGTTAAAATTACTGAACACATTATATAATAAATAAACATATGATAATCAATTACCAAAACTGCAATAAAAGAGCCAATATTTCCTAAAACACCATATATATTTCCACATCCTACAGTAAACATAGCACTCATATTTTCTGTATCAACAGATAATCTATTTATAAACATACCACTTGATGATGTATCAATAGATTGTTGTTCTATTTTTAAAATTTCTCTTCCAAGATTCTTTCTTAAATTTCTAGATATACCGGAATGTAATATCTGTGTATTTTTTCTAATAAGCATTGTTTTTAATTCCCTAATAATCATTAAAAGAGTTATGATAAGGAACATAAAAATTGCTTGCTTCCATATAGAACTTGTATAGTTAACAATAAATTTTGATGAAATTATTGGAAGTATTATATTCACAAATAAACCAATTGTAGAACCTATTAATTGTAGTATTAAGCTTTTCTTATATTCTTTACCATAAATATAGACTTTTTTTAAATTTTTAATTGTCTCTTTCATACTATCACCCCCAAAATATCTTTACTTTTTATACGTTTCTAAATCTTTTTTATTCTCTTTTACAATTTCTACAACGGTTATTTTTCCATCAACTAATGTCTCTATAATTGGTTTTTCATTTCTACTATTTTTTTCATTTTTCCAATATTTTCTTGCTAATTCTATATTTTGTTCTTTATCACTTGTTCCATTAAAACAATTCCATGCATCACCTGTAAAATATGAGCCTTCTACTTCTACTTTAACAATTTGAAAAGTTGGTCTTCCTTGCTCTATAAAGCATTTATACCAAAATTCAGCTTCTTCTAAACTATTTGATACATATAAGCAAGACAATCTAGATGGATATTCTGGATATTCATTTTTTCTAACCTCTTCTAATGCATATTCTCTTAATGCTTTTTTTAAATCGCTTGTTAATTCAACAGAACCATTTAAATATAAGTTTTTTACATTGTTTTTTTCTTTATTTATTCTCTCGAAAACTCCACTATGATGATTTTCATCGAATATTATTACTTGACCTAATTCCATAGGTCTTTCTGTTACTACATGAAAAAAATATTTTTTCATTTATACCACCCCTCTTAATTTTTTAATAATGTTTCCAATTAAAACATATATTTCTTTTTCAGTTACATCTATACTATTACAAGCCACTTGGCAAGATAATCCATGTGTGAAAAATCTTACATCTCTGTACAAATTTCTTGCTTGTTCTATTGATAAATTATATTGTTTTGGAATTGATTCTATTGTTTCTATATTCCAACTAGAGCTCAAAACTTCGTCAATGGTTCTTGTTCCAGCTAATTCAGTCATAAATAATGCTTTAAAAACTTTTGGCTCATTTTTAGAGAATAAAGCGTATGCGTAACTTATTGTAAACAAGTAATCTGATTTATCTACAATCTTATAGATAAAATCGTCATAATAATCATGCAAATATTTTTTTAAGCTTTTTTTAAAATCACTCATATTTTCGAAATTTTTAAATAAAGGTTGAGTTGAACACCCAATATATTTACATAAAGTTCTTGCATTCATTTGTTCAAAACCATTTTCTTTTATAAATTCTTTAGCTTTTTCCAAAATTTGTTCCTTAGTAAATATTACTTTTCTTGCCATTTTTATTCCTCCAATCGGCCATTAAATAACGCTTGTTATTTAATTTTATTATATAAATAGCAATTTGTCAATAATAAAATAACAAATGTTATTTTACTATTTATAAAAAAAGTACTTAGTAAAAGTACTTTTTAATATCCTGTATTAGATAGTATGATAATTATTAATAATGATATATATATTAATAAACATAGAGCTGTACCGATTATTCCTGTAATCATTCCAGCTAAACCTAATCCCTTTCCTGCTTTTTTATATGATTTTACACCTAGAACGATTGCAGTTATTCCAGTTGGAAGTGATAAATACCAAAATAAAATTGTAACAATTGATATGATTCCTAATACTAATGATGCTACATGTGATACTATACGATTTTCGTTTTTACTCTTCATTAATTTTTACTCCTTTATTATTTATTTTTATACTACTTAATTCTGTTAAATCTTCTAATTTATTAACTTTTATGTTGCTCTCTGATACTGTATATAAGTTATCATCTATATATAATCCTCTTAATAGTTTTGAATAATTATAGTAATAATAGTAATAATTATTCTTTCTCACTTCATGATTTATTATTCCCTTTAACTTAAAACCATCTTTTAAATCTATGTTATATACAAAATATCCTTCTGAAATTCGTTCTTTATTATAACTCATATAATTATTAATTTCTTCAGAATATGAAGTGCTTGATGTTGTTTCAAAATCTTCATTGTAGTTATTTACTGGAATTGCAAGTAATTGTTTTTCTTTTGAAAATAATAGTGCTTTTGGATTAGTTAAAATTGCAGAGACTGTTCTTCTATCTCCAATTGTTGTTTTTGCGATTTCTTTTGGATTATTAATATCGGATACATCAAACAAACACATTTTCATTCCTTTTGTTGTTACCCATGAACTTATAACTTTTCCTTCAGAATCTCTGTTTATATGTTCTTCTGTATCCATACCAATACCAATTAAATGTGTCTCATCGTATGGATGTAAGTATGTACTATATCCAGGTATTTTCAATTCTCCTACTACCTCTGGCTTTTTGTTGTTTGAAAGATCTACAACAAATAGTGGATCAGTATTTCTATATGTTACTAAATACGCTTTATTTCCCATAAAACGAGATGCATACATTCTTTCTCCTTTAGCAACATTATCTGTTTCACCTAATAGTTTTAATTTGCTGTCTAAAATTGCAATTCTTGTTCCTTTTTCAGTTTCTAATGCAATTCTTAAGTTTCCGTCTTTTTCATCAAGTGAATATTGATTAACTATTTTTCCTTTTACATCTGTTGTTGATTCTAATGAAACACCTTTATTACTATTTATATTAAATTTGTATATATGAGTTTTTTCATCATAATTGTCCTCAATTGAAGCAAAGAAACCAATTATACCTTTTAGTGTAAATAATTTACTTATTTGTATTTTATCAGTTCCATAATCATTATCTAAAAGATATATATTTTCTTTTGAAACATACGCATTAGAAATATCAATTAAATAAGAATTTATTTTAATATCTTCTATTTTATTTAAATTTACTTCAGCAATTATTGTTTGAATATTTTTTGCGTTATTTTTTAAATATTTTATATTATTTAATTTTATTTCTTTTGTCTTGTTATCCTCGATATAGCTTCTATCGATTTTATTATCTTCTTCTCTAAGATATCCTTTTGAAAATACATATAATCTACCATCTATGCATCTAGTAGAATAATAAGGTTCATTTAAAGTAAAGTGTTTAATTAATTTTGGATTTTTTGAGTCCTCTATATTGTATATTTCAACTCTTGTATTTTGATTTGTATATGAATTACTTTGCGTTGTTGAAAATACTACTAATCTATCTTTATATAAGAGTAAGTCATTAGGAATATATGATTCCATATTTATTGTCGAATCTATCTTTATATTATTTGGGTCTTTAACATTTGAAATAATTATATTATTTTCGGATATAGAATAAATATAATCACCATTTGTTTTTATAATATCTGCTTCATCTACACCTTCAACTTGAATATTTGTTTTTGAATAATCTTTAGTTGAAGTTGTAATAGGTCCTGTTGTTCCATCCACAGATTCTGCTATATCATTTTTTGTTGCCCCATCTACATAAGAATAATTCTTCGAATAATATCTTGGTGTATAATCAATATTAAAAAATACACTAAATGGAAGTGTAACCATTTTTTCTATCAGTGGTATATTTCCATAATCATCTGCTTTATAAATATGTAATAATTGACTTTCTGTCTTAATTGTCTTAATTTCTGAGCAATTATATGAAACCATTCCTAATATAATTGCAGTTACAATTAAGGTAATCAGAAACAATAATTTTGTTTTTTTCATTTTATCCTCCTTATTTTAATTTCATTATATCATTTTTTAATGCAATTACATAAAATTATTTTATGGATTTTTTCTACTTCAATTATTCAATATTATTTATATTTTTTGTATTTAATAATCAATTGGTAAATAATTAAAAAAAATGAATATGTAATATACACATACTCATTTTTTATTCATATAATTTAACACTCATATTCTTTAGTGTACCTGTGAAATATCTTTGAGGTGTTCCAGAAGCAGTTAGACTACATCCAAATGTTAGAGGTGAATCAAATGCTTTTTGATCTATACTTTCATCATCTTTAGCAGCATTACTAATTTTTACATATGTATCTAATATTGAAGAAAAACTATCGTCCTTTAATCCATATTTTTCTATTCCAATAACAAGTAGTGCTATCTTTTTACCAATGTCATTAATAAAATAATGTCTTTC
>AUXO011113189.1_pt1 | contig 12400 bp, 12 predicted proteins | sample 768731 | NCBI WGS metagenome assembly AUXO01 (sample SAMN02715735, study PRJNA202380) | gut metagenome | biome: sheep rumen | host: Ovis aries | place: New Zealand: Palmerston North | reverse complement strand
CGACTTGGGTAGAGGTCTTGTCTCCATTTACTTCCAATATATAACTCTTTGACAAAGTAGTTGGCTTGTCTGTATCCGTCTGTGAATGTTACGTTTGTAGGCATAATAGTTTTTGATTAAATAGTTAATAAAAAGGTTTTAAATAACTTGCAATATAGAATTTAAGTTACCAATTGTCATCTCACATCGTCCTTTGTCTTATTGTATATTCCTGTTCTCTCTGTCATGGTGTACGCGCCCTTTGAGGTAATGTGTTGTCATCTTTTCATTGGCGTTGCCGTGGCGGTCGAAGTAGTTGACCAAGGAATCCACGGTTGGCAGCCATGCCTCGGTGAACACCGTGTCGGCACGGTTGCACTGGCTCACGTAGGTGAGCCTCTGGCGCATTGCTTCCTTGTCGGTACATGAGGCGAGCACTGACAGCATGAGAAATGATAATATAAAAAAGATTATATTCTTCATATCTGCAAAGTTACGAAATAATTTGGTAAGTGCAAGGAAAATGATAATGAATATAGGAGGAAAAACATTACGAAAACCTCATTTATTTCTTGTTTGATATTGTAAATAGCAAGAAATCAAGAAAACTTTTGGTGAATGATGGAGAATGATGTAATTTTGCGCAATAAATAACAATTTGTAAAAATGACACTATATCCAAAATTGATTATCGACGCATTGGCAACAGTGACCTATGCAGGAACAAAGAAGAACTTGATAGAGAGTGGGATGCTGGCTGATACGCCCAGCATCAATGGCATGAAGGTGAAGGTGGTATTGCTCTTTCCACGAGACACAGACCCTTTCCTGAAGTCAACCGTCAAGGCGGCTGAGGCTGCCATTCACTATCATATAAGTCCAGACGTGGAAGTGACCATAGAGACAGAGTTTAAGTCGAAACCAAGACCTGAAGTTGGCAAGTTGTTACCTCAAGTGAAGAACATCATTGCCGTCAGTTCCGGCAAGGGCGGAGTGGGGAAGAGCACCGTGGCTGCCAACCTCGCCGTGTCGCTTGCACGGTTAGGCTATAAGGTGGGTTTGCTCGATACCGACATTTTCGGTCCTTCCATGCCCAAGATGTTCGACGTGGAGCATGAACGTGTTTATGCCACCGAGGTAGATGGCAGACAGTTGATTCTGCCTATAGAGAAATATGGTGTGAAGATGCTGAGCATCGGTTTCTTTGTCAATCCCGATACGGCAACGTTGTGGCGTGGAGGTATGGCAACGTCTGCACTGAAGCAACTCATTGCCGATGCTGATTGGGGGGAATTGGATTATTTCATCTTAGACACTCCTCCAGGCACCAGCGACATTCACCTGACCCTTCTGCAAACCCTCGCCATCACGGGTGCCATTATCGTGAGCACTCCTCAACAGGTGGCTCTTGCCGATGCACGAAAGGGAATAGACATGTACAGAAACGATAAGGTGAACGTGCCTATCTTGGGATTGGTGGAAAACATGGCTTATTTCACGCCTGCCGAACTGTCCAACAATAAATATTATATCTTTGGAAACGGTGGTTGCAAGCAACTGGCAGAGGAAATGAAATTGCCGTTGTTGGCACAGATACCTATTGTGGCAAGTGTTTGTGAGAGTGGCGATCAAGGTAAGCCCATCTCTTTGAACGCTGATAGCGTTACAGGACAATCGTTCCTCAGTTTTGCGCAAGCGGTGGTTACGGTTGTGAACAGGAGAAACAAGGAACAGGCTCCCACGAAGATTGTCGGTATCGAATAGACATGGTTTTCATGTTTTTTTTGTTTGTGAATTATTGCGACAAAATTTTTTCGTGAAAAATCTCCAATGAGATGTTAATGAACCTCAGTTCATGGTTTTTCGGTGCTAAATTGTGCTTTTTTACTCGTAACATATATAGTTATTGCCGTAACTATATATGTTACGAGCGTAACTCATTATGTTAGCACGCTAATTATATATGTTATCAAGCCTCAAAAAACGATGTTTTTGAGGCTTTTTTAGTTGTTTTTTATGTAACATGTCAAGTGTCTTGATTGTAATATATTGAAAGTCAATATGTTATAAAAAACCTTCAAAATGGCATTTTTTGGAGCGACGGAAAGGCTCGTCAAAAAAACAGCCCGTAATTGGGGCTGTTTTTGTCACTTTACTTGACAGTTTGGTGGATGAGCGTCTATGACTTCGTTTGTTTCGTTGCCTCTGCAAGGGCTTTCAGTTTCAACTCCTTGGCATGGGTAGCTATCCGTTTCATCTTCTTGAGTTGTTCGTTAGCATGATAGTGAGACAACTTAATCTGGTAATGATATACGAGGCAGGTGATGAAGAAATAAACCGCTACCTGAATCCATAGGGCTTGATATTCCAATTGAATATCTGCCAAAGTCGCATCCATCGTGTTCAGTCGGACAAAACCCCTGATTCCAAATGTGGAGGGAAACAGACAAGCCACCGCTCTCCATGCACCAGGGATGTTGGACTGTGGCCATGACACTCCAGAGAGGAAGAGCAAAGGCACAGACATGAATACCACTATCAACATCACGTTTTCACGATAACGGATGGTACAGGAGACTATCATTCCGAAGAATATCGTTGCTAACAGGAAAGGCACCATCAAGCCGATGAGTTCAACGGCATCAAAGAGTTGTACGAACCCAAAAATCTTGGGTACAACCAAGGTGATGTATGCTGCCATTACACAATAAACCATGAAGTAGCACAGAGACTTACCCAATACGATACGGAAGATACCATTGTAATGAAGACTCAATGGTACGAGGTCGCGATAGCGGTTGGTTTCTCTTGCCGTGCCGGCACCAAGTCCGATTCCGAGAACGAGCGTCTGGAACAGTACAAGCATCAAAACGGCTGGGATGATCGAGTCTGCATATCCTCCTGTGCTGTTAAAGATAGGTACGGCATCGCAGAGCAGAGGTGCTGTGGTAATCTCATCGTCTTTATGGGTAAAGTTATGAGCATTCTTGATTTGTATCCTTGTGTTGAGCTCGCTCGAAATGCTTACGGCAGATTGGTAAACTGCCTTGTAATACATCATGATGCTCATGTCGCAGAAGACGCTCACCTTGGATTGGTCGCCTCGCATGATGTTTTTCTCGAAGTCTGACGGGAAATAAATGGCTCCTTTCACAATGCGCTTGCCCATCAGTTGCTTGGCTTCTTCAATGTTGTTGCAATGGTAGCTGACCTTGACATCAGGCGTAGCGTCATAGTGTCTGATAAATTGTCGGCTCATGCTGCTCTTCGACATATCCACCACGGCAACAGGCACTTCATGTACCACTTGCTTGCTGTAAACCCAAGAATAGAGTAGTGGGTAGAGCAAGGGAACGAGAATGAAGAAGATGAGCACCCCCTCGTCTTTGACGGTGGTGGTCATTTCCTTAGCCCATATATAGCACATGTCGTGCAGGCCTTCGCGTATTTTGCTTCCTAAATGTTCAGTCTTCACTTTCTGATGTTTTATGAATCCTTACGGGATGTAAACGTATGTCAGCATTGCTTTCTTGATGTTGTTGATGACCAATAAGGGCAGTGCCATGAATATGATGAGAGCGCCGATGCTTATCCAAGCGTCAGCCAATGGATTTCCGTTGAAAATGCACGTTTGATATATCGTGAAATAATGGCGCATGGGAAAGAGATTGGTGATGGCTTGTATCATGGGATCCATTGCCGATACGGGGAATGAAGAACCCATTGCCGAGAAGCTCAAGGCTGCCCATAGCGAACAAATACTCATGGACATTCGAAGGGAAGGGAATATGCCGAATGCGAATATTCCAAATGCCTGACCAGAGAGAATGGCAAGAATGCCCAATAAGATAATATTGAATATAGACCCCGCATGTGGGAAATGCAATACACCATATACTATAAATATGTATATAGACATGATGGTGAAATCAATGAGAAAATGCGGGAGAAACTTGCCCATAAATGCAATCCACATATTGTTGTCTGCCATTGCCAACCAGTCTTTAGAAGTGCCAAACTTGATCTCCGTACCTAAGGAATAGGCGGTGATGAGGAAGAAAAACAACATGAGGCAGGCGGGAACCATTGCCGTGCTCAGATAGACATTGTAATTGATTTCGGGATTGTTGATGGTGTGAGTGTCGATGGCTATGGGTTGAAGGAATGCCTTTATCTCTTCACCTGTCTTTCCCAATGCCCTCAACTTGGCAGAACCCATCCCCGCGCTACCAAGGGTGGCGATGGTCTTGAGGTCTTTAAACACCATAGAACCAGCCGCAATGGTAGTCACGCTATAATAAAATGAAATCTTCGGCTGACGTGATGCTATCATGTCGCTGGTGGTATTCTTCGGGAAATAGAGAAATCCATAAATCTTGTTTTGCTGGATAGCCCTGCGTGCCTCGTTGATATTGGGATAATGCGAAACCACCTTGGTGGATTGGAAAGCATCGAGCTTATGAATCAGTTTCCTTGTCGTAGAAGTGTTGTCAAGGTCAACCACGCCGATGGGCAGGTTCTCTGGTTGTCCCTCATTCATGAGTGACGTGAAGAAAAGAATCACCAGTAATGGGAACAACACCATACAAAAGAGGTATATGGGATTCATCGTCAGAATACCACACTCCCTTGATGCGATATGTAAGATTCTTCTCATTCTTATCCTTTCACTATCTATTTCCTCACGATGAGTGACATTCCGGGACGCAAACCATCGAATGCGTTGATGGGACGAGCCTTTACCTCAAAGGTTTTCAGGTCGTATTGTCCGTTTGCCTTTGTGGCTTTCCATACGGCAAAAGAACCCTGGTCCTTGATGTAGAACACCTTCATCTTCACGTCCTTGTTGAATGCAGGAGAGAAAGCAGTCAGTTCGTCTCCCACCTTCAAGCCTTGCAGTTGGTCTTCACGCACGTTGAATGTTCCCCAAAGGTCTTTCATCACGGCAATGGTCATGATGGGAGAGCCCATACCAACCAGCTCGCCCACCTTGGGATAAATCTCGCTTACCTCGCCCTCTTCGGTGGCAACCTGAACGGTCTCTTTCAACAGCGACTTCACGATATCTACCGCACCCTTGGCTGCCTGTGCTTGCTTGGCTGCGGCTTCTTTCTCTTCCATGCGGGCACCGTTCTTAGCCATGTCGTACTGACTTTGTGCTGCCAATACCTGTGCTTCAGTTGCCTTGTAGGCAGCGTAAGCCTCATCACGCTTCTGCGCACTTACCACGCCTTCATCGAAAAGATTCTGTACGCGCTTATACGATTTCTGAGAAATGTCGCGAGCCACGATAGCCTGTTGCAAGAGCTGGTATGCTCCTTGTATCTGTTCCTTACGGGCACCGTTGTCAGCCATTTCCTTCATGGCGTTGGCAGCTCCTTGCGTGGCTTCGGCAATTCGTTGCTGAGCCTCTACCTCTGGTGTCTCGAGTATCGCCAACGTGTCGCCAACGTGTACGTAGTCGCCTTCCTCAACCCGCAGTTGGAGAATACGACCTGGGAGTTTGCATGAGATACGGTATTCCGTTACTTCCACCTCACCTTGGATGATTTCTTCAGAACGTCCTAACGTGAAGAATCCTATGAGCGCTACCACTACTACTACACTGATAAATGCGACAATGGCGAGCAGAATGTTGTTATGTTGAGTTTTTGCTGACATAATGATGAATCTTTAATCGTTGTCTTCAATAATAAATGTTCTATCTTTAAAATCCTAATGTTCCTAATGACTTCTGCAAGTCAACTTGCGTGAGTTTCAGTTCTATCTCTGCATCAATCTTTTGTGATTGTGCCTCTTGCCAAGCGGTTTGTGCGGCAATCACCTCAGTGATTTGCATCACTCCCTCACGGAAACCCAGGTTGGCACAACGCAGGTTTTCCTCTGCACGTTCCAGATTCTTGGCAGACATGGCAAGTCGCTTGTTGGCTTCCTTCACCTTAAACGAGTTTTGAGTTACTTGCAGGTTAATCTTCTCTTGTGCCTCAGCCAATTCCATTTGTGCAATGGTGGTGGCAGCCTTCGTCGCGTTAATCTTATAATGACCTTCGCGCCAGCTCCACAACGGCATCCTAACCAACACACCCACGTGGAAGAATCCACCAAACTTATGCTCAAAGCCATTGAACACGTTAGGATTAGAGATAGTATATCCGCCCAATGCCGCTACCTGTGGCAAATAGGCTGCACGGGTGAGCTTAGTACTCTGTAGGCTCATGTCAATGGAGTTTTGAAGCATCTTCAGTTCTGGGCGATGCTGCATAGCTGTTTCCATGTTAACTTCCAATGGAGACTCGCTGACACCGATGGAAGATTTGTTCTCGTCTTCCAGTATGATATTCTCGTCCATCGGAATGCCACACAATTGGCAGAGATACATCTTGGCAAGTGCCAAGCCATCTTCCACTTTGGTCTTTGCCATTTCAGCCTCGTTCTGTCTGACATCTACCCGAAGTCCGTCGGCTCTCGTACACACGCCTTCACGTATCATTTTCTTCACGTCTTCATTAAACTTGCTCGTAAGTTCGACAAACTTACCAGCCAAGGCATCTTTCTGCTTGAGCGAAACCACCAGCCAGTAAGCCTTGTCAATGTCGTGAATGGTAGATTGCAGGTTGGCTTCATGATTATTGCTTGCCAATTGCTCTCCAATCTCAGCCATCTTGTTGGCGGCAGTAATGGCTCCACCCATGTAGATAGGTTGTTTGACGGTGATGGTGGCGGCAAAGATGTTGCGGTTATCCGTGCGGAATGCGTCTTTCACACGGTTGCCAAAGTTGTTCATGGCAGAAGCGATGGCAGGACTTTGGGCATTGACAATCTGTCCGAACTTACTTGCTTGTTCCATGGTAATGGTTCCATCTTGTACCAAAGCGGTCAATACGTTATTCAACTCTGGTCCCACACTCGAAGTAAAGATAGTACCAATATTGGATAAGGTGTTTTTCTGGTCGTTGTTGAGGATAGACACTTCCTTGCTCGACCATAGGTAAGTGCCTGCCACATCCACCTTGGGCAAGTATTTGGTCTTGACAGCCTTGTGGGTGTTAGAGGCAATGTCCCGTTTCAGCTTGGCGATGTTCAGTTGCTTGTTGTTGCGCAAAGCCAAAGCCCTGCAACTGTCAAGGCTCAACATACGTTGCGCACTGATGGGAACGGTAACACCAATCAATAATACAAATGAAAATAATCTTCTCATGAACATTTCATTTTTATGGTTGTTTTCTTATAGGTCAAAAACGGCATTCATAGACATATAAGTCGGATTCTTTATTTAAAGCTAAAACTCTTGGAGCCAATCATGTTGCCTCCCGAAAAGATGCTCACTTGGTAAGTACCGTCAACCATAGCTTGGTCAACGTTCCAATACATCTTGACAGGCGTTTCCTGTCCACCATATTCCACGCTTTTCTTCATGGTGTATTGCAGGCTACGGTTCTCGTATTGGAATGTACCCGCATTGCCCAACACGGCTCCGGTGGGAGTGATGATGCGCACGAAGACATTCTTCATGCCGTTAGAGGCAGTAACATTCTTTGCCAAGGCAAAATCTACTTGCACCGTCTTGCACTTCTTCATGTTGTCGGTCTTCTTGCCACGCTTGTTCTGGGCAATCATTCTGATGTTGATAGCATCTAATTGGGCTGCAATGGCAACCTTCTCAGAGAGCGATACTTTCTCGTTGTTCAGTCCTTGTATTTGTTTGGTTGCCTCTTCATATTGGCTTTTCATCCTGCTGTTTTCAGCCACAAGGTTTTGGTTCAGACGATTGAGAGAGTCAACCTCCAATACATAACTGCGAATGACGGCTCTTGCCGTGGCAAGTTCTTTCTTCAGTCGGGTAATCTCTCGTGCATCTTCAGCCTTCACTTGTTTCAGTTCAGCCAACAAGCGTTGTGTCTTCTCCTGTTCGGCAGACAATTGGGCGATAATGGAATCATTATTGATTTTCGTCTTCAATTCACTATATTGTAAGGCAAACTGCTGGTATTCGTTTTCCATCTCTTTCTTGTCCAGTTCTGCCAGTTCTTGCATTTCCTGGTTGTGCTTTTTCTCGATGTCGAGATGATAATAGAGATAAGCAACGCCTCCAATGAGCAAGGCAATGATGAGAGTCAATAATGCAATCCAAAATTTTTTCATTTCAATGAGTCTTTTTTTATTCTTGCAAAGGTAGTTCTTTTTCTTAATAATGCGAAACAAATGTTTTTTTTATTTTCTGCATCATGCGCATTTTTAGCATTATTTACTAAATAATATACATTATTAAAAGATTCAACTTTCACAAGTAGTGGGAGTTGTGTAGTCAAAGGGAGTTGCCATAGTATATTTTCATACAAATCATTTCATTTATTTTTGTTTCTTAAAAAAAATACCTATCTTTGTGGCGATAATATTGTCACCTAAACATCTAAACGAAAATCTGCTATGAGAAAGGATGGTTTTTGGTATCGGGTATTTGACCTCTATTATGACGGCTTCCGCAACATGACTTTGGGTAAGACGTTGTGGGCAATCATCCTCATTAAGTTGTTTATCATTTTCGTGGTACTCAAGATCTTCTTCTTCCCCAACTTCCTCAAGCAACATGCGCCAGAGGGAGGGGAATCTGAATTTGTGGGAAATGAATTGATAGAAAGAGCTAACTAAACTGTTATTATATGAATCATTTACTTTTAGACGTTACAACGGGAACGATAGACTGGTCAAGGGCACAGTTTGCGCTTACCGCTATCTATCACTGGCTATTCGTACCGCTCACGTTGGGACTTGCCGTTATCATGGGAATCATGGAAACACGCTATTACCGAACGGGCGACGAATTTTGGAAAATCACCGCACGCTTTTGGCAAAAGCTGTTCGGTATCAATTTTGCCATGGGTGTTGCCACTGGTATCATCTTGGAGTTTGAGTTTGGTACCAACTGGAGCAACTATTCGTGGTTTGTAGGCGACATCTTCGGTGCGCCATTGGCAATAGAGGGCATCATAGCTTTCTTCATGGAATCAACATTCGTGGCGGTGATGTTCTTTGGATGGAATAAGGTGTCGCGTGGATTTCATCTCGCTTCTACCTGGCTAACAGGTTTGGGCGCAACCATTTCGGCATGGTGGATTCTTGTGGCTAATGCTTGGATGCAATATCCGGTGGGTTGCGAGTTTAATCCCGATACCATGCGCAATGAGATGGTATCGTTTTTCGATGTGGCACTATCGCCTTTTGCCGTAGGAAAGTTTTGCCATACGGTTACGTCTGCATGGATTATCGGAGCGGTGTTTACCGTAGCTGTAGGGTGTTGGTACTTGTTGAAGAAACGCGAACAGAAACTGGCTTTCGAAAGTATCAAGATTGGCTCTATCGTAGGATTGGTGGCTTGTGTGTTGGCTTTGGCAACAGGACATATCTCTGGTGAACAGGTGGCGAAATCACAACCTATGAAACTGGCTGCTATGGAGGCTCTCTACAATGGAGGTAAAGACCAGAGTCTGACGGGTGTGGCTTGGGTGAATCCGTTTAAGCAACCTGATTACCAGAATGAGGAAGAACCACCATTGCGCATAGCTATGCCTTACGCATTGTCGGTCATGGCAACGAGAGACATTCATGGATTTGTACCAGGCATTAATGACTTGCTCAATGGATATACTCTTCCTGATGGAACGAAGGAGTTGTCAGCTGATGAGAAAATCAAACGAGGAAGGGCAGCCATCTACGCACTCATGTCGTATAGAAATGCCAAGAAAGCTAAATCGGAAGAGGCTGCCGCACAACACTTGAAGGTATTGAGGGAGAATATGCCTTACTTTGGATATGGTTACATCAAATCCAAAGACCAATTGGTACCTTACATCCCCGTTTGTTTCTGGGCATTCCGCTTGATGGTGGGATTGGGTTGCTTGTTCATGGCATTCTTCGCATTGGTGTTGTTCTTGATTTACAGGAAGAAAGACCTTGCGCAATTCAAATGGCTTTTGATAGGAGCTATCGTATTGGTACCGTTGGCGTATATTGCCAGCGAGTCGGGATGGTTGGTAGCTGAGTTCGGACGACAACCGTGGACGATTCAGGATATGTTGCCTACGTGGGCTGCCGTGTCTGACGTCAATTCCAGTTCGGTGATGTTGACGTTCTTCATCTTCCTTGCTCTGTTTACTACGATGCTGGCGGTGGAAATCAACATTCTGCTCAAGCAGATTAAGAAAGGACCGGAGAGATAGGACATTGACCATTGACCATTGATCATTGATCATTGATTATTGATTATTGATTATTGACCATTGAACATTAAGGATAGAATATTGAAAATTATACGATTATGACATACGATTTTTTGCAACATTATTGGTGGTTCTTGGTTTCGTTGTTGGGTGCCTTATTGGTATTCCTGATGTTCGTACAAGGAGCCAATTCCATGATATTCCAATTGGGGAAGACGGCAGAGGAACGCCGTATGTTGATTAATTCCACAGGTCGGAAGTGGGAGATAACGTTTACCACGTTGGTTACGTTTGGTGGAGCATTCTTTGCTTCCTTCCCGTTGTTTTATAGCACAAGTTTTGGAGGTGCATATTGGTTGTGGATGATTATATTATTCTCTTTTGTCTTGCAAGCCGTGAGCTATGAGTTCCAGAATAAGTTGGGTAATTTGCTTGGGGCAAAGACTTTCCAAGTGTTTCTCGTAATAAATGGAATCTTAGGTCCTGTGTTGCTTGGGGGCGCAGTTGCAACGTTCTTTATGGGAAGCAACTTTGTCGTAGATAAGAGCAATATCACGCAGATGGCTCAACCAATCATCAGTCGTTGGGCAAATGCCAGTCATGGACTCGATGCCTTGCTCGACATTTGGAACGTGGTATTCGGATTGGCTGTATTCTTCTTGGCACGTGTGCTCGGTAGCTTATATATAATAAATAATGTGAACGATGATGTCGTTCGTTCTCGTGCCAGACGACATCTGTTGGGAAATGCCGTGGTGTTCTTGGCATTGTTCCTTGCTTTCTTGTTCAAGGTTGTATTGGGCTATGGATATGCGTATGACGACAATGGTACAATCAGTATTGTTTATCAGAAATATCTTACCAATCTCATAGAAATGTGGTATCTGACGGTTGTCATCTTGGTGGGTGTGGTTTTATTGCTTTACGGCATATTGAAGACTGCTACCAACAAGAATTATATCCGTGGCATTTGGCCAGCAGGTATAGGCGTGGTATTGGTGGTGTTGTGCTTGTTGTTATGTGCAGGATGGAATCACACGGCTTATTATCCCAGCAACGAAGATTTGCAGAGTAGCCTCACCATTGTTAATAGTTGTAGTAGTGAGTTCACTCTTCGTACAATGGCTTACGTGAGTATCTTCATCCCCTTTGTGCTTGCCTATATCGCATACGCATGGAGAGCACTCGATAGAAAGGAAATCGACAAGGATGAGATTGCTCATGGAGATGTTTATTGATAATTGATAAAGTCTCTAAGGTCTCAAAAGGCCTTAGAGACCTAATGACTTGAATGACTCTAACCCCCTTCATCATGAATCAAAAATTACATTATTTCGTTTTCATGTTATTGTGCTCCCTTTCCTTGGGAGCAAAAGCCCAATCCAACGATACCATTCGCCATGAGGTATTGTTAGAAACTTCAATGGGCAACATCCGATTGGTGCTTTACAATGAAACTCCGCTTCATCGCGACAATTTCCTTCGGTTGGTGAAAGATGGATATTATGATGGCAATTTATTCCATCGGGTGATTTCTAACTTTATGATTCAATCGGGCGATTCCACTTCTCGACACGCTAAACCAGGGAGTAGCGTAGGAGAATATTCGCCTGATTATACTATTCCAGCCGAAATCGTTTATCCCAAGTATTTCCACAAACGTGGGGCATTGGCTACCGCACGTGAAGGTGATGAGGAGAATCCGCAAAGAGCATCTTCATCATCCCAGTTTTATATTGTCTATGGCACTAACCATAGTGATGCAGACCTCGACCGCTTTCAGGAACTGTTGGATGAGGCTACACAGGGTAAGACAAAAATGACCAAGGAGATTCGCACGCATTATCGTAAGTATGGGGGAACGCCCCATCTCGACGGACAATACACCGTGTTTGGAGAAGTGATTGAGGGAATGGATGTCGTGAAAAAGATAAATCGTGTATTCACAGATGATTACGACCGTCCCGTTGATGATGTTCGAATTATCAAGGCTACGGTGGTGAAATAGTGAAATGTCCCTAAATTCTTGTACTGAATCCTAATAGTAAAGAATTTAATCTCTATGAAATATCGACAGAAAAGACTACGATAGCTATGTGCCTTTCGTTCTTGATAATCATTATCAAACTGTTTTAAGGGGGTGTGTCAAAATGCAAATGCCATTTTGAAAATCTTACAGATTGAAACTTTCCAATAAGAAAAAG
>AUXO010610258.1_pt1 | contig 12400 bp, 14 predicted proteins | sample 768731 | NCBI WGS metagenome assembly AUXO01 (sample SAMN02715735, study PRJNA202380) | gut metagenome | biome: sheep rumen | host: Ovis aries | place: New Zealand: Palmerston North | reverse complement strand
TGAGGTTGAAGTGCTGCGGATAAATTTCGCTTTGCGCTATGGCGCTGCCACTCAGGCACAGCGCCAAAGCTGTGGTCAATAGGTACTTTGGTTTCATATAAAAATATAATAGGTTTTGTTTCTGTAACGTTTTGGATTGCAAAGTTACGAAATTCTTGTCAATAAATGCCTTTATTAACTCATGTAAATTCATTTTGAGGGATGACAAGCTTATCCCACAAGGCTCTTTGCAAGGAAGAAAAGCACGATAATCAGGAAAGCGGGCAGCATATTGATGGTTTTGCAGTCCTTGATTTTCAGGATGCTTAAACCGGACGCGACAATCAGCACGCCGCCTACAATGCACAGCTCCGTGCGGAGGTCATCGCTGATGGCGTCTGCCGAGAGCTTGGCCATCAGGTAGAACATTCCCTGCCAGCAGAACAGCACAGGAGCTGCCCACACCATGCCGATGCCGTATGTGGTTGCCAGCACGGCTGAAGTAATCAGGTCAAGCGTGGCGTTCGTGTAGAGATAGGTGTTGTCGCCATAAAGCGCACTCAGCACAGGACCCACCATCGAGAATGTGCCGATGCAATAGAGCAGGATGCCCGTCGAAAGGCCTTCGGAAAGAGGGGCGTCTCCGTCTTTCTTTTTCTTCTTCCGGTCCACCAACTTCTTGAACTTGCCGTCCAAGTTGAGCATGAACCCAATGAGCGAGCCTGCTGCGAGGCTTACGATGAACAGCACCGGGTAGTGGCTCTTCGGCATATTCTGGCAAAAGGCGTTGAACCCCAATGCCAACGAACATAAGCCCATAGCGTTGAACAGGGCTTGCTGATATTGTGGCTTGATGCCACGTTTCATGTATGAGCCCATCACCGCTCCTGCGATGATGGTGACGGTGTTGACGATGGTTCCAAGCATTTGTCTTTTCGTTTCTGCCACAAAGGTACACAAAATAATCAAGATAAGTGCTTTCTTGCAAGGAAATGCACATCATGCTCCTTGTGCAGCATTGTCTGTTTCCTCACAAAGTGCTTCTTTGTGCAGTGGCAGCAGCTCTATTATTGAAAAAATGGACGCGTGTCGTCCTTCTCAAATGGACTCTTTCTTCTTTCTCTTGAAATAACTTTTGACCCGCTTCACTCCCTCGGCTCCAAGAATGGTGAGCCCACCGTACTGGAAGGTCTTGGCCAACCCGAAAAAGACGACCCACAGGATGCTTTTGGTAGCTGCGCTGATGGGGAGTGCCATTTGGGCAAAAGAGATGATATAGCATGGAATGCAAAGGGAAAGCACGATGACACCCGTCTTGAAAGACAGGAGACTGAGCCAGTTTTTGATACGTTGAAAAAGGTGTTTCATATTGTTGTTGTGTGTTGCTGGAGTGCAAAGGTACGGATTCTTCGTGTGTTATGGGCTTCGTAAACAACATTTTCCGTTTTAGCAGAGTGTGTTTCACCTCTTTTTGCTACTTTTGTCGGAAAAAGCGTCTTTATGAATCTTCCGAGCATCTTCAACTGTTCCAACGATATGGCTTTGGCCGCCAATGTGCGGCAGTATCTTCCTCCCCGACGCATTCAGCAGATGGAAGCCGACTTAGCAGACTTGTCCGCTGTGTGGGCAGACACTCGTTTTGCGGGTCCTTGGGGCTGGAGCCTTGCCACCAAACAGCGGTATAAGCAGATGGGGGTGCCAGTGGAGGTGCTGCCCTCTGATGAATGGCTGGCTGGAGTGAGGCGCTTGTCGAGCCGAGAATTTGCCTGCCGATATGTTCAGGAAATGTTGTCTGAACTCAAAGACCCAATGCTCTTGGGCGGAGAAATGCAGTGGTATGACCGTCGTGTTCTTTCGAGGGGTGCATACAGCACCTCTGAACCGACCTCGTCGACATCGATTGACCGACCTCGTCGACATCGGTCGACCGACGTCGACGACATCGATTGGACGGTGCTGGAAGCATCCCATGCGATGATTTTCAAGTCTCCCTGGTCTTCCTCTGGGCGTGGTGTGTTTGTGGATAGGATGGCGGATGGAAAATGTCAGACGTCCACGCTCAAACGTTTGCAAGGTTTCCTCTCCTCCCAAGGTGGCTTTGTGGTGGATCGGTTTTATGAAGATAAGGTGCTTGACTTTGCAATGGAATTTTTTGTGCACGAAGACCATACCGTGGAATTCTTGGGATGGTCGGTGTTTCATGCCGGGGAGAATGGAGCCTATGGGTATAATTATGTGGAAAGTCAGGAGGAACTGCTGCGCCGCATTGGTGTGGATGCCTCTTGGCTCAACAGGCTTATTGATTACCACAAGGAGCATCTTGCAAAGATGGCCTATCACGGCCCTCTCGGCATCGACATGCTCAAGACGGCGGATGGAAGCATTCATCCTTGTCTCGAAATCAACTTCCGCATGAACATGGGCATCCTCGCCTTGCTGCTGCACGGGCAGTACGGCTCCGATGCCTGTGTTGACTTGACTCCACAGCGTGCAACGGGTTTTCAGGCAAAGCTGGAGAAAGGAAAATTTTTTCTGCAAATGGTTGGAGGAATCAGCCAAAAGGCTTAACTTTGCCCCCGAATATAAGGGGAAGATATTTTGCCCCGTTTGGAACTAACAACTACTTAACCTAATTAAAATCACATGAAGAAAACGATTGTAATGGTGTCGGCAGCCATTGTGGCGCTGGCATTCGCTGCCTGTGGAGGACAGGGTAGCAGCAAGGATGGGAACGCTGGCGACTCGACAGCTTTGGCTGCGCAGACCGATAGTGTTGCTGCAGTTGAAGAGGACGCCCCTGCGGTTGTAACTCTCAATGCTGATCTTCTGGGTAAATGGAGCAACAACAACGACCCTGCCATCGATATGGTTGTAGCAGACAAGCTGGGCACCTATGATGACAACAAGGGCTTTGGCTACATTCAGGCAGCCAATGAGTTTTATGAATATGACTTTTTGCTGGTATTCACCAGCGTCACTCCCGATGGCGACAACATTCGAGTGCACTACAAAAAGATTGAGTCTGTCTTCACGGGCGATCCCGACAACTACGACTCTGAAGAGGGTGGCGAATGGGTGACCAAGACTGTAGGAGAAGGTGACCTTACTCTGATGCCTCAAGGCGCTGGCAAGGTGAAGATTGACAGCCAAGAGAAACGCATCAACAAAACCGTGCTGAGCAAAGTGAAGTGATGCCCACTCATACGACAAGCAATAAGCCCCACAGAGGAATCACATCCTTTGTGAGGCTTATTGTTTTGGGGGAGAAAGTCGTTCTTTCTGGGTTTGTGCTCTTCCTCGCTTGTTTGCCGCCTTATTTCTTTTTGCGGGTGTTCTTGCCCTTTTTAGCCATATCTCGATTGATGAGCCTTGTCACGTTAATGTGCTCCGGCAGTTCGATGGTAGGCTTGTCTTCTTGTGCGGCAAGGCTCTCGTTGCCCATGCGGTCCATCGCTGTCACGGCAAAGTGGCGCATTCTCATACCTCGAGCATTCACGGTCCATTGGTTGGTGCACACTCTGGCGGCTAGCAAGTTCTCCGCCTTGGTCACATCCACGGGATAAGTGTTGGAACCATATACATTATATAAAATGTGTTGAGACGGACGCAGAGGTAGAGAAGGTTTCCATTGGAGAGTACCTTCCTCATATTGGATAGCAGCTGGTGCAGCAGGCGCAAGCGTGTCGCCCGTCCATGTCATGCGGGCTGTGAGGGCCGGATAGGGGAAGAACTCGTCACAAGCAGCATCGTAAATGCCCTTGCAGTTCTTGGTGAGGAATTCTCCGCGATAGAAGGCCATGCCGCCGATGCCGCTGTTGCGGGCTGTGTGCATCTCGGCACGCACTTCGTTGAGTGTCCATCGCCCTTCGCGCGGGTCGAGAAAGTAAATGCCGAGTCCTGGACAAATCGGGTGTCCGTACGCATTTTCGACCCATTGGAAGAGGAAGGGGTAGTAATTATTGCCCGTGAAGTACATCATGGGGAAGAGAAGGTCTTGCCAGTTCTCTTTCAGCCACAGTACAGGGTCTTGCCATACGGCGTTGTAGCCATTCCACCCGCCAGCGCTGTAGCGGTTCGTGTCTTTGTATTTTCCGATGGGAGAGCTGCTGAGTTTTACCCAGGGCTTGATGGGCTTCACCACATCGTGCACACGTCTCACAATGCGTGTAATGTTCTCTCGTTTCCAGTCGGCTTTGCTCAGGGAAGACGTGCGTGGGTACAAGTTCTCGTCAGAAAAATTGTAGATAGATTCGGGGTAGCGGATGTAGTCGAGCGAGATGCCGTCCACATCGTAGTTCTCCACAATCTCCTTGCAGATGCTGGCAATGTAGTCTGCCGTTTCCGGCTTGCCTGGAATCATGAACATTTCACCCCCTTTGGCGGTCTTCACCAGTTCGGGGCGCTTCCTTGTGATAGATGCAGCGCCATAGCCATGCTGGCGTTCCTTGGTGCCGATGGGAATGCACACCACCCACGCATGCAGCTCCATGCCGCGCTTGTGGCATTCTTCAATGCAGAAGGCCAGCGGGTCGTAGCCAGGGCTTCTTCCATGAGTGCCCGTGAGGCTCAGTTCCCAAGGCTCTATCTTTGAGGGGTAGAGCAGGGCAGCGCGCACGCGTGTCTGGAAAATGACGGTATTGATGTTGGCACGCTGGTAGTTGTCAAGAATGCGGATAAGTTCCTCCTGCTGGCGCTTGCGGCTATTGGCATCCGTCGCTTTGATACGTGGCCAGTCAAGGCCACCGATGGTGGTGAGCCATACGGCTCGGGTTTCGCGCAAGGGGTGCTGCCGCTCATAGAGATATGCTCCGCGCTGACTGTTGGAGGGCTGGGCTTTGGTTACAATAGGCAGAAGTGCTAAAAGCAGTCCCAAAGCCCACATATGGTGTCTGTTAGTCATAATTAACATACAATTTTTTGCAAAGGTAAGGATAATTCCGTACTTTTGTAGGCAATTTGATAGAATAAAATATAAATGGTCACCTTTATACTCTCTTTCTTGCTCCTCATTTTAGGCTACGTTCTTTATGGAGCATTTGTTAATAAGGTTTTTGGTGCTGACCCTCAGCGACAGACACCATGTTACACTTTGCGGGATGGCGTCGATTATACACCAATGCCTACATGGAAGGTTTTTCTCATTCAGTTCCTGAATATAGCAGGCACAGGTCCTATCTTCGGTGCCATTCAGGGTATCTTGTTTGGTCCTGCCGCCTACATATGGATTGTGTTGGGATGCGTCTTTGGCGGTGCTGTGCATGACTATATGTCGGGTATGATCAGTCTTCGCAAGAATGGTGCCAGTTTGCCGGAGATTGTCGGCGATGAGTTGGGCTCTGTGGCACGAATGTCATTGCGCATCCTCTCTTTGGTGTTGATGATTCTGGTGGGTGCTGTGTTTGCCACCACACCTGCAGGACTTCTTGCCAACATGATTGGTGGTGACACAGTGTTTGGGCAAAACCTCTTCTGGGTCATCACCATCTTCACCTACTACATGCTTGCCACCGTGGTGCCTGTTGATAAACTGATAGGTCGTATCTATCCTATCTTTGGTGTGGCATTGCTGATCATGGCTGTGGGAGTGGGGTACGGCATTTTTATGGCAGATGGCACCATGCCTGAAATCACGGAAGCATTCAGCAATCATCATCCAACTTCCACGATGCCTATCTTTCCTGGGCTTTGTATCACGATTGCGTGTGGTGCTGTAAGTGGTTTCCACGCGACCCAAAGTCCAATGATGGCACGTTGTATGAAAAATGAGAAGTATGGACGTCCCATTTTCTACGGAGCCATGATTACTGAAGGTGTTGTTGCACTCATCTGGGCAGCAGCAGCCATCAAGTTTGCCGATGCATTTGATGTGACACAATTCGGTATGGACAACACTGCAGCACCTTACGAGAAATTGTGGGCTGTGATGACCAATGGCGGAACAGGCAATCCCAATCCTGCCATTCTGGTCAATAGTGTCTGCTCCTCTTGGCTTGGCACAGTGGGTGCCATTCTTGCCGTGCTTGGCGTAGTGGCTGCTCCTATCACCAGTGGTGACACAGCATTGCGCAGTGCCCGTCTGATTGCTGCAGATTTCATGCATTACAAGCAGAATAAGATCTATAAGCGTTTGTTGCTGTCGTTGCCCATCTTTGTCATTAGCGGCGCTCTCATCTTCGTCAACTTCGACATCCTGTGGCGTTACTTTGCATGGTTCAATCAGAGCCTTTCCGTGTTCACCTTATGGGCCATCACGGTGTGGCTGACCAAACGTGGTGCAACAGAGGGCACATTCAAATATGGTTACCTCGTATCGCTGGTTCCCGCTGTGTGGATGACGATGGTTTGCTCCACTTACATACTCATTGCCCCTGAAGGTTTCCAACTCCACAACTTCATTGCCTATTTGCTCGGTGGCATCGTCACGGTGGGTGTGTTGGTGTGGTTTATTCTTTGGGCTAAAAAACAGTATGTACGATGAAAAGATACATCTTGCAACCCATAGCCTTCTTCATCGTCGGTCTTGCATTCTATTGCTACTACGGCATCACCTGGAACGCATGGATGTCCAATCTGCCCCACATCCTTGGCTATGCAGCCATCTGTGGCGTACTCTCGTGGGCACTCTACAAGAAGGAGGCGTTGAAACAGAAACGAAAATAAACCGGTTGTGTCATCGTTGTCACGGTATGACGATGGCACATCTTATAATAAATTGTTATTATGAAAAAACTAGCATTCACACTTCTCTTTGCCCTTGTGGGCATCAGCAGTGCCTTTGCACAATTTGAGAAAGGCAAGTACTATTTGGCAGCGACCACCAATTCTGGCGGACTCTCCTACAGCAAGCACGAGAAATTCCACTTCAACCTCGGTGTCAACGGTGGCTATATGTTCGAGGACGCTTGGATGGCTATAGCCGAAGCAGGCTTTGACTACCACAACTCCGACATGCAGAACTTCTATGTAGGCGCTAAGTGCCGCTATCTCATTGAGCAGAACGGACTCTTCCTTCAGGCCGGTGCACGCTTCTTGCATGGCGCTCCTAACTTCAACGACGTGCAGATCACCCCTGAATTGGGTTACTGCTTCTTCCTCAACAGGCGCCTCACCTTCGAGCCTTCGCTCTATTACGACGTGTCTCTCTCCGACTTCTCCGAGAAGAGCAAGTTTGGCGTCAAATTTGGCCTTGCTTGGTTGTTTTAATCATTGAAGTTCCCCGCTCTTTTGTCCCTCAGTTTAGGGGAGAAAGCAAGTGAACTTTAGAATCCAATAATATTCAAAATACATGTTATCAGTAGAAGAACTAAACGATAGACTCATAGACCTTGCCTTTGCAGAAGACATTGGCGATGGCGACCACACAACACTCTGCTGCATCCCTGCTGATGCCTATGGCGAGAGCAAACTCCTTATCAAGGAAGAGGGCATCTTTGCCGGCGTGGAGATAGCTAAGGAAGTGTTCCGCCGCTTCGACCCCACGATGGAAGTAGAAGTGTATATTCAGGATGGCGCCCATGTGAAACCTGGTGATATTGTGATGTCCGTGAAGGGCAAGGAGCAGAGCCTTCTGCAGACCGAGCGCCTCATGCTCAACATCCTCCAGCGCATGAGCGGCATCGCTACGATGACACACAAGTATCAGCAGGCACTCATCGATGCGGGCACCAAGACTCGTGTGCTCGACACCCGCAAGACCACTCCAGGCATGCGTATGCTCGAGAAGGAAGCTGTCAAGATAGGCGGCGGCATGAATCACCGCATCGGTCTTTTCGACATGATACTGCTCAAGGATAACCACATCGACTTCTGCGGTGGTGTTCACAATGCCATCTCTCGTGCTAAGCAATACTGCAAGGACCATAATAAGGACTTGAAGATAGAGTGCGAGGTGCGCAACTTCAAGGAGCTTGATGAAGCCCTTGCTGAAGGCTGCGACCGCATCATGTTCGACAACTTTACGCCTGAAGATACCGAGAAGGCTGTCAAGATTGTTGCTGGACGTGCCGAGACAGAATCTTCTGGCGGCATTACCTTCGACACGATGATTCCTTATGCCAAAGCAGGCGTTGACTTCATCTCTTTCGGAGCCTTAACACATAGCGTCAAAGGACTCGACATGAGCTTCAAGGCAGCAGGAAGCGACAAGCTCATTATAAAATAAGTAGTGAAGAGTGAAAAGTGAAGAGTGAAAAATCTAAGTTACTTTTGCTAACGAAAGACTATCCGAATGGCAGGTAATTTAGATTTTTCACTCTTCACTTTTCACTTTTCACTTTTCACTCTTCACTCTTCACTCTTCACTTTTCACTTAAGCATCCCGTATTCTCTTTTGTAGTTCCTCTAAGAATAGGGCAGCATGTCCACCATCCATCTGTGCGTGGTGAAACTGGAAAGAGATGGGGAGGGTTGTCTTGAACCAACCATGCTTGTAGCGTCCCCATGCAAGGAAAGGATTGTTGAAGATGCCGCTGTATTGGTTCACGATGCAGTCAAGTTCCGTTTCCACTATCGCAGATGTACCCACAATCATTGCCTCCTCGTTTGTGATGTCGCAACAAGTCTCAGCAGCTTGATGCGTTAGAGCGTTGTAGTCACGGCAGAATTGCTCCAAATCATCGTTGAAAGGGATGTCGCAGGTGCTGATGCCCCCTTTCATATTGTTCACAATCACATTGATGGCCATGCAGTCATATCTGTACAGCTTCCCTTGCTCTGGCAATAAGTAGAATTCATCTATCTGGCTTGCCGCCTTGCCGATGCACCAGCACAGGAGCATGTTGAACTTCAAGCCCCTTCGTTTGCTTATCCTGTAAAGGTGCGTCACGTCAAACGTCTTGACGAGTGTCACCATCGGCATAGGAGATTTCATCCATAGCTCGAATGCCTGAGCCCTGCCCGTATCTTTGGAATTGATTTCCTGTTTCATATGGTCTGATGTATGAAAAGTGCTTACTTCGTTCGATACACCTTGTATGCCTGCCATGCCTCCATCAAGTCCTCTGCACGATATCCATCGGTAAAGAACGAGACTTGGCACTCCTCCTTGAAAGGAGACCAGTTGCCACAGATGGTACCATCAAAAGCGACAATCGGTTGGAAGATGCCGCTGTTGTTATGTGCATGATGCCTGTATTCAGATGGAAGTACGATGTCGCGCGACTTATAGCTGATGAGGTACTCGTCATACGGGGGAATCAACAGAAACTTTCCCTTTCGGAACCCTCGTGTTCGGCAGTGGTCCGTCATGTAAAACTCCCGTCCATTCCATTTCTCCACATGAATGCAGTTTCCCAAGAGAGCAATTCCCCTGCGGCAGTCGCTAATGTTCAGTCCCGACCACCACACGAAATCTTCCAGTGTAGCAGGTTGGCGGCTTTGGAAATACTTGCAGGTGAAGCGCATGAGGGCTTCGTCCCTGTCCATTTCCGTTCTTGGTCCCACCTTGTTAGCCGTGAGCGCATAGGTAGCCTTCATGGGCAATAGTTCTCCGCTGCATAAGGTGCCTGCCATTTCAGCCATGCGGATATGGTATGACAACCGGTGGTCATCCATTCTGATGCCCTTCACGTCCAGCGCCCTCACGAAGTCCTCCTTCGTCACGCTCCCTCCCTCTGCAGCTGTATGGGCCAAGATGTCTCTCACCCGCATCAGTTCTTCGTTGGGGATAGACACCTTGTTGCTGCTCATCCATCCTTTGGTCACGGCAATAGCCTTCGGAGCGCAGAGGTCCAGCATCATCCAGTAGTCCTTGGCCGACACCAGTTGCCACGTGCCGCGCATCAGGTGCAGACGGATGATTTGCCCGTTGTCAAAAGCCTTCTTGAATGCTCTGTGCGAAGGCCTTCGAGTCCGCATTGCCACAGCCCATCGCATCATGCGGTACTCCTGCGCCTGCATGGCCCCCATATAGTCCACCACCTCGGTAGGTGTGTGAAACTGGGGTGCTGCAAGCTGCTGATTGAGCAGTCGGATGGATACAGGATTCATAGGTGTGTTTCGCTTCTACAATTTGTGTGACAAAGATACGCATCGTTTTGTCATCAGCCAAACTTTTGGTGGACAATATCTCCGTTCATGCCCGTTGCTGCAAAAAGTCCAGTTCGCAGCCCTGCTTCTCGTAGTAGGTAAACATCGCAGGCAATTTCTTGAGGTCGTAGCTGGTGATACAATCGCAGAGAACATGCACCTGATAACCAGCCTTGCGCATGTTGAAGCAGGTGGATTTCACACAGGCAGTAGCATCAGCGCCAGCCACATAGAATTCATTGATGCCATGAGTGTCAATAAACGAAGTGAATGCTTCGCTCGTCAGCGCATTGCTCTTAGTCTTCACAAAAACATGGTCCGATACCACATTCAGTTCGGGTGCCAATTCTTCTCCGTGAGTGCCAGGTTTAAAGGTTCGGGTGTTGGAAGTCGTGTTGTTGTGCTTGATATAGACAATGTGTATCTGCTCGTTTGCTGCCCAGTCGATAGCATCATTGATGTGGGCCACAATGTCGTGGTAGTGTTTTGTGATGTCGTTCTGAATGTCAATAACGACAAGAGCTCTGTTATCCATCTTTTTCTCTTTTGAATAATCCTCAATAGAATAATATGTAGTTCAGTTTAGACACGAAAGCATTAGTTGGAAACAAAAGCGAATTCAGGTATGCTTGAGTGTCATGGGCCATAGGTCCAGCTTGTCAGAGATAATCCTGCTCTTTGCAGTCATAGAAAATGTCAATAGCCAAACTGCTGACAAGTGTAAGCACCATCCATGCAAATGGATTGTGAGGCATATAAGCGACTGCAGCTATGCCATCAACGCTCAGTGCACCGTATATCAATATATATGGCCTGCGTAAGAACGGATGTTCTTTCACTTTGTCATGAAGCATTGCCACAAGCGAGCCGCACACTATCAGCAGCATGCCGCACATCAAACTCATATAAGTCATTGCCTGCTGTTTGCCCGCACTTAGCGCCTCCAGTCCGCTATTAACCAGTGGTGTAAAAGTTGCAACGATATGGATGACGCCCATTGCTGCAACCGCCATTGCCATCATTCGAACATATTTCATGTTTTTTCCTTTTTAAAATTTAAAACTTAATTCAATTCATTCAGTGTTTTCTCCATATATACAAATTCCAGTTCCTCATCCACGCGCTTGCGGTCAAACTCCCGATAGCCCAATCTCTGGTACAGCCGTATGTTGTCAACGCTGCGGGTGCTCGTGAACAGCTCATATCGTTTTCGAGGATAAAGCAGCTCTATTTCGTTCAGGAGCTTCGTGCCAAATCCGTGGTGCCAGTAGTCTGGATGCACCATCAGTTTCCCGATATGGACGGTTCCTTTCATCTCCCATGCACGGATAGAGCCTATTGCCATTCCGTCCTCATTCACCATCTTCAAGATGATGCCTTTGTGATACTCTTCTATTACCTCATCCAAGGTCTGTGTCAATGGCGGAATGTTCCTGTTGCTGAACAGCGCTGCCTGGTTCTGATAGGCCAGGTATTGCAATTGCAGAATCTTTGGCAAATCCTCCATTCCTGCTTTCCAAATACGATACTCGTTTGTTGCTTCCATTTCCATTTCGTTTCTTTGTGACAGCTCAGCCTTTGCCCTTGGCCTTCGCTCGTCGTTCCCGCTTTGGTGCTGCAAAAGTACGCATAGTTGCCTGATTGGTGAAACATCTGGGACAGACTGCATGGTTTTGTGATGAATGGTAGCAGAGAGCAGTCATCATATAATAACCAGTCAACTCTATCTAGTCGTCAGACAGAAAACTGACAACCCCAATCAGCGAACTACCATCTTCGCTCTTGCCATACTGCAAGCATACTCATGAGTAAGCCTAGAAGCAGCCTAGAGTATGGCTAGAGTAAGCTTAGAGTAAGCCTAGAGTATGGCTAGAAGCAGCATGGAGTATGGTAGAATGTTCGTAAGAGTCCTCCTTTAGTCCTCCTTTAGTGTTCCTTTAGTGTTCCTTTAGTCCTCCTTTAGCCATCTTTTGCCTCCTCCTAAGCTCCTCCTAAGCTCCTCCTAAGCTCCTCCATGAGTATGGCTAGAGTAAGCTTAGAGTATGGCTAGAAGCAGCTTGAAGTATGGCTGGGAGTATGGTAGAGTGCTCGTAAGAGCCCTCCTTTAGTGTTCCTTTAGTCCTCCTTTGGTGCTCCTTTGGTGTTCCTTTGGTGCCCCTTTGGGTTCGTAGTGGTAAGATGGTGGGTTCGTAGTAGTAAGGTCGTAGGTTGGCTGTAGTTGTTAACTGTCAACTCAAAAAGTTTCTCATTTCAGTACAGTTCGTCTTTATTAAAACTTCTTTAGCGATTCTCCCACTATCCATATTTCACAAGGCTTGCGCAAAACATTTTTTTGTGTCAAAATGTTGGGATATGAATAGTAAGTGGTATATTTGCAAATCAATCTTTTATACAC
>AUXO010369296.1_pt1 | contig 12400 bp, 6 predicted proteins | sample 768731 | NCBI WGS metagenome assembly AUXO01 (sample SAMN02715735, study PRJNA202380) | gut metagenome | biome: sheep rumen | host: Ovis aries | place: New Zealand: Palmerston North | reverse complement strand
CCATCCTGGCGCATAACCGTTGTACCAGCCTTTATTGCTGTCACCACTGCCACCCGATGGGTAGGAGTAACCTGCTACCCAGTCGTAAGAGGCGCCAGAGTCGTCACCCATCTCACCATAGCTGGCACGGATCTTCAGATTCTGTATGAAATGAAGGCAGTCGAGCTGCTTGAAGAAGGGCTCTTCGCTAACACGCCAACCTGCGCTCGCAGAGGGGAAGAAACCCCAGCGGTGGCCTGGCGCAAACTGTGAGCTGCCATCATAGCGGAACTGACCTTCCAACAGATAACGGTCAGCATAGTTGTAGTTTAGACGGCCAATAAAAGAGTTGTAGTTGGCGCTGTGGATATCGCCGGCATTGGCATTGCCTACCTGACCTTCATCGATACCGTTGAACAGGTATGGACTGTTAAAGGCCAGATTACGACGGGCATAAAAGCCATCATAGGTCTTCTGTTGTGTCTCAAGACCAATCATGGCGCCAATGGTGTGAGAAGATATGGTGCGATGATAGTTCAGTGTGAACTGAGAAAGTTTCTGTGTGTTGTCATAGTGCTCTTTGCGGAACTGGGCAGGTGAGCTGCCGGAATAAACCTTCTGGATATAGGTGTCGGTGACGGGGTCATAGGCATATTGGTTGTACTGCTTACGATAGATCTCGTTCTTATCCATATGGAAGTCGTATGAGTACATGGCTCTTGCTGTCAGACCCTTCAGTGCGTCGATATACTTACCCAGGTCCAGGGTTAACGTACCTTGGGTCAGCATCTGGTAACGCTTGTATTTCCTGTGGCCGCTGATGGCACTGGTCATCTCTGCTACGGCATTCTCGCCCAGGTCCAGATTCTGGTAGTTCAGCATGGTGTGCGCTGGGTCGGCATAGGCTGCAGCGAGTGGTCCCTGGCGCCAGTAGTTGCGGATGATGTCGGTTGTTGAGGTGTAGGGGGTGTTGCGATTGTCGAGCATGCCATTGATCTGGAGCTCGAAACTCAGACCCTTCGCGATCTCTGCATTGATCTTTGAGGTGATGTTGAACTTGTCGTAGTTCAGGTCGCCACTTTTCAGGAATCCCTCCTGATAGAGGTATCCCATGCTCACAAAGTACAGCATCTTCTCTGAGCCGCCACTGATGGTCATGTTGTGGTTGGTCTCGGGGGCGGTGTCAGCAAAGATCAGCTTGTTCCAGTCGGTGCCCTGCTTGGTGCCATTGCGATATTCGTCGATGGCCTCCTCTGTAAACATAGGTGCGCCACCATCAATGTTGTTCTTCTTGAGCTCGTTCATCAGCGTCATCGCACGAACGGGGTCAAGCAGCTTGGGCATGCTCTTGGGAGCCTGGATGGTGTAAGAGCCGCTATAGCTTATCTGGGTCTTACCCGTGCTGCCTTTCTTGGTGGTGACAAGCAGTACACCATTGGCAGCACGCAGACCATAGATGGCGGCTGAGGCATCTTTCAAGACAGAGATGTCTTCAATGTCGTTGGCATTCATACGCTGGAAGTCTTCAACGGAACGGGGAACGCCATCAATGACAATCAATGGCGCACCAAGACCACGTACATCAAAGTTGTTCCTGTAGGTGCCTGGCTCTGAACTCTGCTGCCATACGCGAACACCCGCGATACGGCCAGTCAGCATATTTTGTGTGTTTTCGTTGTTGGTCTTGAGCATTTCCTTGCCGCGCAAGGCGCTGACAGAGCCTGTGATGGAGCCACGCTTCTGCGTGCCATAACCCACCACGATGACATCATTGAGCTCGGATACATTCTCTGTCATCGTGATATTGATGGTCTTACGGCCTTGCACATGCTGACTGACAGCTTTCATGCCGATGTAGGCAAAATCAAGTGTGCCGTTGTCTGCAACAGCAATCGTGTATTTGCCATCAAAATCAGTAACTACGGCAGTTTTCGTGCCTCGGTAGGTGACGGTTGCACCAATAACGGGTTCGCTGTTCTGGTCAGTGACAGTACCCTTGACGGTGATGATACTCTGTGCCTGCATACCTAGGCAAAATGCCGTGGACAGAACTAAGAGTACACCTTTCTTAGTTAGAATATTCATAATTGTTTTGTTATATTTTAGTTATTACTGCAAATTTGATGCCACAAGCATGCCGTATTCTGATGCATAGGCAAAAGCTACAAGGGCACGTACGTCGTTCTGGGCTTTGTTGTTGCTCCAGCCACCGGTGAGACCACGGGGAAGGGCGTTGTTGAGCAGGAAGTGATCCCATGAATAGTCGAGATTCGTTTGGAATGTGGCAATACCTTCTTTGGTGTCAACGCCAATAGTACCAGCGGCCATCCAACCACGCATGAGGACGTCGTCGAACCAACGGCTGAAATTACTGTAGGCATAGTCCCAGTTACCTTTTGAGTTCTTCTTGGGGAAGTAGTTGAAGGTGGCAGTATACAGGTCGCGGGTGTCATTCAGATAGCGGGCGTCCTTTGTGATCTGATAGAGATCTGCGCCGCCGCTGACCATCGTGCCGCTGTTATAGGTGAATTTGGTACCAACGGCACCTGTGCCAGGGTTTGAGATGCGATAGGTCACGCCATCAATCTCCTCATAGCGGATGGTATTGTTGGCACCGACCATGTCCAGATAGACACCATCAGAGGCACGGAGGTTATACTGCTGCCATTCATAGATCTTTTGGGCCATCATCAGGTAATAGTCGGCTTTGGTAGCAGTGATATCCTGACGCTTGCCATCGCTGCTGATGGTGCGATAGGTCACCTGGTCTGCCTTGCCCTGGTAGTATTGGGCGAGCCACACCAGTGGCGAGATGAAGGGGGCATTACTGCAGGCATGCTTGGTGCAGTACGAAGGACCCCATGTGATGCCGCCAACCTCGTTGCCCCAGGCGTTCGCTTTCGTGTCGGGACACCAGTCCCAGCCGTCAAGGACATAGGCGGTGAGGTATTCTGCTTTGTCCAGGTACTTCTGCTCGCCAGTGACTTTCCACGAGCGTAGGAGCTCGCGGATAATCCACTGTTGGTCGTCGTACACATTCTGGTCGCCATCGACCTTCGCACCACCTTTCATGCCACCACGATGGACACCATACACGGTCCACGACTGCTGATGGCGTGTGTAGGATGTCAGTTGGAAGGTGCCGGCATAATATTCCAGTCCGTCATAGAGCTTCTCAAGCTGTGACTTGTAGGCAGCAGCGTTACCCTGTTCTGGGGTCTTGCCAGCCTGAGCCAGCGCAGCATAGCCTTCAAGGATGCTGTTGCAGGCTTCGATGGCGGCTGTATATGGCCATACGTCTGCATCGCCCGATGCCTTGTCGGTAGAGGGGTTATACATATCTGCCATCTTCATCTCACCGCTGATATAATGCTGCATGGCGGCATCAAACAGCGTCGTGGCCCTTGTGAGATTGCGTACACTCATGTCGCTATTCTCGTGGGGAAGGGTGATGGCGGGGTGGTTAGGATCATCTCCTTGGATGTCATTATTACTGCCACAGCTGGCTGTCGTTGAAAGTGCAATGACCAGACTGGCCAGTGTCAGAATCTCTTTTTTCATTTTCTTATTCATATTGTTATTTAATTCAAGTCGATACTGTGGATTGTTACTTTGTTCTCATCACCGTTTTCCTCGCCTTTGTAGACGGCCAGGACTAATGTGACATGCTTTCCATTATAGGCAGAGAGGTCGAAAACGAACTTGCCATAGTTCTCTGGATGACTGGCGTCGCCGTTGTTATGACGGAATTTGACGGTTCCATCGGGACCTTCCTTGAGTTCGGATACCTTTGAGTCGCCGTTGGGCTGCAGATACTTGACCTGCATATCGTCTGTGATGGCGATGAGCTTGAAGTAGGTGGCATGGTCTCCGAAGTTACGTGCACGCAGAGTCAGCTTCTGACTGCCCTCCTTGATGGCAAACTTGCTATAGAGGTAGCTTTCTGCCTTCGAGGTGCTCACAATGCCATTGCCGCCACGTGTCTTGATGGTGTAGCCCTCGTTGGTGAACACATCACAGTCCTTGGTGATAGAGGTGAGACCCCAGTAGGCTGCCACATGACCGGTCTTGTTCCAGTCCTGGTAGGCCCATACATATTCATCACGATCCTTACGGCCGTCATAGGTGGTCATACCAGTGAAGGAGGTACGCTCGTTGGGCATGGTGCTGCGTACCATCTCTTGTGTCAGGTGCAGCTCTTCAAGGGCGTCATTGATAGGTGTGCCAGGGAGCCAGGCCAATCCGTTGGTCGCTGCTGGTGCAAAACTGATTCGACGCAGAACCAATTGAACCCACTCGCCAGAGTAGTAAGTGCCAATGGCGATGGCAATGTCCTTACCCACATAGGCACTGAGGTCGAAGACGAAATTCTTGTAGTTGCCGTCCTGGAATGAGATGTTCTCACCCAGCTTCCGAGCCTGTGGCTTGGCTTCGCTGAGGTCAACCACAACGACGTTCCAGATGGCAGGACCCTGGTGGGTGCGGGCAAACACGGTCAGAATCTTGTTGTCTTCCGTGATATGCTTTCTACCATAGATGAAGGTGTTCAGGTTATCGTAGTCTGCACCCTGACTCTTGTTCTCGTCCACACGCATGGTGGTGCCTTCGTTCTGCTCTTCCCAGTTACCCATCATGTTGAGGGTACACATGTAGTCCACACTCCAGTCAAACTGGGGATAGTTGTCTGCATTACGACCGCCTCGGTATTCGTTATACATCCATGGGGTACAGGTCTTCAGATCGCCTAAGGTTAACCCGGGAAGAATCTCCTCTCCTCCGAGGTTGATGTCTGATAATTGGGCAATACCATCGATGAAATCGTCACTTTTTACTTCTTTCGTGATGGGCGTGTAGTCGCCAAAACTGATGGTGACGGTATAGTTGTCCAACGGCAGTTGGGTGATGGTAAAGATACCCTCGCTGTTGGTGAGCACAGGGTCGCCTCCGATGGATACGGATGCGCCTTCCAACGGCTTCTTGCCGTTCTGGGCATCGAGCACTCTACCTGTGATTTTGGCTGCGGCATAGCGCATGCTGGTGCTGATGGTAGCCAGCCCTTCGTGCCACTGTTTGGGTGAAACGGTACAGCTTACAGTCTGATAATCGTTTTTACTAAATGTAATAATGTGTTTGCCAATGGGCAACTGCTTTAGGAGATAACGGCCTGAGGCGTCTGTGGTGGTGCTGATGTCGGCATCACTGACGGTGACGGTGACATCGGGTAATGGCAGATCGTGGTCGTCTGTGATGATGCCGCTGACGTCTCCGTTACCCAGGTTGGCGCCACTGCCGTTCTCTTCGTTAGTGCAACTCATGTTGCTGAATGCGATAATACATATCCCTATGAGATATGCTGTTAGTTGTTTGACTTTGGTTTTTTGTTTCATTGTTGCTTTGAAAATTTTAGTTGTTAATAGTGATTTACGGTCGCAAAAGTATAATACATCTGATTAATTAACCGGTTAATTAGCGGTTAATTTGCGATTAAAAGTGTTAATCCATGACCTTTTTATCGCTTTTTTGTCGTAAAAACGCTAATTTTGCGGCTGTAAATAAAATAAATAATGTATAAGTTCTGTAGACTGCTGTTTTTACTCTTGTTGGTCGTGGCTCATGATTCCTCATCGTGTGCCCAGGGACTGCGCTTCCTGAACCCGATCGATTCCATTAACGGACGTACCTCCTATTCTGTCTTTGGGGATGAAACGAAACCGTTTGCTCATCGGTTGACGATCAGGTTCGACATGCTGATTCCTCGTATGGCAGAGGTGGGCTATATTCTCCATGTCGTGGACGAGCAGCAGGATGCGAATTATAATCTGTTCTACGATGGTCGTGGCAACGATTGGTTTGAGCTGAACGAAGAAGGGAAGACCACCCTCATCAGAAGCAATTTTAATCGTCAGACATTACTCGATAAGGGGTGGGTGAAGTTTGCCCTCTTATTCGACCTGGATAAACATGAGATCGCGATGACGATCGATGGACACACGATGAAGACATCGGTGAACACCATGCCTGCCTCGCTCTCGCCCAAGATCGTGTTTGGCCGTTTCGATTATCTGATAGAGGTGCCTTCTGTCACCATCAGGAACCTCAGCGTGGAAGGGGGAGAGACCAACTATTTCTTTCCCTTGTCACAGAGTCGTAGCAATGATGTGTACGACCAGCATCTGAATAAGGTGGGCTATGTGGCCAACCCTTATTGGAGCATCAACGATTGTTATCACTGGAAGAAACTCGACACCATGCATTTCCAGCATAATGCGGGTGCCACCTACAACCCTTCGCGCCATCTGTTCTATGGCTATACGCGCGATACCTTATTTATTTATAATATAGATAGCAGGGAGACCACATCGCATGTCTTTGCCTCTGCCTGTCCGGTTGATATCAACCTGGGCATGAACTTCCTGGATGTGAGCCGTCATAAGCTGTATACCTATGAGGTGTTCAAATATGATGATCCGGCAGCCCGTCCGCCTGATGAGGCTTCCATAGCCAGCCTGGATCTCAACACACTTGAGTGGACGAAAGAGTGCTTTGGACAGTTGCCCACGCAGATGCATCATCATGGTAGCTTCCTGGATGTGGCGCGAAGGCGCTTCTGTATCTTTGGCGGCTTTGGCAGCATGCAGTATTTCCGTGATCTCCATACCTATGATATGGAGGCGCATCAGTGGTTACAACCCAAACCGATCTATGCCTGTACCCCGCGCTATTTCACATCGATGGGTATTGACGCAAAAGCACGCTATGCTTACATCTTTGGTGGTATGGGTAATGAGTCGGGCAACCAGTCTATAGGCCGCCATTACCTGTACGACTTGTATCGTATTGACCTGCGGAACGATTCTGCCAAGAAGCTGTGGAGCCTCGACTGGGGAAAGAAGCAAAACGTCGTGCCTGTTCGGAACCTGCTTGTGATGGGCGACTATTTTTATACCCTCTGCTATCCGGAGGCGCTCTCAGAGTCGTATCTGCGTCTTTGTCGTTTCTCCCTGAAGGATGGCAGCATGGAGATGCTGGGCGACTCCATTCCCATTCATTCTGACAAGATACTCACGAATGCCAACCTCTACTATGATGCCGGACTGCATAAGTTCGTTGTTTGTGTACAGGAGTTTACGGACGACATCTCGTCAACCGTCTCTTTGTATGCCATCCAGTTACCGGTCCTGTCGGATGAGGCCTTTGCCGAGATCTCTGAACTGCCAACGGATAAACGCTGGTATTACCTGAGCGCGGCCGTGTTGCTGGTCGTGATGGGGGGACTGTGGCTCCTGTATCGCCGTCATCGCAGGAAACGTCAACAGATCGAGAATAACAAGATGCTTGATGTGGTGATGCCCAGTCAGAAACCCAATGCCATCTATCTGTTTGGTAATTTCACAGCTTACGATAAGAAGAACCGGGATGTATCCTATCTGTTTACGGATAAGCTGCGCGAGCTAACCTGTCTGCTGTTATGGTATCACAAGCAAGGCGGTCTGTCGTCGAAACGCATAGGCACGATCCTGTGGGGTGACAAACCGGCTGATAAGATCAAGAACTCGCGTAGTGTGATCATGAATCATCTACGTAAGGTGCTGGAAGAGTTTGATGGCATCACACTGGAGTATGCCAACGGACGCTATCATTTTGTGATCAGCAAGTCTTTCTACTGCGACTATCTGGATTGCTCGCATCAGGTGCTCACAGAGACCTGTACGGAACAAACCTTGCTGGGGGTCTTACATCGGGGAAAATTCCTGCAGACACAGAATATGCCTTCGCTCGACCAGTTCAAGTCGGAGACAGAGCGTATCCTCATGCCTGTCATCCTGCGGATGATGAAACGCACCTATGATAATAGCGAACTGAAGCTCACGCTCTATCTCGTCGAGGCGATGCTGCAGATAGACCCTTATCATATCGAGTCCTTCTCTTACCAGATGAAATCCCTGAACCGACTGGGTAAGGTCTACGAGGCCCAGGAGGCCTCACGCGCTTTCCATCAGGAATACATCAAAGCCTTTGGCGAAGACTTTACGATATAATAAACTGAAACATTTTGCGTTATTATTAACGTGAAACGTTTCGTGATAGTTGTTATCGTCCTGTTGGTCGTCGCGTCAAGAGCTTGTGCGCAGTACGAGGTGGCATTCGCCCATTATTGGGCGATGGAGCCTTCTTTTAACCCTGCGGCAGCGGGTAAGGAGGCTAAGTTGAATGTGGCTGGCGCCTATGCGCTGCAACTGGCAGGCTTTGAGCACAACCCCAAGACGATGTATGCTGCTGCTGACATGCCATTCTATGCCCTTGGCACCACACACGGGGTGGGGGTACAGCTGCTCAATGATGAGATCGGTCTTTTCTCGCATAAGCGCCTGAGCCTGCAATATGCCTACCAGCGGAGACTGCTGGGAGGAAAGCTGAGCCTGGGTGTGCAGGCGGGACTGATAGGCGAGACGTTTGATGGCAGTCGACTGGAGACGACTGATCCCAACGACCCTGCGCTACCCACCTCCTCGGTCAATGGTTCTGGACTGGATGTCGCTGCCGGCATCTATTATCAGGCACGCAAATGGTATGTGGGCGTCTCTGCCCTGCATCTCAATGCACCGGTGGTGGAGCTGGGCGAAACCAACGAGTTGGCTATCGATGCGACGTATTATTTTACAGCTGGATACAATATTCAGCTGAATCATCCGTTTTTAATGATACAGACCTCTGCTCTGGGACGCACGGATGGTGCGACTTGGAGAGCTGATGTAACGGGACGACTGAAGTATGAGCATGATAAGAAAGTGATGTATGCAGGCTTGTCGTATAGTCCTACCAACTCGGTGACAGTGATGATTGGTGGTCGTCTTCATGGCATCCATCTGGGATATAGCTACGAGATCTACACCTCAGCCATCCAGATGGGAAATGGCAGCCACGAGCTGTTCGTGGGTTATCAAACGGAGCTGAATCTGTATAAGAAAGGCAGGAACCTGCATAAGAGTGTGAGATTACTATAGTAAGATAAATCGATATATATGAAGAAACTGATAGGATTCTGCGCTGTAGCGGCACTCTTGCTGACCAGCTGTTTTGGCAGCAAGCTGATGTCGTCGAATGGCGGTGAGGTGACTGGCACTGGCGGCAAGGCTTTCACGGAGCCTACCCCCTATGGGATGGTGCTTGTGAAACGTGGACACCTGAAGATGGGTATCGAGAAACAGGATTCTCTGTGGGGTAAGAAAACACCACTCAGGGATATCTCTGTTGATGGCTTCTGGATGGACGAGACAGAGGTCACAAACTCCAAGTATCGCCAGTTCGTGAACTATGTCCGCGACTCTATCTTGCGTGAGCGTCTCGCAGAGATCGACGAGACGTATAAGACCGTGAAGACGGATAAGGAGGGTAATGAGATCTCGACAGTGTTGAACTGGAAGAAACCCCTGCCTCGTCGTCCTAACGAGGATGAGCAGGAGATCATCGATGCCATGTATGTGACCAATCCTGTGACTGGTGACAGAATGCTCGACTATCGTCAGCTGAACTACCGTTATGAGGTCTACGATTATACGGCCGCCGCTCTGCGTCGTAACAGACTGAACCCGCAGGAGCGAAACCTCAATACGGATATCACCATCGATCCGGAACAGCAGGTGATGATCTCCAAGGATACAGCCTATATCGATGATGAGGGCAGAATCGTGCGCGAGAGCATCAACAGACCGCTGTCTGGACCATGGGACTTCCTCAACACGTATATCGTAAACGTGTTCCCTGACACCACCTGCTGGGTGAACGACTTCCCCAATGCCGATAACGAGATGTACCTGCGCTACTATTTCTCTAACCCGGCTTATAATGACTATCCTGTTGTAGGCGTCACCTGGGAGCAGGCTAATGCCTATTGTGCTTGGCGAACAGACTATCTGCTCAAAGGGTTAGGAGCTGCTGCCCGCTATGTACAGCGCTATCGTCTGCCTACAGAGGCGGAGTGGGAGTATGCTGCGCGTGGCAAGGACCAGAACGAGTTCCCCTGGGACAACGAGGCTGTGGCCAGTGGCAAAGGGTGCTTCTATGCCAACTTCAAGCCTGATAACGGCAACTATACCAAGGATGGTAACCTGATTACCAGTCGGGTGGGCATCTATTCCGCCAACTCGAATGGCCTCTACGATATGGCAGGTAACGTGGCAGAGTGGACCAGCACCATCTATACCGAGGCTGGTGTTGAGGCGATGAACGATATCAACCCGCAGCTGAAATACAATGCTGCCCAGGAGGATCCCTACCGCCTGAAGCGTAAGAGCGTGCGTGGGGGCTCGTGGAAGGATCCGGAGTCGTATATCCGTTCCGCCTGGCGAACAGCTGAGTATCAGAACCAGCCCCGTTCGTATATCGGGTTCCGATGCGTGCGCAGCCTGGCCAACTCCACCAGCGAGCGTGCCAAATCAACAAAGACAAAAGGCAAGAGAAAATAACCTAATAACGTGAAAGTTTATGACTATATACAGCAAATATAATATCATATACCGCTTACAGAAGTGGATGGATAGCGTGCCAGGACAGACATTCCTGAACTACGCTTACAGTTGGGGTGCCTCTATCGTGATTCTGGGTACGCTCTTTAAGCTGACGCATCTGGCAGGAGCCGATTTCTTCCTGTTCTTAGGCATGGGAACCGAGGTGTTCGTGTTCTTCCTGTATGCCTTCGACCGTCCCTTCGATAAGACGACCGATGGCATGGAACTCGACACCCATGTGAAAACAGGCATGGATAAGCTTGAAACAGGCAAGGGTGGCTCAGCAACCGTCGTGGGTGGCCATGGTGGCACCATCATTATCAATGGAAACGGAGGAAATTACGGATCATCGGCAGATATCCGTAATATATCTGCCTCAGAAGTGACGGATATCCCCTCAACAGGTGGTGCACCTGTACAACCTGTTGCCATGTCGGCCCATCCGGAGCTCGATGCAGCGACAGCCACCTATGTCGATGAGTTGAAACACCTCACGGAGACACTCTCTAAGGTGTCTGCTCAGAACGAGAAGCTGGCGCACGACTCGGGGGAGATGGAGAACCTGAATCGTACGCTGACAGGTATCTGCAAGGTCTATGAGATGCAGCTGAAGAGTGCCAGCTCACAGATTGGCACCATCGATGATATCAATGAACAGACCAAGAAGATGGCCGCTCAGATAGCTGAACTCAATAAGATCTATGCCCGTATGATCGAGGCAATGACTGCTAAGATGAACGCATAACGACTATGGCAATAAAGAAAAGACCCGTTTCTCCACGTCAGAGGATGATCAATCTGATGTACGTCGTCCTGATGGCGATGTTGGCGCTGAACGTCTCTAACGAGGTGCTCAACGGCTTCTCTATCGTGGAGGAAAGTCTCAACCGCACCACGGGCAACTCGTCGAAGGAGAACCTCGCCATCTACGAGACCTTCGAGCAGCAGATGAAAGCCAACCCCCAGAAAACGAAGGAATGGTATGACAAGGCTCAGCAGGTGCGACAGATGAGCGATTCACTCTATAACTATGCTGCCAGCCTGAAGCAGGCTATCGTGGTTGAGGCTGATGGCAAGGATGGCGATGTGAACAACATCCGTAACAAGGAAGACCAGGAGCCTGCCAACCATGTGATGCTCTCGCCTACGCATGGACAGGGACAGAAGCTCTATGACGCCATCAACGCCTTCCGTGACCGGATGCTGACGATGGTGACGGATGAACAGCAGAGGAAGATCATTGCCAGCAACCTCACCACCCAGGTGCCCAAGCGTGCCATGGGTAAGAACTGGCAGGAGTATATGTTTGAGTCGATGCCAGCTGCTGCGGCTGTCACCTTGCTCTCAAAACTGCAGAGCGACGTGCGCTACGCAGAGGGAGAGGTGCTCCACAAGCTGGTACAGAATATCGACGTGAAGGATATCCGTGTGAACCTGCTCGATGCCTTCGTGATTCCAAACTCGAAGACGATCGTCAGAGGCGACCGCTTCTCTGCCCGTATCGTGATGGCGGCTGTCGACACCACACAGGTGCCTGATATTTATATTGGCGGTCAGAAAGTGAACCTGAAGAATGGACTCTATGAAGCTGTTTGTGGCAAGACGGGCGACTTCACCTTGAAAGGCTATATGGAGATGGTGAATGGCAACGGCGATCGTATCCGTCGTGAGTTCGCACAGGACTATACGGTGGTGGAGCCCAGCGCGACAGTATCTGCCGACCTGATGAACATGCTCTATGCCGGCTATGCCAACCCTGTCAGCATCAGCGTGCCTGGCGTGCCCCTGAATAAGGTGCAGGCTTCTATGACCAATGGCACACTCCAGTCTGTTGGTCCGGGAAAATATGTGGCTCGTCCAGCCAAGATCGGACAGAACGCCGTGATCACCGTCATCTCTACCAATACGGGGCA
>AUXO014504633.1_pt1 | contig 12404 bp, 6 predicted proteins | sample 768731 | NCBI WGS metagenome assembly AUXO01 (sample SAMN02715735, study PRJNA202380) | gut metagenome | biome: sheep rumen | host: Ovis aries | place: New Zealand: Palmerston North | reverse complement strand
TAAATAAAAGTGGGGTTTCATCACCCCACAATATTTTATAGGTTTTAGGTGACCCCACTTTTATTTAAAGAACCTTTTTTAATTTTGGAAAATATAAAACATTTACTTTTTATAAATAAAAAGGCAGTGAGTAATAACTGCCAAATGGTAGATCATTGGAGCATGCGAGGGTAGTCGAAACCCCAACATTAGCTTGGGAAGCTAAAGTTTTACCGTTAAACTACGCATGCGTGTGATTTATTATATCACAATTTTCTATTAATTCTTTAAAAATTGGAACCGTTATATCCCCAGTCATTTGTTGAAAAATAAGAAACATAAATTCGTGATGAAGGAATCAATATTTTTTGAGAAATAAAGTCAGTAATTTTTGAAGTAAAATTGTCTAAAGAATTTTGATTTGCTCCTCCATACATTTTGACTTCAATCATTGCTGCAGATTCTTTTGACCCTTTGAAAAATAAATCTTTTCTATCGTCAATTTCTACCATCAACCATTCTTCGCTCTTTCCAGGAAGAATTTTAATCAATTCTCCAAAAGTTTGTTTAATTTCTATTTTAGTAAAATCATCGATTGTTATGTTTGTTTTTAAAGATACAAATGGCATATTTAAGCCTCACTCATTAATAAAATGAATAGCTGTTGCAGCGTCTCCTACTGCAGTTACTATTTGTCTAACGTTTTTAGAAATACAATCACCGATAGCAAAAATTCCATCAACTTTTGTTTCAAATTTTTCATTAACTTCGATAAATCCGTATTTATTTAAAATATCTAAATCTTTTAAGAAATCAGTTGGTGGAACTTGACCGACATAAAGGAATATTCCATCAACTTTTAATTCAGATAATTCTTTTGTATTTGTGTCAATTAAAGTAACACCTTCAATTTTTTTATCTCCATGAAGTTCATTAATTGATTTGAATTCGATTACTTCAATGTTTTTAAAGTTTTTTATTTTATCGATTTCTTTTTTATCAGCCTTTAATTCATGTCTAGTCATGATATAAACTTTGTTGCAGATATTTGCTAAATAAAAAGATTCACTTACAGCACTATTTCCACCACCAACAACTAAAACGTCTTTTCCTTTATAGAAATTTCCATCACAAGTTGCACAAGTAGAAATACCTCTTCCCATAAATTGATCTTCTTTAGGCAAACCTAATTTTCTTGATTTGGTTCCAAGTGCTAAAAGAACTTTTTTAGCATAAATAGTTCCAGAATATGCGGTTTCAAGAGCAAAGCAACCATCGTTTTTAGAAATTTTAGTAATTTCATCATAATTAACGTCAATATTTAATTCAGTAAGGTTTGAATTAAATTGCACAGCTAAATCAGCACCGTTAATTTTTGCATAACCAGGGTAATTTTCTATTTCATAAGCGTTAACAACATTACCACCAACAAAATTTTTCTCATATAAAGCAAAATTTATATTGGCTCTTTTTGCATAAATTGCTGCTGTAATTCCAGCAGGACCAGCACCAACGATAACTAAATCTAATACTTCCATAAATAAAAAACCTCAATTAGAATTTTAAAGACTAATTGAGATATACGCAATTATTTTGCTTTAGCAATTAATTAAATTTAATCTTTGAATCAATCATCACTTCGACTTCTTCAATTGGCTTATTTAAAGAGACAGCAATTTCATTATAAATGTTTCTTTTAATCTCTTTTAAAAATGATTCATCAGTAAAAGAAAGACTCTTTTTTTCATCTTTAAATTCTACTTTTTTCTTTTCAAAAGATTTAATAAGTCTGAAGATTTCAATTGGATCGCCTGAAGAATATAATTCTTTAAATTCAGTTTTTCTTACCTTAGGATTTGCATACCAAATTGTGTCGATGCTTTCAATTTTACTAAGTAAATTCTTAATTTGTTTCTTGGTCATTACTTCTCTTAAACCATCTTCTTGTTCTGCTGGAACAAAAATTTTCATTGATTCATTAGAAGAAAAACAAGGTTGCAAAACATAATAAGTTTTAAGACCAGCACCATAATCTTTTTCTTCGATGGCAATTATTTCACAAACTTTGCCATTTTTATTTACAATTTTTCCACCAACTTTATACATCATTTCATTAATAGTTTAACATAAACAAACTCGATTTTCTAATTTCAAAAAATTCAAAATTTTATTTTTGACAATTTTTTATCGTTTTTGCTATAAAATTAATAACCTTTTATAGAAAAGTATATAAAAAACACTTGCTTAAAATTCAATTACTATGCTATATTATTTAAGCGTTTTTAAAACGCTGTTCATACAGTATGTGTAAGCTTGCTTACATTTACGACGAGGTGGACCAGTGGTGTAGCGGTTAACATGCCACTCTGTCACAGTGGAGACCGCGAGTTCGATTCTCGTCTGGTCCGCCATTTTTTTATAAGATGGTCCGATAGCTCAGTAGGTAGAGCAATGGACTGAAAATCCATGTGTCCCCAGTTCGATCCTGGGTTGGACCACCATATAAGAAGATTTTGGTTTGATTTATTAATCAAACCTTTTTTTATATTTTTTAGCCGTAATTAAAAATCGACTTCATTTAAGAGGCCGATTTTAAATTGAACATCTACTAATTTTCGACTAAAAATCTACTAGTAGTGTTATTATTTGAGTTCTATCTTTTCAAGATGCCAAATATCTTTATTATATTGTTCAATAGTTCTATCGCTTGAGAAGTATCCACTCTTAGCAATATTAATTAAACAACTTCTTGCCCATGCATCTCTATTTTGATAGTATTTATCAATTTTTTCGCTTTCTTCAAGATATGCATCAAAGTCAAGAAGAATGAAATATTCATCATTATGGTTCATAATTTCATCAAAAATTGATCTAAATCTATCTCTAATTCCTTCGCACCATGGTCCAACGAATAATGAATCTAAAACTCTTCTTACTTTTTCGTTTTCATTATAAACATCCCGTGGATTATATCTTCCACTTCTCTTTAATTCATCAATCTCATTAACTTTAAGTCCGAAAATAAAACTATGTTCATCTCCTACTCTTTCGTTAATTTCAACATTTGCGCCATCAAGGGTACCAAGTGTGATTGCTCCATTCATCATGAATTTCATATTTGATGTTCCAGAAGCTTCTTTACCAGCTGTTGAAATTTGTTCTGAAATATCAGTTGCTGGAATAATCATTTCTGCCATTGAAACACCATAATTTTCGATAAAGACAACTTTCATGAATTTATTAACATCAGGATCGTTATTAACAACATTTGCAACGGCATTAATTAAATTAATAATGTTTTTAGCAAAAACATAACTTGGAGCAGCTTTTGCACCAAATACAAATGTATGTGGAGTCATCTTAAATTTTGGATTTGATTTTAATTCGTAGTAATAATGAATAATTCTAAATACATTTAAAAGTTGACGTTTGTAAGCGTGTAATCTTTTAATTTGTGTATCAATAATTGAGTGTGTATCAATTTTAATATCGTATTTTTTCTTTGCGTATTCAGCAAATCTAATTTTATTAAGATGTTTAACTTTTCTTAAAGCGTCTAATGTTGCTTTATCATCTTTAAATGCTAAAAGTTTTTCTAAATCATCTGGATTTTTTCTCCATGATGTGCCAATTCTTTCATCAATAAGTTTAGAAAGTTCAAGATTGCTAAACATTAACCATCTACGTTGAGAAACACCATTTGTTTTATTGTTAAATTTTTGTGGGAAATATTTATAGAATTCTTTAAAAGTTTCGCGCTTTAAAATTTCAGTATGCAAAGCAGCAACACCATTAACAGAAAATACGGTAAATATCGCTAAATTTGTCATTCTAACCATTCCATCAGAAATGATTTTCATGTTATATTGTTCACCTTCAGGAATATTGTTTTCATGCATCCAGATGAGTGATCTACGATTAATTTCTTCAATAATCATGTAGCATCTTGGGATTAAATCTTTAATATATTGTACTGGCCATTTTTCTAATGCTTCTGGCATGACAGTATGATTTGTATAAGCAATACAATTTTTGACTACTTCCCAAGCTTCATCCCATCCAAAACCATGTTCATCCATTAAAATTCTCATAAGTTCAGGAATTGCTAAAATTGGATGAGTGTCATTAAGTTGGAAAACATAATATTTTGGTAATTCGTGTAAATCATCATGATTATGCAAATAACCTCTGATTGCACTCTTTAAACCAGCGCTTACAAAGAAATATTGTTGCCTTAATCTCAAGATTTTACCATGTTCAGTTGTATCATCTGGATATAAACCATGACAAAGTTCATTAAGTTGACTTAAATATTCATTAAATGACATGTGCTTTGGTAAATTTTCTTCACTTGCTTGAGCTTTCCAAAGTCTTAAATTGTTAGCGATACCATTATCATAACCAACAATTGAAACATCATAAGGACATGCATTAACTTTTGTTGAATTTACAGTTTTAATTCCATATCCTCCATCAGGTTTAAGATATGTCTCTGCATTTCCATAAAATTCTACATCAACAGAATGTTTTGGTTTTCTAACTTCCCATACAAATCCGTTTTGTAACCATTGATCTGGAAGTTCGACTTGTTTTTCATTAACAATTCTTTGTCTAAAGAAACCATATTCATATCTAATACAATTTCCATGTCCTGGATAACCAAGTGAAGCAATTGAATCTAAAAAACATGCAGCAAGTCTTCCTAATCCGCCGTTTCCTAAACCAGCATCAGCTTCCATGTCTTCAAGTTCACCAATATCGATTCCAAGTTCATGCAATCCATCTTTACACATGTTGTAGATTCCAAGATTCATCATATTGTTAGTCAAGAGTCTACCAATTAAAAATTCCATTGAAAAATATATCAATTGTTTACGATTATTCTTGTTGATAAATTCATGAGTTGTACGCCAATTTGCACCAGCATAATCTCTAACCATTTCACCTAAAATATCATATTGTTCATAGATGTGAGCAGTCTCAGGTCTACGTCCATATTTTGCTTCAATTCTAGAGATATATTCTTTCTTAAATTCTTCTTTATTTTTGAAAATCACTGCAAAATCCCCCTATTTTTCTCAAATCCTATTTATCTTTCTCGCTATTTGAGTGTGCGTATTTAAAGATACATGCGGCAAATCCAGCGAGTTTAATTACTATCTTATGAGGTCTTCCTTCAGGTCCATAATAGTAAGACATATATTCTCCACCATTATAGGCATTTGTACCTCCATAAACATCTTTATCAGAGTTAAATATTTCAACATAAGTTCCTTCACGAGTGACACCAATTTCATAATTTTCATAATAATTTGGAGTCATGTTGTAAACAAAAACTAAATGTGAATCACCAACTTTTCTTTCAAACGCAAAGATGGAATCTCTTGCATTATCAACCATTAACCAATTGAATCTTGCAGGATTATGTTCTTCAACATGCATTGCATCTTCACTTCTATAAATAAGATTTAAATCTCTAATTAAACGTGATACTGAATCATGTTTTGGATATCTTTTTAAATCCCATGGAAGTGATTTTTGTTCATTCCGTTCATCCCAACTTGCAAGTTCATTACCCATAAAGTTTAGTTTTTTACCAGGATGGCCGAATTGATATGTGTAAAGATTTCTGATTAAAGCAAATTTATTATCATAATCTCCCCACATCTTATTTAATATGGTGCCTTTCCCATGAACTACTTCATCGTGAGATAAAGGAAGCATGAAATTATCACTATAAAAATATGCCATAGAGAAAGTTAATTTATGATGATCATAAGATTTATAAATTGGATCGAGTGCATAATATTTTAAAGTATCATTCATCCAACCTAAATCCCATTTATAATCAAAACCAAGTCCACCATATTCAAGTGGTTTAGTAACACCTGAAAAATCTGTAGAATCTTCGGCTATCATCATGATTTCTGGATGTTCATAATGTAATTTTCCATTTAATCTTTTAATAAATTCAATAGCACCTTCATTAGCGCCATTATTCTTATTTCCATCCCAATAAAGTAAATTACTAACAGCATCTACTCTTATTCCATCAAAGTGGAAATAATTTAAGAAATAATTCATTGCACTAATTAAGAAACTTCTAACTGGGTCTTTACCAAGGTCAAATTGATAGCTTCCCCAAGGAGAAACTCTATGTTCGTTACTATATTCATACATTGTTGAACCATCAAATTCACAAAGTGACCATGAGTCTGTTGCAAAATGAACAGGTGCAAAATCTAAAATAACTCCAATTCCTGCTTGATGTAATCTGTCTACAAATGACATAAGTTGGAATGGATTTCCATATCTTGAGTCAACACTATAAAAACCAGTTGCTTGATATCCCCAGCTTCCATCAAATGGGTATTGGCAAATTGGCATTATTTCAACATGAGTAAATCCATTATCTAATATATAAGGAATAAGGTAATCTGCTACTTCTTCATAAGATAAATTTCTATCGTCAACTTTACCTTTCCAGCTTCCAATATGTATTTCATAAATACTAACTGGTTTATCAAAATTACGTGTTCTAGTTTTTAAATATTCTTCATCGTGCCATGCAAAATCTTCAATATTAAATAATCTAGAGCATGAACCAGGTCTATATTCGCTTAAAAATGCGTATGGATCACTCTTATCAACATATTCTCCTTTAGCATTTTTAAAGTGATATTTGTAGAAAGAATAGTTATGCAAATTCTCAATGAAAACTTCAAAAACCCCGCAATCCTCAACTTTTTTCATTTTATTTGCACCATAATCCCAATTATTAAAATCACCAATAACTGAGACATCTTCAGCAAGCGGAGCATATAATCTGAACAAAACTCCATCAACTAATCTTTTACGTTTAGCCTTCTTAGTTTTTGTAGGATCTTTTTTTAAAGGTACTTCAACTTCAATTTCGATTTCTCTTTGTGTGAAATGAGCTCCAAAATATTCATAAGCTTTTGTGGTTTGACCATATAGAAAATCATTAATAAAATTAGAATCCATATTTTCCATCTCCATTTCTTCTAAATTATATTATTTTCATATGTACAATAAAACAAAAAATGAAGAATGATTCAAAATTACATTCATTTTCTGTAAAATTTACTGAAAATTTTTCTTTCTTTACATTTGTTTATCACTATATTTTTATTAATAAAAATATTATAATTATAAGGATTTTTTAAAAAGGAGATAAATTATGGCAAAAGTAATGTCAGTAAATTGTGGATCTAGTAGTTTTAAATTCAAACTCTATGAGATGCCAGAAGAAAAAGTTATTTGCAATGGTATAGTTGAAAGAATTGGTCATGATGATGCAATTTTTACAATTAAATACAATGGTGAAAAAATTACCAATATTGTTCCTGTAGCTGACCATGGTGTCGCTGTTCAAATTGTTATCGATAAGATGCTTGAAATGAAAATTATCAAATCTATCGATGAAATTAAAGCTACTGGACACAGAATAGTTCAAGGTGGTGCTTATTTTGATAGATCAGTACCATTTGATGAAGACGCTTATAAAAAGATTGAGAGTTTAATTCCTCTTGCACCACTTCATAACAAAGCACACTTAACAGGTTTTGATGCTTTCAAAAAAGTTCTTCCAAACACACCTGCTGTTGCTGTTTTTGACACTGCTTTCCATCAAACAATGGCTCCTGAAGATTACGTCTTCCCAATTCCATATGAATATACTGAAAAATATATGATTAGAAGATATGGTGCACATGGTACAAGTCATAAATATTTAAGTGAAGTCGGTGCAAAATATATCGATAAAGAAGATAAAAAAATGATTATTTGTCACCTTGGAAGTGGCGCTTCTATTACTGCTGTTAGAAACGGTAAATGTGTTGCTACTTCTATGGGTTTAACACCATTAGGTGGTATTGAAATGAATTCAAGAACTGGTGATATGGATCCATCAGTTTTCTATCAAGTTGCTAGTTGCACAGGAAAAGATGTCGAAACAATTTTCCAAGAATTTAACAAAAAGAGCGGATTATATGGTGTTTCGGGAGTTTCAAATGACTCAAGAGATGTATCTGCAAAAGCAGCTGAAGGCGATTATAGAAGTCAACTTGCCTTAGATTTATGGGGAAGACGTGTTGCCGATTTTATTGGACAATATTTCGTTAGACTTGGTGGCTGTGATTTAATTATTTTCTCTGCTGGTATTGGAGAAAATGATAGCGGCTCAAGAAAACTTGCATTAACAAGAATCCAAGAAGCTTTAGGTATTGAAATCGATTGGAAAGTTAACGATGAAACTTTTGGTGGTAAAGAAGCAGTTTTATCAACACCAAATTCAAAGATTAAAGTTGTTGTAATTCCTACTGATGAAGAAGTCGAAAAATATATGATTAGAAGATATGGTGCACATGGTACAAGTCATAAATATTTAAGTGAAGTCGGTGCAAAATATATCGATAAAGAAGATAAAAAAATGATTATTTGTCACCTTGGAAGTGGCGCTTCTATTACTGCTGTTAGAAACGGTAAATGTGTTGCTACTTCTATGGGTTTAACACCATTAGGTGGTATTGAAATGAATTCAAGAACTGGTGATATGGATCCATCAGTTTTCTATCAAGTTGCTAGTTGCACAGGAAAAGATGTCGAAACAATTTTCCAAGAATTTAACAAAAAGAGCGGATTATATGGTGTTTCGGGAGTTTCAAATGACTCAAGAGATGTATCTGCAAAAGCAGCTGAAGGCGATTATAGAAGTCAACTTGCCTTAGATTTATGGGGAAGACGTGTTGCCGATTTTATTGGACAATATTTCGTTAGACTTGGTGGCTGTGATTTAATTATTTTCTCTGCTGGTATTGGAGAAAATGATAGCGGCTCAAGAAAACTTGCATTAACAAGAATCCAAGAAGCTTTAGGTATTGAAATCGATTGGAAAGTTAACGATGAAACTTTTGGTGGTAAAGAAGCAGTTTTATCAACACCAAATTCAAAGATTAAAGTTGTTGTAATTCCTACTGATGAAGAAGTTATGATTGCTAGAGATGCCTACAATATTTGCTTAAAATAATGAGGGCGTTTCATGAAATTGTCAGACAATATCAAAAAAGAAATTAAAGTATTTCAAAAAGATTTTAATAAGGTTTTAACTAAAATTAAAAACGCGAATAAAATCGCAATTTTTAGACATATCATGCCAGATTTCGATGCTCTTGGCACACAATTTGGTCTTGCTACTTGGATTAAAGATAACTTCCCAGAAAAGGAAGTTAGATGTTTTGGTGATAATCACGTTACATTTACTCCTCGTGGTTTATTTCCTGAAACAAACAAGTTAAGTGATTCATGGTTTGAAGAAGATTTTTTAGCAATTATTGTCGATGTTGGCGATAAAAAACGTATCGCTGATCCTCGATTTGAAAAAGCTAAATATAAAATCAAAATCGACCATCATCCAGCGACTGATAACATCTTTGATTTGTCAATTGTTGACACTGAAAAAGCTGCTGCTGCTGAACTCGTTTTAAGTATGTTACTTTCATTTAAAGGAAATTATGTTTTAAGTCAAAAAGCAGCTGAATATTTTTATATTGCAATTGTTGGAGATTCAGGAAGATTCCAATACAATTCAACCACTCCTTTCACATTTGATTTAGCTTCACTTCTTTTAGAAAAAGGCATAAATATCACAAAAATTTATGAAAAAATGTATATAAAAACTATCGACGATCTTGAAGTTACAAAATTCATTATGAACAATTACAAGATTGATAAATATGGTGTTTGCTACTACGTTTTGACAAATGATGATTTAATTAGATTAAAAATTACTTCAGAAAGAGGAAAAGATAATGTAAATCTTTTCTCTAATATTGAAGGAGTAAAAATTTGGTGTTCAATTACTGAAGATGTAACTGAACCATGCTTTAGAGTTTCTTTAAGATCGAGAAACTACGTTATTAATGGGGTTGCTGCTGAATTTAAAGGTGGAGGACACGCTCAAGCTAGTGGCGCTCAAATAGCTGATTTAAGTGAACTTCCAAAACTTATTGAAGCTTTAGATAGAGTAATTATTGAACAAAAATAATGCCTACATTTATTCCACTTCATATACATACTGGTTATAGTTTCCTAGAAAGTGGAATACTTTTAGAGCGTCTTTTTGATGTTGCTCAAAAATATAATTATGCATATTTAGGAATTACTGATTTTGATGTAATGTATGGCATTCCTGAATTTAATGCGCTTGCAAAAAAGAATAATATCAAACCAATATTTGGTGTCGATTTAAAAGTCGATGAAAATAGAATTTCTTTATTTGTCAAAAATGAAATCGGTTATAAAAATCTAACAAGAATTATCGCTATTAAAAATAAAGAAAAGTTAGATCAATTTCCTTTAAAACTTTCTGACATAAAAGAATTTTCTGAAGGCTTAATTTGTGTTGTTCCAACTGAAGAAAATGATTTTTTCAATTCTATAAACGATAACACAAAAGACAAAATGTTTGAGTTTTGCAAGGTTTTTGAAAATATTTTTATTGGAATTTCAGAATACAAAATTGAAAATAACGACCATGTAAAATTAATTATGGAGTTTGCTAAAGAATATTCTTATAGCACTCTTCCATTCCCAAACATTCTTTATCTTAATAAAGATGAAGCTATTGTTTTAGATATTTTAGATGCAATAAAACGTAACACTACTATCGAGGAAGACATCACTCCAACTCATAATAAAGAGTATTTAAAAAATATTCATGAATACACTGAATATTACCCTTTAGAAACACAAATTGTTTTTGATGATTTCTTAAGATTAATTGATTTTGATTTTGATACAAAACGTGGCGAACTTATTAATTTTGTCGAAAATGAAGATCCAAAAGATATCTTCATCGAAAAAATCAAAGAAGGCGCAAAAATTAGAGGTATTGATTTAACAGTTCCTGTTTATAAAAATAGGCTTAACCACGAATATAAAGTAATTAAAAATTTAGGTTACATCAACTACTTCCTTGTTGTTCAAGATTACATTAATTTTGCAAAAACTAATAACATTCCTATTGGTCCAGGTAGAGGTTCTGCAGCTGGAAGTTTGATTTCATATTGCCTTCAAATTACCGATGTTGATCCTATAAAATATAATTTGTTATTTGAAAGATTTTTAAATGAAAAACGTAACTCGATGCCTGATATTGACGTTGATATTTCAGATATTAAACGTGAAGAAATTATTAAATATTTAATTCAAAAATACGGTTCAAATAGAGTCGCAAGAGTTTGTGCTTATCAAACTATTGCTGCTAAGCAAGCACTTCGTGATACTTGTAGAGCATTTGGAAAGCCAAAAGAATTTATCGATTTATTAAGTAAAACAATTCCTTCTAATTTCAAAGGAAATGATCAATCACTCAACTTCTCTCTTGATTATGCTAGAGAAAATATTCCTGCTTTTAATGAGATACTTAAAACGCCAGATTTTGAATTCATTTTTAATAAAGCACATTTAATTGAAGGCCTTCCACGTCAAAGAGGTTTACATGCAGCTGGTGTTATTTTGAATGAAACTGATTTAAGAGATTGCATGCCTTTAGATTTTGACGCACCTTCTTTTAGCGTTACTCAATATGAGAAAGATTATTTAGAAAACCAAGGTTTTTTGAAGATGGATTTACTTGGTTTATCTAACCTTACTGTAATTGAAAAATGCCTAGAGAAAATCAAAGAAACTCGTCAAATCTCTATTAAAATGGAAGAAATACCATATGAAGATCCTTTAATTTTTGACTTAATTAAAGATGGCAGAACAATGGGTATTTTCCAACTTGATACCGCTGCTGCAAATAATGCAATTACAAATATTAAGCCTGATAATTTCTTAGATGTTGTTGCAACAATTTCTTTAGATAGACCAGGACCAATGCAATTTATTCCTTCTTATTCAAGAAGAAAACATGGTAGAGAAAGAGTAACCTACCTCAATAATGTTTTAGAACCTATTTTAAAAGAAACTTATGGCATTATTGTTTATCAAGAACAAATTATGCAAATCGCTCAAGTATATGCTGGATTTGATTTTGCTGAAGCTGATATTTTTAGACGTGCAATTTCTAAAAAGCACGAAGACGAACTTCTAAAACTTAAAGATTCTTTTATAAAAGGTTCTGTTAAAAAAGGCCATAATCCTTTTGAAGCAGAAAAATTATTCGAACAGATTCATAAATTTGCTAATTATGGATTCAATAAATCACACGCAGTTTCTTATGCAATGATTGCTTGTAAAGAAGGTTACTTAAAAGCACATTATCCTATTGAATTCTACGCTTCGATATTAGATCAACAATATGGTGCTAATGATGTTAAATTTTCTAAATATTTGGCAGAAATTAAAAAAGCAAAAATTAAAGTACTTCTTCCAAATATTAATGAATCAACTTATCAGTT
>AUXO014038140.1_pt1 | contig 12404 bp, 7 predicted proteins | sample 768731 | NCBI WGS metagenome assembly AUXO01 (sample SAMN02715735, study PRJNA202380) | gut metagenome | biome: sheep rumen | host: Ovis aries | place: New Zealand: Palmerston North | reverse complement strand
CCTGTCCTCATAACGGTCAATGTCATAGCCGGAAAGAATCTCCTTGAGGGCATGGTGTGCTGCCGGGATGTCGAAGCCATAGAGCGCCACCCGCTCCTTGTTGTACTCCATATAGAACTCATCTTCCTGCCGTTCGTGTCCGGGAGTCTCAATGATAAGGTCGGTGACACGATTGTTTTTTCTCATCTCGCGGCACATGTCTTCGGCGATTCGGTACAGCCTGTCGTAGTTGTAGCCGGCAATCTCTATGCGGTTGCTGCGGTATTGTAGGTTGAGCGAGTTGCTGAAGCCACGTTCACTGACCCCACTCGTACTCCAGTCGGCACCGCCGATGGTGATGACCTTACCGATGACCTTGTTTTCGAGCAGATAAGGGAACGACGTGTTCTTGAATTCTTCCTTGAACTTGACATCTACCGTTGCCCCCCATCCCTCGACACGCGTCTCAAAGCGTTCTATCTCCTTGAACCCCGCAAGGAAGTGGTCGAGGATGAGCACCTTCTCGTTCAGTTGTGCTGCCGTACCACCCAGTGGCATCTGCGCCCGGATGTGCAGTTGTATGTCACTTTCTTTGTCGCGGCTGAAAGTATTCTCGGAGAGCGATTCCGTGAAGAGTCTCATTGTTCCTCCAAAAACTTTCGACAGCGGTTCCTTGCACTTCTGTTGGAAAAAAGCTGAGCCAAGCGTATTATTGTAAAGAGAGGCATACCACTTTTCCTCCTCCTCCTTGCCGTCCACATTCCACGAATACGGATTGGAGTCTCCCCATTTAGCAGGCAGCAGATGGAAAGGAATACCGAAGGCCATGACGAGAAGGATGATGTATATCCACCGCCTCTTTTGCACGAAGCCTACATATCTTGTGTAAGACCGTTTCCACCACAGCAGGAAACGCTCATGGCGGATGTGTCCTTTCTGTCGGCTCTCATAATGCAGCGACTCGATGAGTGCCGGGACGAAGAAGTAGGCCACAGCGAGTGCCACCGACAGGTTGATGATGACAATGAGTGCAAAGTCCCGCAGGTCGTGCTGCAGATAGTCCGGCAGCCAAAACACTACTACGAGCGAGCCTATCGTCGTCAGCAAGGCGGCAAGGATGGCCAGGAACATCCGTCGGTTGCGGTAGTAACCGTAATGGTCTACCATCACGACTGATGAGTCTATTATCAGACCCAGCGACACGGTTATACCGGCCAGGCTGTAGATGTGTAGCCGGACATCGAACATCCAGTAGGCGATGACGGCTGCAAGGAGGTTCGCTGTCAGTGTAGTGAGCATGATGAACAGATAGCGCCAGTCGCGCCTTACCAGCCATAGGAAAAGAAACAGGATGACAAGCGACATCAGTGAGCGCCACACCAGCTTATGCAGCTCGCTTTCCTTTTCCTGGGCCTTGTCGTAGTTCAGCGTCAGGTACACGCCGTCTTTGAGTCCGCGGCCTATCTCATCCATCTTGGCACGAAGCGCTGATGAGGTCTTTATCACATTCGCCTCTGCGTCGACATGGATGTTGAGATAAATGGTACCCAGGCCGTTCACGCGATAATAGCTGCCCGGCTGCCGGTCTTTATATTCATAGGTGGCGAGGTCGTTCAGAAAGACCGTCTTTCCGTCAACGGTGCCGATGGGCATCTCCTCCAGATTCTTTGTAAATCGGCCGGTCTGCAGGTAGAGTGCCATCTTCTCCTGGTTTCCGTTCGTATTTGTAGCCAAAACTTCACCGATGATGTCGCTGCGTCCCATGAAGCTTCTTATTGCTTTTTCTATATCGGAAGCAGACAGACCGTAACTGGCCAGGATGAAAGGATTGTAAGTGATCTCGATATATTTGCTGCGTCCGCCGGTAATCTCAACATGTCTGACGTCAGGATGTCGGCGCAGTTCCGGCTCTACGGTGCGCATGAGGTAATCCTTTATCTGCTCGTCGCTGAGAGATGAATTCACCTGATAGGTCAGCAGGAGAGCCGTCGTTTCTTTCCGACGTTGCTCATTCACCACGTCGCCTCCCTCAACAACAGGATAGCTCACGCCCTCGGGCAATTTTTTCCTTATCTGCTTAAGCAGCGAGCCTATCTCGAATTTCACTGCTGACACGTCTGCTTTCTTCTTCAGCTGAACGACAATGCGTCCCGAACCGAAGTACGACTCCGACGAAACCTTCTCCACTCCCCCCATGGCAGCCACCAATCCTTCTATACGCGATGTCACATTCTGTTCAATAACTTTCGCCGATGTACCATGCCACGAGAAAGAGATGGTCAGCGTGCTGCCCTGGCGGGGACGCGGACTGTCGGCCACGTCAATCTTGGGAATGAGCGCGGCACCAATCACCATCAGTATGGCAAGAGTGAACAGCGCGGTGAAGTGCGTCCTGCCGTTGCTGTTATGATTCGGAATCTTCATCATAGGAAAATGTGATTAAGCGAGAGCAGAGTCAAGACTTGCTTGAACGCTGCCGAGTGTGAGCATTTTGGCGGCGATAGCCGCAATGCTTTCGGTTTATGATGCTGTATAGCAGCGGTACGAAGAACAGGCTTACCATCGTGCCGGCTGTCATACCGATGATGAGTGAGAGTGACAAGGGATACTGCAGTGCTGCCCCCATGCTGCCCTTCGTCAGGAATGGCAGCAGGGCGAGGATGGTGGTCAGCGATGTCATCACGATGGGCCGCAGCCGTCGGTGTCCGGCCAACCATACCGCTCTCGTAAGTGCATATCCGCTGCGTCGCAGCTTGTTGATGGTGTCAATCTTCAGGATGGAGTCATTGATGACGATGCCGCTCATCACGACGATACCTATCATCGACATGATGTTCAGCGATTCTCCCAGCACCAGCAGCCCCAACAAGACGAAAAAGATGTCGACTACCATCTCCATGAGGATGATAAACGGCTCGACGAGACTCTCAAACTGCGCTGCAAGGATGAAGTACAACAGCGCCAGTGCTACCAGCAGAACGACCGACAATTCCCTGATCATGTCGCGCGACGAGAAATAGCCGCCGCTGAAGCTGGCCGTCAGCTCGCTCTTCGGGCGGTGGGTATAGGTTGTCACATAATCCATGACCTTCCGCACGTCCCGGTCCTTGGCATTGATGTTAATGCAATAGTACTCGCCGCCTGACGAAGCCTGAAGCCGCTTGTAATACTCGCCCCGCACCTCGGTGACAAGGAAGGAGATGGGAATCTCAGTGCCCTCAGTGTTGGTGACCGTCTTTCCCATCATCCTGCCCGACTCAGAGGTACCTTCTCCTACCATCACGGGGACTGACTGTGCCCCGTCACTGATCTCGAAGACACGGCCGGCACTCATCAGTTCCTTCAGTCGGCCATGCAATTGCTCATAGCTCACTTTATAGTATGCCATCTTCTCGGTGTCGGCCACATAGCTGATGGTCGTTTCCGTCACGACAGGCATGATTTCCAGTGAGGGGAAGTTACTTCGAAGTGAATCGACGAAACACCGCGATGCGGCAACGTCCGGACGACGGCCGTCCTGCGTTTGCAAATGGATGTTCAGGTCTGCTTCATCTGACGAGAAGATGAGGTCATAGATATTGCCCGGTTCACCATATTCAACCGAAGACGTCGGATAGTTGCTCTCCAGATAGGACGAAATCTTCTTTTTCGTTTTCTTCATGATGTCCTCGGTTGCACATTTTATATATATGACAGCTTCAGACGAGGTGATGTCCTTCGTGTGTGAAAGCAGGAATTCCTGTGCACCAATCATCGATGTGCTGGTCTGTATGTCCTCCTTCAGTGTCTGCAGAAGTGTCTCTACACGGCGGGCATTTTCATCGGCGGTTATTCCCAGGTTCCAGTCAATATACACCAACGTGTCTTCCTGCGGTACCCCGGGCATCCGCTCTTTCTCAATAAAGCCAAACAGGACGGCGGTGAGCGGAATCATCAGCAGAAACAGAATCAGACACAGCCGTCCATGGCGAAGCACCCAACGCATCGCATGCTCATAAGGCTTTGTCAACCATTGCGACATCACGGCATCATTATCGCGACCGGTTACAGCATTCCCCTCCGCCTTTTTGCGGAAAAAGGCATAGAAATACACTGGCAGCACAATGACGGCAACCATCAGCGAGGCCGTCAAGGCAAAGGTTACACCCATTGCCTGGTCATAGAACAGGGATCCTGCCGTGCCGCTGAGGAATATCAGCGGAATGAAGACGGAGCAGGTCGTCAGCACAGAACTTATCAAGGGAGAGACCACCTCCTTCGTTCCTCTCACGACGGCATCCGTCAGTTTTTCACCTTTCTGCCAGTGCTGCATGATATTGTCGATGACGATGATGGAGTTGTCGACAATCATGCCAACGCCGAGGATAAGTCCGGACAGCGAGATGACATTGATAGTGATACCACAGACGTAGAAAGCCAGCAACGTCAATATGACCGAAAGGGGGATGGAAACGGCAACGAGCAACGACAGCCGCCACCGGCGCATGAACAGGAAGATTACCAGACAGGCCAGCAGCGCACCCACAAGGAGATTGCCCTTCAGGTTCTGAATGGTGTAAGTAAGAAGGCGTGTCTGGTCGCGGGTGATGCTGAATTCAACATCAGGATATTCCTTTCTCATGTCATCCAGCAACTGGTCCATGGCCGTCTGCAGGTCTTCCATGCGGGCATCGTTCTGTTTGATGATGGCCATGGTGACGGCATCACGGCTACCGTGTCTGACCATGCCGTTCCGTCTCGACACCTGTTCCTCAATCCGGCAGAGGTCTTTCAGCTGTAACAACCGGCCGTCGTGCTTCAGATAGATGTTCGCAATGTCTTCCTTCGTGAGTAGCTGGGAATCAAAATGAATGTTGTATCTGTAGATGCCGTCACGAACGGAGAGCGCCTCCAGCGTGATGTTGTTCTCTTTGATGGCTCTTTCAATGTCATGGACGGTCAGTCCGAGGGCGGCCAGTTTATCGTAGTCCGGCAGACAGTCTATCTCCGTGCCAACAGTACCGCTGATGTCTACCATAGCCGTCTGTGGGAGTTGCTCGATACGCTTGCTGACGATGTTCCTCACAAAACGGCTGAGCTGGGCAAATGACAGTTCACCGGCTCTGGCGTCCTTCATGCAGACATCCAGGTAGAAGGCCGGCACGTCCATCGCCGAGGCCTTGACCACCTTCGGCCGTTCCATTTCCTTCGGCATGAGGTTCATGGCGCGGTCTATCTTTTCACTGACCTCGATGAACAGCAGCGACATATTGCTGCCGGCCTCAAACTCCAGGGTGATAGTGCCGGCATCCATGCGTGAAGTGGATTCTATATGTTTAAGGCCTGCAACCTGCGACAACTGATGTCGCATGTGGTTCACATAGCGTTGTTCTACTTCTCCAGCGGCAGAGCCGGGAGCGGAAATCTGGACCGTGATGCGGGGGATGTCTATGTCTGGCATCAGCGAAACAGGAATCTTCTGCAACGAGAGTATTCCTAACACCACCAGGGCAATGACGCACATGGTGACGGCTATGGGGCGGAGAAGAAGATTTCGACTCATTCTACATTCTTATCATTTGTCGAATAAATAGCAAATAACGCTATCGGTTTACTTTCACTACTGTTTGGTCTGCCAGATTGAGGTTTCCCGATGTGATAATCACATCACCTTCATTGATGGTGGTTTCCTTTCGGGTGCATCCCGTTATTGCATAGGAGTTGATGTTGCTGTGCAGGATGTCCACATATGTCCACACTGCATGCCCGTCCTTATACAGGAATACGACATGATAGCCGTCACGCTCAACGACGGCGTCCTTCGGTACCACGAACATGCGCTGAAGGTTTTCCTCTACAACGATACGGACATTCATCCCGTCAACCAACGTACTGCCGCCATTGCGGAGTTGTGCTTTGATTTTGACGAGACCCTTGTCATCCACCAAAGGATTAATTTCCGTCACGGTGCCCTCATATTGGTTTTTGTCTTCAACGAAAGGTGTTACTTTGATTTTCTGGCCCGTCTTTACTCCCTCAAGTTCTGCCTCTAGGATGCGGAATTCTACGTCAAAACTGGAATCGTCGATAAGCGTACAGACCTTGTCATTACGTTGGAAACGCTTCGCTTCCAAATCGGCTATCCGCCCACTGAACGGTGCATAGAGGTTACATTCCTCCAAGGCCGTCTTCGCTGATTGCAGCTGATATTTCGCCGAGTAATAGCCTGACATCACCTCTGCCCGTTGCCTGACATCCGCAGGCACACTATCTATACTGTTATAGCCTAACCCGATCAGCTTGTCGGTGAGTTCCACTTCTGCACGTTTTAGCTCATGCTCAGCCTTTTCCAGTTCGCGCAGCTGCTCCTGCTTGTCAAGAGAGGCGATAAGGGCTCCTTTCCCAACACGTTGTCCTTCTTTGACAAAGACAGCTGCAATAATACCCTGCCCTTTAAAGTTCAACTCGCTTTTGGCCTTTGCCCGCAGGCGGCCGTTACATACGATTTGCTTGTTGAACTCCGTCTGATGTAACACCATGGTGTCAACATATGTCTCGCTCATCTGCTGTTCGTGCATTTCCAGCTCTTTAGTTTGTTCTGCAACATTCCTCTTGCATGCTGTCAGACATGACAAAAATGTCATAGCAGCTGTTATTATCTTTATATGGTTCATACGATATATTATTATCTTTCATTTACCATTTGTTCCACGTCTATTAGAATGTCTCTTTGAGTCATCCAATCATACAGAGTCGACTTCTGGAGACCGTAATAGTCTGACCAGAAGGTGTAGAGCTGGCTGATATATTGTGCCTTGGCCGCAGTCATTTCTTGCAGGGCCGTATTAAGATCGGTCACAGAAACAGTACCTGCTTCGTAGCGACGGCGCATGATGTCATAGCGTTCCTCGGCAATCTCTTGTGCGCGGCGTGCATTGCGACATTGTACAGGTTGTGCATTAAACTGCAGCACTTTCTTGCGTAGTTCCTGAATATAGTCCTCATGGGCTTGCTCTTGTTGGGTCCTGACGACTTCAAGACGGGACTGAGCCATTCGGATGCGACCCTTGCTCACACCCCAGTCGAAGATAGGAAGACGGAGAGTCAGTCCGATGATTTCATTGTCGAGTAAGTTTTGATATGCGCCTCCGAATGTTTCAGAAGATTGCATAAATCCTAATTCACCACTTAGAGTGACCTGAATGCCACGGTTTGCCTTGGCCTGTGCGAGACTCTGTTCGGCCCCTAACATCTCCAGACGCTGCTCCATCGTGTGTGAGGAATTGCTGATAGCTTTTGTAAGGACGTCCTCCAGATTTACTATAATGTCGGGAACGAGACTGGGAGGTATAAGCTCTGCGTTTGCATAGTCGGTCAGTCGGAGATAGGAGAACAGGTTGTAGAGGGCGTCGTTCAGCGAAATACGGTTGTTCCCTTCTGCCACGCGGGCATTCAGCACCGACAGCTCCATTTGCAGCACCTCGCTCTTAGTGGTTGTGCCAAGTTCCAGACGTTTCTGTGCCATCCCATATAATGTTTCTCGGTCGGCAAGCGTGGCTTTGCTCTGTTGATAGTTCGACTGGGCCGACAATACGTTGAAGAAGAGTGTGGTCGTGCGGATGGCGATGTCCTGCATGGCTGTTGTATATTTTTTCTGAGCAATCTCATATTCAAGTGGGGCCGTCTTTTTTTGCCATTTCAGTGAGTTGAAGGATCGCAATGGTTGGGTGTAGCTGATGCGTAGTGGCTGCGTGTTGAAAGTATGGTCCTTGTAGGTGAACTGGTCGAGTCTGTGCAGATAGGACATTAACGAGATGCGACCTCCTGTCGCAGCAATCTCTTGGTCCAGAGAGAGGGTGAGGCTGTTGTTCAGCGTGTTGTTGCTGACGTATGCCAGCCGGCCATCGTCATAGTTACGGGTTTCAACGAGCGAACGGTTGTAGTTGGCAAGATTTCCGTTCAGGTTGAGTGACGGAAGAAATTCTGCCTTGAAACTACGATAATTCCAGTAGCTTGCCTGAAAAGAGAAACGAGCCAGTTGTGCATCAAGAGAATTCTCTTGTGCTATTCTGATGGCATGGTTAAGTGTTACCTTTTGTGCCTGCACCATGCCGGGTAGCAACCATGTCAGTGCAATGCACCACAACAATATAAACCGTTTATTCATATTTGCAATCTCAAGTCTATTTATACCTTCTTAAATAGAATAACGCGTACGCTCGCAAAATTATTGCCTTGGTGTTGGAAGAACGAATTCATTTTGTAGCACTTACCTCTTGCTTTTGTCTTCCTCGTCTAAAAACATTGCACAACCTTTCCTACACTGTCTATTTCCCAATAAAAGCTTTCTTCGCTCTTTCCTGATGTCAATGCCGCATTACTACGAGGAAATAAATCGTTTTTATCAATGACTATCTTCCCAAGAAACCTCAAGGTTTTGATGTAGTGCAGCAATTTGTAATCATTAGCAGCTGTAGCCGGCAATACCACTATCATTCTCTTGCTTTCGCAATTATCTGTATATTCTACAAAGTTTTCTATTGACTTAATATCACATTCCATACATTGTGTTGCTGGGATGAATACAACATAACTATTAGCTGACAAAGATTCCGTGTTGCCACTATTCTCGTAGATAATCTCTAAAGAATCAGGGAAGGATATACAGAGGTTTGATTTCTCGGAAGTTGGCAATGCCCCTTTGGTGTGCGTCGGCATACATTCAACGCACACCAAAAGTGGCATCAATATATACAACAGATAGTTTACGAGATTACAATTCATATTCTATAATGGCATTACATCCATCTTCAGGGATATTCTGCTGGTTCACAACTGACACAGGTATCTGGTTTTCATCAACCAAAGGATTTTCCTTTGAGTAGAATCCTACGCCATATATTCTGTCATTGGCCTCAAGGATTGGTATGCCAAAGAACCCTAATTGTATACCGTCGTTGAGAAGGTTACCTGACTCCTTGTCAATGAAGCATGCGCGATAGATCATTTTAAACACATAGGAAATCATATACTGATCACCAAGATCGAATATGTTCTTAATATCCATGAAGGAGAGTTTCATACGTTCTTCAAAAGTAGGAACCTTGGCTTCGGCAAACCTTTCTATGGCATTTTCTTTGCCTTCATAGTCGACAGTGATATAACGGGTTATATTGCCCTTGTCAATTTTATAGATGTCTTCTACACCCGCCGCGGTGTATAACAAGCAGTCTTTGCAAGGATAGAACATCGGCATTTCTTTGCTTGCCATCGGAAGTGGTACTTGTGAGAACAGTCTGCTTGTCTCCCCTTGTCCGTCTATAGTGTAAACAGCCCTTTCTGCTTCTTCATATAAGTAGGTAAGTCCGTCATAGTGGCAAATTCTGTTCATAGTGGTTGCTTCGTCTAACGGGAGTATGCTGATTTGTTCAGAAGCCAATCCGACTCTCATTATCTTGGCAGGGCTGCACAGCATCCAGAGTTCCTCTCCTACAATGTCAAAATCCAGAATCTTTGTGTATTCACCGCCGCTATGGCCTAAGTGCTCAAAATAGGCCGTCTGGTTTCCTTCCTTGTCAAAAACCCATATGGCAGTAGCATGCGTGTCTGTGCAATAGAATTTACCTTCATGATACTTCATGATTGATATGTCAGCCATAGGCGTTTCTGCATTCTCCTTGAGGGGAATAATTTTTGCAGAAGAAAAACAGTCCTTTAATTCTATGGAAGAATCGCTGTTTCCAATCGTAATTTCTGTCGACGAGAAGGTGGTTTCGGAACAGCTGTACATGGATGCAATGCAAACAATAATAGCAAAATTTATAATATTTTTTTTCATCGCTTAGAAATTTTGGAGTTGTTGTAATAATTGGTTGGTGGCTTGATTGCAGGTAATCTGTTCAGCTTTCTCACATGGTCCATAACCGTTGCTTGCGTCATGGTTGAAAAATTGAGTCAAGTGTGAGATGTCTACATTTGCTCCAACTTTTACTTTGAAGAATGAAGCTTGACTTTCCGTTAGAACAGGAAATATACATGGATAATAGTGCAGATACCAATCACCGCCTGTCGTTTCATCCTCGGTCAATGCTTCAATGTCGGCCATTAACAGAATGTTACTATCAAATGCACTTGACAAAAAGGTCTGCTTGCCAACGAAGCCAGCGATGGCAATGGCTGCAATGCACGGCAGCATCATTAATTTTTTTTTCTTCATTTTTATGTTTCTTTGTCCACCGTTTGTTTGTTATGTACGTGCAAGGGGGCGGACGTTATCCTTGACGTACTGTCTGTTCATTACCACCATATCTGTCGATTATCGTCATAAGTAAAAGGGCGCTCATCATGTCCCTTCGTTAGGTCGCGTAACAGAAACAACCCTCCCGATGGTACGTTTCTGTAAATGAGAGTCGGCTCTGTCGCAACCTGTTTGCCGAGACTTTTCCATCTTGTCCGATCCCACAGAAATAACTCGTATGTATCTCCAGGTTCAATACAGTTGCCGTCGCCGCGTCCGAAATAGAACAGATGACTCATCTTGACGGGACGTCCGAAATCCATTCCGACCCAGGCATAGTCGGGCTCTTTGGATTCGTAGATGGTCAGAAGGTCGCCGTCGAATACTTTTCCCTTTACCTTGGTCGTATCGTCCCATAAGGAGCCATCCGTACCGATGACTTTCCCACGGAGGGGCTTGTCGTGTTCCCTCGTAAAGAACATGATTTCAGCCATATTGCACAGATTTCCTTTCTTGTCGGAATAATACCGCCAATAGCGACAATTCGGTATCGTGTCGTTGACGGCAACCTTGAAACCTATGGCACGGCAATCAGTAATCTTGTGGACTAAATGGTAGTGTTTGAAATCTGGCTCGTTGGATGCCTGGAATTCTCCGCCTTCCAATCTTGTCAGCCACCAATAGACATAGTCCAAGACGGGATATTTCCTCGTTAGCTCCATATTACGAGTTGTTTGACCGCTTGCCTCTATATATCGTATACTTCCATCATATTGAACGACGAAGGGAAGACTGACAGGGTGCTGCCGACCATACTCATCGTATTGAACGATAATAAACAGACAATTATAACCGACATTTCTGAATTCTGCCATTCCTTTTCTTAAACGGCCATAGGCAATCGGTTCCCATGCGTTTTCTCCATATAGACAGAGATAGGCATGTTGCTTTCCTATACTCATTGCCTTCACCTTGATATCCGTGCATGACAAATAATCCTCCGTTACGTCTTTCATGAATGTATTTCTGAAGAGACGAGGAACAAATTCTTTCGTCTGATTGAGCGTTCTTAGTTCTTGATTTATAGAATATGTGTATCGGTACACTTTGGCCATTTTCTCTTCTATCTTATGGGGGTCGCCAGGATTAGTACAGATGCCGCTGAATGGTATGCGCATACCGTTGCTGGCCAACAAGACATCCCATGAGTGTCCTTGACTGCGATAAGCCCACTGCGGAGTAAAATCGCGCACGATGGGAATGCCCTGGCTTCGCATGGCTTGAGCAGCCATGACGGCATACTGGTCGCATGTGCCAAAGGGTATGCGAGCCTGAGTTTCTACTTTCACGGGCGGATAGGCTACAGATAGCGAATGGTCTGGTTGGATACTGTCGTGTAAATCCTGATTATACTTCCTGCAGGCCGAGTAAGCCTGTTCTCGGTGGACATCGCACAATGACAAGTCTTTAAGGTTTTCCGAATGGAAACTTTTCAGCCTGTCTCGCCAGTCATCCATCAACTGCAGTTCCGTTACCTTATATGGCAATAAATATTCACAGAAATCATCGAATGAGAGATGTTTTGCCCAAGGTCCATTTTTCCAAGCGTCAAAGGCGTTGTCAATGTTGCGGATTAGGAAATCTGCCGAAATTACTTTCGAGTCAAAAACAATCTTCTGACTGGCCATGCCATGCCTCATGGCACAAGAGTCTATGGCATGTTGGATGACAGCCTTCGGAAGATCGTGCATGGCAGTCAGTATAGAGTCTACCTCTTTAGAATAGCATATAACTGCTGTCGTGTCGGCATAGGAATAGTGCCCCGGCATATTCCGTATCAGGAATTTTGCTGCTTCCAGTTTCAAAGGCTCATTAGCATAGCTGACCAGTACCTTTTCCAATTCCGGGCGGTTGCTTCCAGCGAATCGCAGAGCCTGTTCCAACAAATCTTCTTCTGAGCTTCTGCCACAAGACAGCAGGAGCATTATCAGTATTGCTACAGGGGAGATAATCTTTTTATTCATTCCGATATATAACAGTCTTTCTGTTGTTGTAAATACAAACGGGCATCCTCCTTCATTTTTTGTGTAGCAGGAGAAGCTACCTTTTCCTTAAATGAAATTACTTTTCTTGCATAAAATGTTGTCTTGTCGGCATCGTCACATGCTTTGTTCAGTAGCATGAGTTGATAGAGGGGATAGAGACGATT
>AUXO013000436.1_pt1 | contig 12404 bp, 12 predicted proteins | sample 768731 | NCBI WGS metagenome assembly AUXO01 (sample SAMN02715735, study PRJNA202380) | gut metagenome | biome: sheep rumen | host: Ovis aries | place: New Zealand: Palmerston North | reverse complement strand
AATAAGTAAGTATTTATTAGAATTAATCTTATCCCTATTATTAATAAACAAAGCGAAAAAAATATAACAAGCCACAATTGCTGCAACGATTACAATCCACTTAATATTCTTTTTTACTTTTTCAAAATCTTCCATAAACACCAACCTATCCTAATAAAATTATATAATGTAAAAATAACAATGTCAATTATAAAAAAAATAGTATTCTTATTGCTAAAAAAATCCCTAATTGATATAATTTAAATAGAAGGTGAAAATATGGAAGACGGAATAATTTATCCAAAATTAATATTAAAAATAATTATAGGAATAATAGCTGCAATAATCTTAGTTATAACATATAGACTTTTTATGACAAATACCAACACTAAAAAATACGAAAATTATTTGCTAAAAAATGGATTTGAACTCAAAGAAGATAATACATATCATAAACAAACAACTAACAATAATATGATAATAAACTATTATGTATATAATGATACATCGATAATGACAAAAGAGATTATAAATAATTCTAATAATAGTAATAACTCTTTAGGCCTAAAATACGAAAACAATATAATATATGCTACATATAGTATCGAAGGAAAAAATAACGATGGAAATTACGACACCGCAATACAAAAATCAGAATACAATGTAAAAAACCAGAATTATTCATGTAAAATAATTATAGATGGTCACTTTGATGACAAATGTAGTGAAATGAAAAAAGAAAGCATAAAATTTAATGATGAAATTCAAAAAATATTATCCCAAAATAATTTAAAAATGAAATATATAAAATAAAGGTGAATTAATTCACCTTTATTTTTTATTCACTTTTATATAATTTTACACGTTCATTATAGTATTCTCTAGACCAGTAATAAGATGTATCAGGATCATTATAATGACTAAAATCTCTTTCCGCGTTATAATTTCCATTATAGAATAAATGAAATTCAACTTCACGTCTAATAATACCACCAAAAATTCCTTCAAGGCCATTATATTTTAAGAATAGCCTATAACCTTCATAACTTCTAACATCATCAAGCTCGGCAAGTTCATCCATTAAATGATATGAGCCAACTGGCCAGTGATGGTTTATTAAAGCAAGTGCATGATATTGATATTCCTCTAGTTTTTTACCTCCAGAAACCTCCTCAAAATATTGCCTCATATCTTCAACTCTTGTTTCCATGTACTTAATAGCCATTTCTTTAATATAAGACTGTTCAACACATCCATTAGACATATCTGAATCAAAAGTAGTATATCCTACTTCATTAGCCATATACACGCCATATTTTTGAGTTATTCCATATGCTGTTGAATAACCAACATCAGCCAAATCAGCATATATTTTTCTAGCAACATAACCTTCTTTACCTCTAACTGTACAAGTTTCACCAAGCATACCTTCAAGTCTTCCAAGCATATCAGTTAAATCAGCAATACTGCCACTAGGTCTATAACATACATTACTACCATTAACTCTATCACTACTAATAGCTTGTGTATTAACAAGATAAGGTAATAAATATCTATTTAAAAAACTAATATCTTTATATCCTTCTCTATCTATACCTGAAGAATTAAAAGGATTTGGATCAAAAACAAATATTTGATTAGTCTCCTCGTTATAATGATCAAGTAAAATAAAATGTCCATAAGTTGTTGGATATACAGCACTTTTATTACCTGCTATTAAACACAATATTTTTTTGCCTTCTTTTAAACTATTAATAATAGAATCCATATTTATATCAATTTGCTGACCAGACAATCCCCACTGGGATGTAAAATATGGTGTGTTACTAGGAGAATTAAATTTTGAGCCTGAACCACCAGTAGCATCAAGATAACCTTCCTGTATAGCATCATTAACAAACTTAACAGTATCAAAATCTTCTCCAGTAAACATATAATAAGCTCCCATTAAAGACGCCGTCCCGCAGCCAACATTACTCATAAATGTTGATTGAACAGGAATATTTTTTATTGCACTGGTAGAGCCTAATTGATAATATTTAGGAAGAACGGTTAAACGTTTTTTATATTCATCACTTTTATAGTTAAAATTAGAAGAACTACTAGAAGAACTTCCCGAAGAGCCAAATGCAACATCAGTTGCGCAAAAAGAATTATAACTAGAAAGAGAATGGCCCTTCGCAGTATCTTGTATTCTAGCTAATCCTGTTTCTGAATATGATGGATCCATAACATATATAGTTCCATTTTCAATATGGTCTAAAGCTATCCAGTGACCTAATGACAAATAAAGTATTACAAACCTTTGATTATTATTACCACAAGGTCTATTAAGCTCATTACTTAATACAGAAACTGCATTACTCATACTAACAGAATTTTCTCTACTAATAGTAGTAAAATTTGGAGCTATTCCAGTCCAACTATCCCAGTAAAGATTACTACTAGTATAACTAGCATTTTTAACAAACACACCAGGATCTATACTAGGGACTGTAAGCTTCGTTCCAGATTTTGCAATTAAATAAGCCATTGAGGTTGAAGTGCAGCCAGCTTGAGCAACGGTTAATCCTCCTGCCCCTAATGGTATACTTCCCCATCTTTCATCCGTCTGTCGCCAATTTGTCATATCGCCAGTTCCTGCCGAACTAGCATATGTACATGTATCTTCCTCTTGAGGAAACAAAAATTTATAAAATTCAGCAAATTCTATAATATTATCAGCAATTTCTTTTTTCTTACCAAGGATTTTACTTTCTTGAGCACTTTTCTCAGATCCCTCTGACATCTTTTCTAACTCATCTTCCATTTGTCTAATGTCATCAAAAGTTCCACCAATAAAACCATATTTACATATATTAGCAGTAGAAGTAAAACGATTATATGCATCCACAAGATTTCCTTGATTACTAAAACTATTTATAAGTGGCAAAGAGTGAAAAACACCGACAGTTTTTTCCCAAGATGATTTAGTTACACAAATCGCGGCATCCCCAATAGAAGAAGCTACATATTCACTTTTACTCGCTAACCATTCTAAAAATGAAACACCTTCTAACTCTTCGTCTTTAGCAACTCTACTTTTAAGGCCAAATCCAGAATTTATTAATGCATTTTTATAACTTTCTTCATCATATTTATCATTGACATTAGAATTAAACATTATTATAAGTGCAGAATCTAACATGTCAATTTCACTTTGAGTAATACCATCATATGAAGTACTACCTGTTACACTAAGTACTCCCAAAAAATTTCTTACTTTTTCAGTAAAACTCTTTTCATCAAAATCCTTATCATATTCAGCATCTAATACTTCGTAATAATCTCCTTGAAATAATACAGTTGACGCTAAAACAACTTTATCGACATGTGCACCAAAAACATCGCCAATAATATTAAGTTTAGTTTTAAACTGATCCTCTTTCATCTGGGCAAGTTCTTCGTTAGTACAAAGAATGCACCCACCTTTTAAAAGGTTATCAACTCTTTCAACATTTTTTTGAACATTACCAAGTAAATAAGAAACAGCTCCAATTATAATAACTAAAACAATGAAAAAAGAGGCGATTCCGCCTAAGACTGTAATTTTGACAGTTTTAGCATTTTTACTTTCACTATTATCAGAAGAAAATAAACCGCGCACTAAATTTTCAATTCCAGCCTTAAACATCTAAATCACCTCCATACAACTATTTTAAATTAAAGTCCTCCACCAGAGCCAAATGAATCTAGCTCTTGCTCAGTAACAACAATGTTAATTCGCATTCTCTTACTGCCACAAACAAATAACGCCTCGCCTTGATTATAGCCTTTTATGCTTTCTTTTTCATTATCGTTTAAATCAATTAACTTAGATAAATCTTCAACAGCCTGCTTACGAAGTCCCATGACTAAATAATAAGAAGCATTATCAAATATAGCCTTTCCTTGTGTAATAACAGATGGATCACTAAAATCCGTTGGTTGTTGTGTACTTATAATTGTACCAGTATTATATTTACGAGCCCTTCGTTGAACTTGGGCCAAGAATTCAGCACCCAAAGTATTATTTCCAGAAAGAAGTACATGAGCCTCATCAACAGTTAATATTGTATTTATACTAGTATCAAGTGTTAAACTCCAAGCATATTTTAAAACATTAAAGAACAAAGCATTTCTAATATTAGTATCCGCATTCATAAGTTCCCTGATATTAAAAACTATAAAATTGCTCTTAGGAGAAATCGTAGTTTTACCATCAAAATAAAATCTAAGCTCATTAATAAGTGGTCTTAACTTTAACTCCAAACTTTCTAATATATCTCTTTCTCTATTTTGTTCAGGCATAGCTGTTATTTTACCTCTTACAGTTGCATAAACATCTCTAAAAGTAGGATAATCAGCAGAAGTAAAATTAGTAAAATCAGTATTAAAGTCTATATTAAACCTCTTATATGTTTCTTGTACAACTTCACTAAATATATTAAGAACATCTTCCTTTATAGAAGGATCATAATACTTCATAAATGCTTTTACAGTTTGTAATGACCTTGTAAGAACAGCATATCCCATACCTTGTTTTATTTCATCCTCGTCAGCGTCCATTATAACCTCAAGTGGATTTACCATGCCATAGTCTCCACCTTTTCCAAGGTCAATAAAATCTCCACCATAAAGCCTAGTCATTTCTTCAAATTCACCTTCTGGGTCGATTATAACAATTTTATAATCATTCCTAATATGAGATCTGATCAATAATTTAGCAGCTGTAGATTTACCACTACCAGACGTACCAAGTATAATCATATTAGCATTATTACGATTATTTTCTTTTTGAACCTGATATAAAAATTGATTAAATAAAATTACTCCTCCGGAGAAATCAACACCAAGTAAAGTAGAAAGTCCAGGATCCTTAATACTATCAAAAACATAAGGATACATAGCTGCTAACGTCGGAGCTGGAATAGGAGTTCCTATTCTATCTTCAATTTCTTGTTTAGGAAAAATTGGAAGTATAGATTTTAATACTTGCTCCTGCTCAAATCTTAAAGGAAGAGCCCTAATATCCATTGCTTCTAAATAACTTTTTAATTGCATTTTTTTTGCAGTAAGCTCATCCTCAGAATCAGCAGTAATCATCAAATGCATTTGAAAATCATAAATTTTAGCTTGACTTGAAGCAAGCTGCTGAACAAAAGATTCCAAAGACTCATAATCCTGCCTTATTCTTTCTTGAATAGTAACATCACGTTCTTCTTGATATCTTACTTTTAATTCAGCAACCTCTTTATTAATCATTTTAGAAATTACACTAAATGGTAAAGGTATATGTTTAAGTGCTAATTTGACTCCAGGCATACTTGTTAAATCAGCCAAAAATCCAGGATAAATCGCCTTAGGATATGATATACAAGTTAAAATAGTAGAATACTTATCGCTAACAATAATTTCACTAGGTTTAAATTCTAACCCCTTAGGGGCAATTTGTGTCTTAATATCCATTAACTCATCACCGTCCTAAAAGTATCAGTTTGTCCACCATTTAAGAAATTATCTAAAACCACCCTCAAATCATCATTAGATGTTTGCGTTGCATTAAGCCCTGCATTGGCAAAAGCTTGAACCAAATTTCTGATTTTTTTCTGAATTTTATCAAAATCTCTTTCCTTAAATAGCAAATAAAACTCAGTATCAACAACATTATTGTTTGTAAACATATTAGCCTTGTTTATATCATCAAGTATTAATTTTCGCTTAACTGGATTAGTCTGTGAATTATATAAAAGCTGTAATCTAGATAAATATGCTGTAATATCAACAGGTCTATCAGCTACAATAATCCAAAATTCATAGTCTATAAGATTATAAACGTTTCTTAAATTACTAATTATTAAATTTTGAGTTTCGATATCGGAAATAAAAATATTTCTAGGGAATATTTTTACACCTGTAACCTTTTCATCATTATCAAGCATAATAACACCATTGGTTATTGACTTAATAGGAACAAAATCATTTGTATATTTACTTCTCTCCGAACTCATCTTTAACACACCATCCCTTCCAAATAAATTTTTCTCTAGATGTATAAAAACGATAAACTTCCATTATAAATACCCTAACATTGTGATAATTGGGAATTGGAATTACCAAAAATCCAGTTGTAACTCCTGGTAGTAAATCGATTATAGCTTTTAATAAATTATTTGGCTGCACTATTAATAAAAGTAAAATTGTAATAGCAAGCCCAGAACCAAATAATATTAAATCAAACGGTGTGAAAAGACCTAATATAAGCATTGACCTTTTCGAGTTCGCTGGTATCAAATAATTCATAAACTATTCCCCTTTCTATTTTATAAATATTTAATGTTTAAAGTGTGCCTGTCTAGAAGTATCCTTAATCATAGTATCACGATCTTTAGCATTATTATATTTTTCATCACTTCTAATTTTAATTGCTTGATTTTTTGAAGCTTTTCCTGCTGCTTCAAGTGCTTCCCAGTCGGCTTTATCAACATCAAATTTATAATTAGGGTCTCCCGGATAAATATCTTTAACATCTGACTTCATAGCTTTTCTCTCAAGCTCTATTTCTAGGTCATTGCTACTATTGATATAGTTAGCAATTGCCGCATTTTCCTCATCCGTAAGAGCACCCATTGCAGTATTATATTCACTATAAATTTGATTATCGCTTAATCTACTCATCTGCTGATCATATTCATTCTGAAGATCCGTAATTGCTTTAGTCCTCTGCTCATCAGTAAAATGTTTACTATTTTCAATTGCAGCCCTTTCATTTTCAAAATCAGATGTCAGCTTAGTTCTAGAATCAAACACAGATTTCAACAATTCATCTCTTCTTATTCTAGCTGCTTCCTTTTTGCTTTGAATAGTCTGCCAATTTTCATCTTTTTTAGCCAAAGCTGTTTTAGCTATATCCTTAATCTTATCAACGTGTCCTTTAATAGCATCATGCTTTTTAGCATTTCTTTCTAAAGATTCATATTCAGTAGGTCCTCCAAAAGCATACCTAGCCCTATCAGCTAGCCTACCTGGGGCGCCAAAAAATCCTCCAGTTTGCTGTCTAACTTCCATATTTCTCATAGTCCTTCCAGCCGATAATTTTGCAGCTTTTAATGGGTCTTTACTGTTAGTCAAACCTCCAAAACCTCCTCTAGCAATTCCTGAAGCCACACCGCCAAGAGCAGAACCAAAAACCGGTTTATTAAAGCTTGCTGCGGTTACTCCTGCAGCTATACCAGTAGTAACTCCACCAAATATTGCACCACCTGCAACCCCCAAAGCTCTACCAAAAGCATCATTTTTTAACGGATTAAAAGTAAGACTACCAGAATCTTTTATTCCAAATACGCTTTCCAACAATTTAGGAACTTGCTTAGCAAAAGTAAGTAAACCAATTATTACCATGACAACTACTAAGCCAGACATTAATCCATTTGGAATGTCGCCGTTTAAATATACAGCATTGTCACCAGATAAAAGTGCACCAGAAATTAAATCTACAACATAAAATACAAAATAAATAATTGCAAGTCTAATAAATAATGATAAATATGTATTTAAACATTCTTTAGCCCATCTACTAAGCATGCCATCTTTCCCAGCTTGCCTAGGGTCCATATAAGAAATAATTGGTACAGGGGCAATCATTTCTAAAAATGCAAGTTTTACTACTCTAACTGCAATATCTATACAAAAGCCTATCATAAAAACCGCAATTAATCCGCCGACAGCAGTCGTAATTAATGGCATATAATCAAATAAATATTCACCGTCGACAGTAACAAGAACAGCATCTCCAAAACTATTGAAATTTCTGTCACCAGTAACGCCGAAAAAGTCATCTATTGCAATATTCTTATCATTTAACTTATTTGCCACATTTTGTAAACAATAATCATTACTAGCCATTGCTTTAGTTCCTAAAATAGGTGTATCTACACATTCAGACATTACCTTGGTATTTACAGGCATAAATGTACTATAAACTAAAAATTTCATATCTTCAGATAATTCAGCATTTGTACTATTGGCGTTTTCAGAATTATTAGTGCCTAAAACAAGATTGCCAATTATATTACTATCTAATACCCTTGTTTGAACATTTAGTGCGAAACTAAATATAAAAGGAGTTGCCACAACTAAAATTAATGATATCAACACATTTCTAACAAGTTTCCCAAATCCTTTAGTCTTATCCGAGAAAGAATCAGGGTCCATAATATATTGTAAAATAGAAAAAGCCAATCTAAACAGCATAAATATACCCAAAAATGCATATATTCTGCTTGAAAAGGTAACTATTGGACTAACTGCTGCCCCTTCTTCAGCGACTCTAGACATTCCAAATAAATCTAAATTTGCCAAATAAAGAAGCAACTCATATCCCCAAGAAATAAGTTGATAAACTATACGGTCCAAAAAGGTAAAAAATGTCCTAAATAAATTAAAATACCACGTCATAAACCTTTAACCTCCTTCATATAAGTTAAAAATTTTATTCTTGTACTTCGTTGCTAAATGAAGCATTTATATTGCACACAGGATTATCAGACTTAACTCCCCATAAATTGCCTGCACCATTTACTACCTGAACAATAAATGAAACTAGCGTAGGTAATAGTAATAAAATAACAAGGCATATTATTCTTACCTTTAATTTTTTAAAAAACTTAGGTAATCCATCATCCTCGCTGCCAGCTATAACTCCAACAAGATTAAAAATAGTTAAGCCAACAACTGCAATAATTCCAACTACGCTTATAATAGTAAAAATTTGATTTATCAAATCTTTAATGTCCGAATTTATAATGTTGCATGCATCAGTAGGATCAACTTCCTCATATTTAGAAGTTTTTTCTTCAGTCCCCCATTTAGTAATAGCATCTACTGCATTATCATAAATTTCATTATCATCCTCATAAGTAGTCGATGAATCCTTATTCGATTTTACGCCAGTAACAGCGTCATTTTTTGCAGCCTCATCACCAGTATAATCTTGAAGCTTAAGCTGTTCAAAATTACTGCCTCCGTCATAAGAAAAACTATACCAATATCCTGTGGCAGACGCCCAGTGTGGTTCAATATATATACTGGTAGGGCAATTAATTTCACCATTAACTAATTTTTTCCCTCTATAAATATCTTGCCAATTTCTAAAAGTCTTTTCTACAAATTCTTCAGAATTTACACTTTCATTTTCATGAACATAAAATTTATATGTTGTTTCACCACAACTATCAGAAGTACAACTATATCTTATATAAACAGCTGCTGTTATTATAGAATCATTGGTTTTCTTTGAACCGTTTTTCTCTGTAGATTCGCGTTTAATATTTCCTTTATAATTACACTCTTTAGTAGCCGCTTTAACTCCATCTATATTCACACAAAAAAACATTAATAAGCACAAAATAAATAACAAATATTTCTTTTTCATAATATTTTGCTCCTTTAAATAGAATTCTACTATTTACATTATAACAAAAAAAAAGACAATAAACAACATTGTCTTTTATATTTATTAATTATTTACACCATTAATAAACTTCTTGCTGCAGCTCCAAATATCACTCACTGTTTGACCGTTTTCATTAGTAGTATCTTCAACACTAGCAATTAAATTAACTGCAAGTTGTACAACAAATACTATTAAAAATACAATAATAGCTGAGATAACTCTAGAAATAAATGATTTCCTATATTTCTTAACATCGTCTTCATTTTTAGCTATAACTGATTTTGCAAAATCAAGCATTCCCCAAATAATAAGTAAAATTGGAACAACGATTTTAATAACTTTAATTATAGTAGCTACTAAATTAAATAATTCGTTTGGTACTAATACGCCATCACATAAAGTAGAATTAGCAACATCTAATATATTTATCATAAAATTACCTTCTAACTAGCTTTTCCAGTTATTAACTCTTTAGCGCAAGTCCAAGCACTACCTGTACTATTATCAGAAGTAACACTACCGACAACATTGATAACAAGTTGAACAATTGTTACAACTAAGAAACAAATTACAGCAGCTATGACTCTTTGAATAAACTTCTTTTGACCAGCTTTAATCTTATCCTCATCTGAAGCCATTACACCCTTAGCAAAATCAAGCATTCCCCAAATAATAAGTAAAATAGGTACTACAACTTGAATAATAATAAATCCTAAATGAACAAGATTTCCAATAGCAGTTGGTACTCCAGCTTCAGCTCCACCACCGGCATTAATAACACTAGTACAGTAATTCAAAACATTTACTAAATTCATAATTCTTCCTCCTCTTTATATATACAATATACAGTTATTTTAAACAAATGTCAATACCTTGGAAAACCCATTTTACATAAGAAAAAAGACTATTTAAATAGTCCTGATACACCTTTTCTAGTAGCACTAGTTTCTGTCTGCTTATAAAAACCTAACTTCCCTAAAAATTCATCTAAAGCCTTATTATCTGAACTTTGATCATTTAAAGGTGGAACTTTAGCAAATACACTTAATTTAGTTTCATACTCAAAATCAGATACATCTTGACTGGTAAGTGAACATTTATTTAAAACTATTTTTTTATTTTTAATATTTGCTAAAACACTAGGATTTTTTGCAAGAAGCTTATTTAGCTTAATTTTTGATGGTTCAAGTAAATAAAATACATTATCCGCAAGTCCTTCAACTGAATTACTATTATTTGCATCTATTAATATAGCATCCATATTGCTGTACTTAGATATCGTATTTCCAAGTTCAGAATTTGATACACTTACCAAATATTTATCATCAAAATAAATGAAGTCATGTTTATCAACTTCAATACAAACCACCTTATAATTTCTCTCAAGTTGTTTTTTAGCTATATAAACCAAAGTAGTTGCTCCAGCGCCTTCAGTTACATTTTTAAAAGCTATTACCGATGCATTTTTAAAATGTGAGTGACTACTATCATCAGAAGCTAGAGGTGCCGTTGGTACAACCCCATGTATTGTATCCAACTGATGATACTGAGCTACATCACGATAATTATTAGGATGTTCATAAAGCCATTTTACCCCATCAACATTCATTGTAAAATTATAAATATGCATTGAAATCAAATCAGATAAAAACTCTGGATCAGAAGTTTCAGGAGAACCATCTAAAAGTAAAATTAACTTATCAGTATCAAGCGCTAAAGAAAGCTGCTGCAAAGTCTTAATATCCTTATAGTTTTTTAAAGAAGTTATATCTAAAATCATCTTTTGAAAAAAGAAATTTTTAAAAGTTTCAATAATTTCCTCAACTGTAAATTCGCCCTCTAGCTTTTTAATAACCTCAACATCTAAATTAGCTAAAGCATCGCGATATTTATTAGCTATTATTACATTCACTTTAACACTCTCCTAACTATTTAATACTGTAAAAGTTTTAGTCTCACCAGTAACAGGAATTCTAATTAAATCACCTATAACTGGAAAATCAAAATACATATAAGCTGTTACCCTATAATAAGTTCCACAGCGAGCCTTATCACTACTAGAACATGTAGTTAACTCATAAACACAATATTGATAATTACTACCCTCTATCGTTAAAGGAGCAACTGCCCTATTTCCATTATCAACACTAGGACAAGAAAAAGACCCATCTTTAGGATTTACTCTATAACCTACATCCTTAAGCCAAGATTCAATATTATTTTTAGTAATTTCAGTATATCCTTCTTCTTTTTCAATTTCTTCAACGATTTTATTCTTAACTTTAAACGCCTTTGAATAACCTAAAGAACCTATAAAAAATGCCATAAGAATAATAACAAAAATTATTATTAAATTAAACACTCCAGCATTAGCAATTGCTTCTTTCATTGATTATCAACTCCTAATTGATTTTGCCCATCACTAAAATTATATATTCTCTCACCCTTAGAATAAACAGGGACCTTAAAACCACCAACTATAGGCAAATCAATATAAATATAACTTACAACACCATAATTATAATAAGTAGCCTTACCATCACCGTTTTTTTGACTAGCTTTGTTAGATGCATTTTCATTACTATAATAATATACACAATATAAATACTTAGTATCTCCAGCACCAACATCATTTGATTTAATAGGTTTTAAATCTCCACGATCTTTACAATCAGCTTGTCCATTACTACTTACAGTATACCCAATACTACTCAAATAATTCTCTATTTCCTCTTTAGAATACTTATTATATCCAGCATATTTTTCAATTGAAAGAAGTATCCTAGAATTTACTTTAAAGCCTTTATAATAACTAATAGTTGCTGATAAAAGGCCTATTACTATTGCAATAAACAAAAATATCATACTATACAAAAATGTACTTCCTATACTTTCTCTCAAGTACAATCACCCCTTTTTAAAGGAAAAGCTTGCTTAATTAGCAAGCAAAATA
>AUXO014429556.1_pt1 | contig 12406 bp, 12 predicted proteins | sample 768731 | NCBI WGS metagenome assembly AUXO01 (sample SAMN02715735, study PRJNA202380) | gut metagenome | biome: sheep rumen | host: Ovis aries | place: New Zealand: Palmerston North | reverse complement strand
CAAAGGCCTTTTATATCTTCCGGAGTGTAATCTTCCGGGTTTGCTATCGCAGTTGGATCAAGCATATTCATGAGTGATGCAAAGCTCTTTGCTCTGCCATCGTGCGGCGTCGCAGAAAGCATAATCATAGTATCTGATCTGTCCGCAAGTAGCTTTGCAAGTCTGGAACGCTGCGCCTGATGGTCTCCACGCTCTGCTACATTCTGCGCTTCATCGATAACGATGATATCCCAATAAGCATTCTCCAAATGTGTCCTATACTCGACATCCCGCTTTAGGGTATCGATAGAGACGATGGTCTTGTCATAGTAGAAAAACGGATTGTAATTCGACGGCAAACTTGCACGTATTTTTTGAATTCTGGACGAATCCAGGCGAACAAGAGGAATCGTAAAACGATTCCACATTTCCTTCTGGAACTGAGTCATCATGCTCTTTACTGTGACAACAAGAATTCTTCGCCCTTTACCTCTTGCAATCAGTTCAGACATAAGAATGCCCGCTTCCAATGTCTTGCCCAGGCCGACGGTATCTGCTATCAGAATTCTCTGTCTCGGTTTCTGAAGAGCAAGCTTTGAAGGGTCAAGCTGGTAAGGCATCGGATCCATTGCCGCTTTGTAGCCAATATGAATATTCGTGTCTGTCGGAATTTGCTGCCTCCACTGGCTCTCCAGATAGAGAAGCGACCGCTTATAACGCGGCGAACGATCCGGAATGAGTTTGATTTCAGCCGGATTCACAATCTGTATTTCCTCAAGATCAGTCAGGAAAATAGCATCTTTATCTTTTACAAGTGGTGAGATGCCTACACAATAAAGAACTCTGTTTCCAAGACTATTTGTCCTTATTTTTTTTACCATCCATTCTTCATCTCGAATGATGGTCCGCATGCCAGGTGCATAATCAACCATGTTTCCAACCCCTGCCTTATTGATTCCCTATTTCTTTAATTCTATCTATAGCGTCTATCTTTGCTTGTAATAGATAAGGTAATTTCTCTTCTTCACGTTTTACCCATGTATCTCTATCATCATAACGACTCTTTAAAGGTCTCTGTTTAACCTCCTCAATCTTATGTAAGTGACAATCAATTGCCTTTATTATCTCTTCTGGGGAATTCCGAAGTAATTCGTTTGCTTTTTGTTCATGTTCTCGACATTGGTCTTTGTATCGTTCTATATCATCTTGATAAAAAGCAATTCTGTGCTCATATTTTTTTGGAATGTCCTTAATATGTTCTTGACACCTGTCGATCACAAATTGTGAAGCACTTTTTTTTTCATCTAATTCTTTTTGCCTACTTAATGATTTTGTTTTCTCTTTAAGTTCTTCCAATCTTTTAATATAATCATTATGAATTTGAATTTCTCTTTCTTCATATTCAATATCAGCCTTTATTTGTCTTTTTATATCATTTATATGGTATCTTGCATCTCTTGGATATAAATCTTGTTCCCAGTCTCTATTATATTTATCCATTATATAACTTATTATCTTTGGGCACTCTATGAGCTCATAGAACTCTTTGTCTCTCTCTTCCTTTTTTTCTTTCTCTTTTTCTTTTTTTGCAAGTTCTAATTCAACACGTTTTTGGTGTTCTTCTTTCTCTCGTCTCTCTTGCTCTTCAACCTCTTGATTATTACGTACAAAGCAAAACAGGTATAATGCCCAGCAAAAAAAGAGGCCAATAAGATTCTTATAATGGCTCGCTTGATTGCCTGGAAACATAAGGCCGAAGGCTGTTGCTAAAAGAATCCAATATGTATTTCTTCTGTTTTTCCAGCTTTTCATAATCCGCTTCGCACCTTAAACATACTTTCAAATAATATCCATCTGTTCTTATATTAAAGAGATCCGGATTGTGTTCATATAAACTCAATAAGGCCCTTATCTATACACAGCTGATAGTTGAGCTGCTTCCGGCCCACTTTTTCAAAATTCACAATGATGAAGCCTTCTTTAATATCGATCACTGTACCTTCGCCAAAAGCCTTATGCCTGACTCTCCTGGCGCCTACCTTGCTCGCGCTTCTTTTGCTCTTTTTTACGCGAGTCTTATTATACTCAGCATCGGCGTTTTTCCCTCTGGCGCGATAATCGTCCATATCCTTAAATACAAAGATCGCCGGCTTCTTCACATCGTTCTCTGGTACTGGTCTGATCGGGAACATCCACACAAGGCGATCCTTGCCGTCTTCACCCGGCTGCGTCTCGGTATATGGTTTACCGACCATCTCAATTCTGCCGCAGTAGGTGTAACGCCCCTCATCCATAACCTCAAACAGATGAACGTCGACGTCGCTGCGCATACAATTCGCCAGTGTCTCATTCTGAGCCCAGTGAATGTCCTGATCTCCGTTTTTCCCCATTCCGGTGTAATGGAGCACACCACCAATCCACTTATCATGGTACAGCCCCTTCGTGTAATCTGAGACAATGACGAGCGTGTTCGTCGTATGCGATCTGCGCATTCCACCCATGTTGCCGCACTTAAAAATGCTGACGAGCTCAGCATTACTTATTTCTTGGCCAATCTTCAAGCCTGGATTGAATGCCATAACTGTGGTTCTCCCTTTTGTTTTATAATAAGCTTTCTGCCTTCAACCGCATCCATCACCGCAAAATCGTGATCCATCTCATAACTATAATAGTTTTTGTAATAGCGGTAAGCCATTTCATCGATCACCGCCTCGTCCAGAGCCGCAATGTCCACCTTTTGTTTTCTCAGATAGTTCAGAACTTCCATTTTCGAGTCTTCCATGTAGTCCATTGTTATTCCGTCCTTCATTCATTATGATATGGATTTTTCAATAGCCTCCACCACTTTCACATCCGCCGGCAGCCAGTTCACCTGCCGTAGATCATTAAGCGGAAGCCATCTCGCCGCCTCGTGTTCAAGAAGTGTAAGCTTGCCGCTTTTCACACTGCACCAATAACAGGCCATGGAAAGATGAAATTCCGGATAATCATGCTCTACCGTGGTAAGATACTTCTCCTCCACAATCTCGGAAGCCAGTTCTTCTTTAATTTCCCTGACCAAAGCCTCCTCCGGTGTTTCCCCTGGCTCAACTTTTCCGCCCGGGAACTCCCACCAATCCTTATAATCGCCATACCCTCTCTGTGTTGCAAATACACAGTCTTCTTTGCGGATTATTGCCGCAACTACTTTTATTATTTTCATTGCTGTCATTATTCTACATTCAATCCAGAAATTTGAAGTCAAAATAAAAGTCTTCTGGCACGATCCAGTTCATCGGTGTCCTGAATAAATGTGCACCTTTGCTTTATGTCTCTTCTACACAGAATAGTATAACACCAGCAATTTTCTTATACCATAAGACTAATTCTTTCCCACTCGACCTGGCTGTTTTATTGACCAGCGAGGGGCAGATTGAGTAGATATCGGATTATTTCAGATTGCCAATGTACATAATCTTCATTAATCTGGCTGTTACTTTCATCATTCGTAGTAAAAACGTTGTAAAAAAATGTGTTTCTCATAGAAATCACCACGATTTGCCGCGATAACAGCACAAATGGACCGGAAGAATAATTGTTTTTTGTCTGCTGGGGAGTGACACATATGAAAATGAACACATTGGTAACGAAAATACACAATTTGCCGTATTTTGTATTTTTCCAGCTACGAAAGAAAAAGCGGTGACACTTGTCGTATCACCGCTTTCGTTACCGCTATGGGTTATTTACTTGTCTCAGTTTCTTCCTTTGCTCCCGTATCCTCCGAGAAATAAATGGTATTACGTACATCATACTTAGCCGGAACATGATCATCGTACGATACTTCAAGTACAACACTGGTAGCATTATTATTAGGATTATACTGGAAAATCACAATGCTCTCTTTCTCTTTCTTCGCTTTTTCAGCATTAACTGTTCTTGTGAATATTACTACATCAGGATCTCCGCTCTCGGTCTTATTCGCTATTCCATCTGAAAGCTCAATCTTGCAGTTTTTGGCACCGGTAAACTTGTAGGTTATCTCGATCTCAGTCCCAATGCCCTTTTTCTTTTCTGCACCGACAGTGCTGCTTATTCTTGCATAGCAAGCATCATTTTTTGGAAATTCTTTTCTTTGATTTCCATATGACCAGTCGCTGTCGCTCCCTGCAGAGTAGGAAATATTCGTATTGGCCACAAAACTAGTATCGATTTCTTGCGTCTCTTCCTGCTCCTCAGTGTCACTGTCAGTTTTTTTTGAAGAAAATTTACTGCATCCGCATAATGATAAAACCAAAATCGAACAAGCGATCGCAAAGAGCATTTTATAAATCTTTTTCATAATGTGCTTCTCCTGAGTCTTACAAATTCTCAAATAGCATTGTAAACAACTGTTTCCCAATAGTATACACCACTTCTATTGAATCTGGCCTAAAAGATTGACCAGAATAAGCCAATTCAATAGTTCCGCTAACAATTTTGCCATTTGTAATTGCTTCAGCCCATGTATCTTCCATTGCTTTATAAGCTCCTTGGTTTAATTCAGAATTCATGGCAACGATATTGGCTGCCGTATTATCCCCTTTGAATCTATCCGCGAGCAAATGTCCGCGATCATCTCCTGCTTTTTGGAATCCATGTGCAATCTTCTGTAGTGAATCAACAATTGGCAGTCGCCCCTTATGACTCTTTAACTCCAGTTGTTCGAATGTAACTTTTGCGATTCTCCCGAGGGAATCTGTTTCATAAATGTACTTTCCGAGGCTGTATGTACAATTTGGAAGAAGTTCATTATTAATTTTATATATTGTACCTGCAGCATCAGTCACTACTGTCTGTGCTGCTTCTCCAAATCCCAATTGTAACACAGTATTAGGCGGTAATTTTCCTTTTGACATCGCCTCTAGCAAAGAAGCACTAATGTCAATTATCTGCTTTCCTTTATTAGTAAACAGATACGGAATAGTCTTGCCCGCAGAATCTATGACGTAAATTCCTTCTTTGCTATAGTATGCCTTGCCGACTACTTCCCCCGCTTTGTTAACTACCGATCCGTCAAGTAAGATCTTAAGGATTGTTCCATCTTCCAATTTAAGCTTATGAGGTAGCTTCAAATTCGCTAATGCATTTCTTGTAACCGCACATATTGCTCCCCACATGTACCCATCTGCAAATCCTTCTATAGCATATTTCTTAACTGCTTCATAAGGAATATCACCCGCTTTATTGGCTTTCAATGCCACTTCAATAGCTGCTTTCATCGACCCGCCAACAAAAGCTTCTTTGGCCACCTCTTGAGGAGTTGCAAATACATAGTATGTCGCGCCTTTCATCTGATAATGAACTACACCAACTGTAATAATAATTGCAGTACCGACAGCAAATTTTCCAATTACTTTCGGCCAATCAATATCATAATTATCAATGTCCGCTGGAAGCTGGTCTTTTATCTCATCTATTGTATTCTCATCGACAATCGTCTCTATTATAAATGCTTCACAATAGAAATCTTCCTCAATAGTAAGTTCGTAGTTGTAGTCCTCACATTTCAGATTCTCAACAATCAGTTCTTGCGTGATGTTATCCTCGGTGATTTTAGTCTGCCCAACAACCTCCTCTGTAATAACCTCTTCCGGCACATATGTATCTTTCTCTTTTGACTGCTCTTTGTGACCACATCCCGTGAGGCATTGAATCAATTGGCAAACTATCAACACTAATGCAATTGTCTTTTTCATCTGCATGGTTCCTCATATCATTCAATCACGAGTTCTACGTATTCTGTCCCGGCTTCAAATATCCTCTTGCAATATACATGCTTTCCAATTATTGATCGAAGACTTCTTATGTTCTCCTCACGTTTGCTGCAGAACTCTAAATAGCAATCTTTGGATACCTGAGCATTTTTTTCTTTATAAAAGTCTGATATGTAAACACTAAACTGATCCAGAATATCTTCCAATGGATATTGCGAAATATCCGTAGAATCAATTCCTTCACCTAATTCTGGCTCTTGTTCGAAGCAAAGACTTGTCACAATACTGCCTCCACTTTTGTATATGCCCGGCTCAATTTCTGAAAATGCTTTGGAAGAGTATTTTGCATCTATATATGATATTATATTCTTCATTATTAACACCATTTCTTATTGATGATCAAATTGCGATACCAGTATTGTCGCGGAATCAGCCAAGTGTGAGTTTGTCTTGCCACCATTGTCATTAATTCCAAATAGTATTTTAACAGTCTCCTATCAGGCAATACAACCCATAAAAGCGGAAGCCAAGTAAGCTGTCCCCTTTGTTGACCAAATAGGAAATGACCGCTGCCATAAGGCAAGCGGCCATCGTTAATAATCCATCTTAAACCTGTCCATATTATTGTCACGTTATCCACCTCGCGGGTGATCGAAAGATTCATAGAAACTGTATTCATAAACCCCATTATAGTATTCTGTACTTTTTGTTATCTGAGTAATGCTCCCGCGGGATCTCCAATGTTTTCGGGAATTAATCGATTCAACCGACAATAAGTGTCAAGAAACTCTCTGGCAAGTGCTTCATCTGTTGTCCCCGTTTTAATCCGTATAGCATCCCTGAGAATCTGTGCCCCTTCATCTAATGGCACATATCGAAACAGGCCGGTTCCCCAAGAAGGTTTTGAAGGACTGTTTTTGTTAGCATGATACTTCCAGTATAAGAGAGTCCTTGCTTCTTCAATCGAAAACGACAATCGGTACTTTGACTGAGCACTGACATACCCACTGGTATCCTCATCTCCCTCATAAACAGTATCGATTAGGAACAGCCCAAAAACGATCCTGTCCTTTTCTGTGCTGTTCGGTAGACGTGTGGTCAATATCGCAAGACTATTTCTATAGGCATTTTTGATCTTGATTCTGTCTCCTTCTCCAACTACGTTCCTTATTGTCCCGGCTTGCGCTTTCCACTTTTCCAGCATGCAGCACTCATAACAAATCATTTCGTCGTTGTGTCGCATGGACTTAAGCTCTGCTTTTCTGATTTTTCCTGTAACATACTCATTGCATGGGCAATAAGGATTCGAACACCACGACCTGCCATCGCGAATATGCTGACGAATCATGGAGTCACTACATACATCAAGAAAACCGATTCCATTTTGGGAAATGCCTCCGTCATTATATGTGCATTTAAATGCAATATTCTTGAACAAATAATTCACACTTCTGCTCCTTCTTTTTCCTGAACATCTGATATCTAAGTATTATCTATTCGTAAATGTGACCACAGAACATTTCCACAACACCTGTGCAAGGGAATATACTGAAAAGCGGGATTCATTCTATAGTATAGCCATTGGCATTAAGCTCACGTTTTAAGCGGGTTCCTATTTCCGTAATGTTTTTATCAAATTGCAAATATAATATACCTTCGATATCAGATGGTCTTTCAAAACTACCACATTTCTTTAAAACAATTGCTATCCTTGATCTTCCAAGCTTTGATAGCAGCATTCCTAATTCTAAAACAACATTTTGCCGTGCTCTATACTTTGCTTCACTTTCACACCCCGCAAGGTATCCTATGTCATCGGGCGTGGCAAGTATTATTCCAAAATTTGTCTGGGGTATATAATGCTCAAGCTGTTCAATAACAGTACGCCCCTGAACAGGTAACGAATCAATCGCTAAAGCTTCCACATTCCAGGATTGAAGCATTCTTACTAGGTCGTTCCTCGAATCCAAATCTCTGCCATACACGATAAAAACTCTATTATTGACTGCTATATCCTGGGATTTCAAGTATTTTAATACAGCTTCACTGCTCTTTCCTTTTGCCCATATTTTGTTTTTATCTCCACAATATACAGAGGTACCATCCTTCAGTTTAAACCGCCACGCATAATTCTTGTATCGCTGTTCAAGAATAATCTCATAATCGGCATTTTCTAGTATTGCTCGAACTCTATTCTTATCCATTTACTACCTCAAATACTCTCATCGTGATTTGGAAAAAAGGCATCACCGTGTGCCTGCTCGCTCGTTCTCTTGACTAATATAATAATGCTTATGAATCTTATTTCTATATTGTTCAGCTTTTTCAAAGCGCTCCATTATTTTCTCAATCGGCTTCGAAGTAGATAGGACCGATTTTTCTAAAATTTCTTCAAATCCTCTCCGATTCGATCTCCTTAGCTTAATAATGTCGTCGATCGAGGCATATAATACATCCTTAATACTATGAAAGCCCGCACTTAATAGTGTTTTATAAGTTCGTACAGATAGCTCAAGTTCATCAAGATCATTGCGTCTGATCAACTCTTCTTTATCTGCTTGAATAATATCATCAATAGACGGTGCTCCCTTGAATCCTCTTAGCCTTTTCCATAACTCCTCACGAAGTATATCATTCTCGCATTTAAGGCCTCTGCACTCTATCTCTCGCAGTATTGCTTTTTCTTCAAGCTGTTCCCAATCATTAAGTTGATTTATGCCTATGAAGATCTTTACTCCTCTTTTGTATTTATTACGAAGTTTTATAAATGCTCTTTCTTCAATATCAGCTATCCTATATCTCGTTGTATTGAATTCTGCTGCCGTTTGTTCAAGTGTCAGCCCGTCCTTGAACCGGTAAAAAATGACTTTTTTCTGACGTTCGCTTAGCGTTGTTAACATATTAAACAAGTACGGTATATACAAATTATACATTTGACTTGCTTCTTCATCGCTCACTTCTTGGCCGTCCCCATAGGCTATTGCATGCGCGAGATTATACGGCCAGGTTTTAAGTATCACTTCTTTCCATTCATATTTTGGAGCATATTTTCCACTTCCCATAATTATCACGCACCCCTTCCTTTTTGATAATCAAGTCGTGGCATAAAATCATTATAACGCAAAAACACCTCGCGGGAGCGAAGTGTCATTGTTATCTGAAGTATTAAAATGTCTCGGCGGCATATAAACACTTTACACTTTAACTATTCCGGGTCGTAGTTAAATCGTAGTAATAAAATGTGTTATTACCCTCCTCTGCCACGATTTGCCCGAAAATGCCGCACTTTGGAAGTTGACGTTCATCTGCTTGCCCACGGCAGAAATGTAAATGTACACATTGGTAAGGAAACACACAATTTGCCATATTCTGCATTCAACCGGCTGCGAAAGAAAAAGCGGTGACACTTGCCGTATCACCGCCTTATTTCATTATTAATACTTATAATCAGTAACAGAAATAGGGCACCCGATGCGCTCGTAACATCTAGATCAATGCTATAACCATCTTTTTATATAATCTTACGAGCATATGCTGTTACGCGGACCTGTGATTAGAGCCCCTTCACTGTTTAATCGAAGACAAATCTACCCACACTGCAGGGCGTACTGCAGGATAAAACGCCCCCAACTCCCTGGAAGTATAATAATAACGGTTATTATAATAATGAAAATTTAAATCACCTTTTATTAAACCGTCACTGTCAACATAGCTTCCCGGGGTCCGTAAAAACCAAAAACACATTTCGTTATTTTTAGCCCTTGATGCTCCGGTATCCCACCCATAAGCGGTTAACTCACACTTCCTTTTATTATCTGAGGCAAAGTATTTTTCTGCTTCCTCAGGACTTAATAAGAATACTTTGTCCTCAATATCATCTTCTAATAGTGATGTACAGATCATCGTTTGCTCTCCCGAAGAAAAGGCATACTCATAAAAAGGACTATTGAGCACCTCACGTAAAGAACATGTTTCCCAAGTTACTTTTTCTATTTCATTGTTATAGAGCTCCTTTCCTAATCCGTACAAACTGACTAATAGAGCACGATCATCTTCCTTACTTAATATAATCCACTCAAGAGGTTCTTTCCCATTCGATTCATTACTGTCCTGCTCATATGCTCCAAAAGAAACAATGCCACCTATCTCTGCTTTTCCAATCAATGCAACCTCATACTTCGGTTTAATGGATTCTTGTAACTCTGCACTGTCTTTATAATCAGCTATTTGTCCAAAGGCTTTGTAAGCCCCTATATAATCTCCCTTTTCCATCAGTGCAATCGCCGAATTGTATTTCTGATCTTTGATGCCTATCTGGCATTCTTCCATTTTTTCTTCAGCATCCTTATAATCCCTCATTGGTCTAAAAATTTCGATTGCTGCTTCATAATCTCCTTTTTCCATCAGTGCAACCGCCTCATTATACCTCTGATCTTTGATGCCAATTTCACATTCCTTAATCTTTTCTTCAGAGTCCTTGTATCCATTCATAGCTTCAAATGCTTCTATTGCTGCATCATAGTCTCCATTTTCCATCAGCTTGACTGCAGCATTATATTTAGCATTTGGTATGATAACATTTGTCGCCACAAAGAATCCTGCAATACAAACAATTGCAATCGCCGCCGCAATAATAGCGACCCTCTTATTCTTTTTTGCTTTCTCATCTGCTTCTTTTCTTTGAAGCTCAGCCTGTCTTTCCTCTTCCTGTTTTTTAGCCTCGATTTCTTTTTGGATACTATCTATTTCCTGTTTACATGAGCTTATTTGCTCTTTGGAATCTTTATAATCTCCAAGTTCTTCAAAAATCGTTATGGCCGCTTTTAACGACTCGATTGACTGCTGCTTTTTCAACTCAATCCCATTGTTGTATTTCGGATCAAGAAGGGCACTATTCAAACGCTCTTTGATTATATAATCAAAAACTTTTGCTTTATCTACTCCACATGAATAGCAGCTTTCTCCTCCATAGTTTATCTCTCCGCATGAACATATCCAAAGCATGCCTTTTTGATACGGGACATATTTCATTTTGGAGTTGAGCATGAATCTATAGTTTTCAATGTCTTTATCCGAGTAAATAGAAGCTAGATCCTGTGGCTCTAGTCTATTATCAAGCAATTCTCCATTTTCTGAATCCCAAGTACTGCCATTACTGAAAACGATTTTGTTGACTGCCACTTCCAGTCTTTTTATCTTTACTTTCTTCGACAACGGTATTAATGACTTAGTTCCAAACTCTTCTCCCTGTTTTACATTAACGCCAACATATTGATAACCGTTGATTTCTTCAGCGACCTCATCAAAATGGTCGTATGCTCTTACTACAACGCTGACACTGCTAATTACCTCGCTTCCACAGTTTCTCAGCTTAAGCTGCGCAACATATTTCTTCATTTTAGAGTCTAGCAGAACTGCATAGGCACATAAAACCACCGGGCATTTTGAAGAATAATAAATATCTGTCTCTTTAGCTATTGTCTCATATCTTTGAGCTGCCATTGTTTTCTCCTTTATACATCATAAAAGCACTACAATGCTGTATGTTTAAAGCTTACAGATCAGGAATCTCGTCTTCCCAGTTGTCTACAATACCATTGTCAGAACCTCCACACTTAAGCTCATCAAGTATCCCTATCACATATTCATACACTTCTTCCATTATTGAATCTTTGTCCGCACCAAATGTGAACGTATTTTCATTGAAGAAATTGCTCTTTTCATTATTCATACTGCCTGTAGCTGTTTCAAACTGCATATAGCCAAGCGTCATTCCATTTCTCTTATACTGAATGCCTATCACATCCTTGAAATAAATTGTTTTTTCGCCATCTGTTGCATTATGCGTTAGAACCGATCCCACAGTCACGTTGGTACTAATAATACATTTATATGGATAAACCTTTATCGCACGTCCTCTAGCGCCGCTAATATCGAAAACCAAATCCTTTTTAAGTCTTTCCCTCGCATTCTGACGAATTCTATTTACTTCTTCATCTCTGTTAACCATCGTTGCCCTCCTCTTGATAGCTTGGCTTTCACCCTAAGGCCGGAAATCATTAATAGGTATTTAATGACAATTGACATTACTAATTATACACTACTATTTACTATAAAACTCCCTTCCTAAATAATGATAATTATAAAATAACAACAATCATTGAGATAGTTGTGGGCTCTTTGCCCACTTTCAAATATTTTATAGCCCTTATAGATAATTACCCTGCAATGCCCGTAACTTGTTATAAAAAGAGCCTGCAGGAGGAATCCTGCAGGCTTATGCTCTATAAATCCAAATTGCTATCACGGCAAATGAACATAATTTAAGAATTATGCCGCGATTTGCCGTTATGTATATTTTTACAAAAATTGTGGCTGCTTCGACAGAAATACCATATATTGTATGCTCGATTATGCGCTTATACAATATATTGTGGTTACTCTTATCAGTCGTAGTAAAACGGTAGTAGAATTATTTCCTATTGCCGCGATTTGCCGCGATAAGGAGCCCTCATAGGCACCAAGAACATGCGTTCTAGCTCCTGCCGTGGCAAATAAAAAGCACCTTAATCATTTTAAAAATCCTTCCTGTAAGGGCACGTTCTGCCGCGTTTTACCGCACTTTGCGCAGGGCTCCGCGCGAGCACATTCTGCCAAAAAATCGGGCAAAAATCCGGAAATGCGGCAAATCG
>AUXO016301182.1_pt1 | contig 12408 bp, 13 predicted proteins | sample 768731 | NCBI WGS metagenome assembly AUXO01 (sample SAMN02715735, study PRJNA202380) | gut metagenome | biome: sheep rumen | host: Ovis aries | place: New Zealand: Palmerston North | reverse complement strand
AAAGGGAAGAAGAAATAAAAGGCGAGCCGAAGGCTGAGCCGAAAACTGAAATAAAGGATGAACCAAAGGCTGAGATAAAAGAAGAGCCGAAGGCTGAAGATAAATCAACGCGTTTTGTTCAGACATCTCTCTTCGGTTCGCCCGTTCAAGACATACGCAAGGCCATCTCCCTTGGCGACCGCTTCCTCTTCCAGCGCGAACTCTTCGGCGGCAAAGGTGAACTGATGCAGCAGACCCTTGACCGCATCAACTCGCTCTCCACCTTCTCCGAGGCGGAAAAATACATCCACGACACCTTCTCTTGGGATAGAGAGTTGCCGTCATACGAATTGTTTATGAACGTGTTGCGCCGTCGCTTCGGCGATTAAACTTAAACGCGATATGCTGTACGTAGTGCCTACACCGGTCGGGAACCTCGAAGATATTACTCTTCGGGCTTTGCGTGTGCTCCGTGAGGTGGAACTTGTCCTCGCCGAAGATACGCGTACTACCTCTGTGCTGCTCAAGCACTATGATATACATACTCCGTTGCGCTCACACCATAAGTTTAACGAACACGCCACCTCCGCTTCGCTCGCCGAGCAGATTGCGGCAGGCAAGGAGGTGGCACTCGTATCCGATGCCGGTACCCCCGGTATTAGCGACCCCGGGTTTATGCTTGTTCGTGCCTGTGTGGAAAAAGGCGTGGAGGTGCAGTGCCTCCCCGGTGCCACTGCTTTTGTTCCGGCACTCGTGGACAGCGGTCTGCCATGCGACCGTTTCTATTTTGAAGGTTTCCTCCCGCAGAAAAAAGGCAGACGGACACGCTTGCAACTGCTCGCAAAAGCAGAACACACAGTCATTATATACGAATCGCCTTTCCGCCTGCAAAAGACCTTACAGCAACTTGCAGACACTATAGGCAAAGACAGGCGCGCTTCCGTCTCGCGAGAGATAAGCAAACTGCACGAACAGACCGTGCGCGGGACGTTGCAGCAACTCGCTGACTATTTCGGCGAGAACCCGCCCAAAGGAGAAATAGTGATAATAGTAGAAGGACAAAATGGAAAACAAGAGCAAGAATAACGGCAGTATGCTTTCGCTCGCCAAAGAGACAGCTATCTATGGGCTGTCGTCTATTATCGGCAAGTTTCTCAACTGGCTGCTTGTACCGCTCTATACCTATGTGCTTGCCGAGCAGGCAGATTATGGTATAGTGACTAACCTCTATGCTTGGACTGCTCTGCTGCTCGTCATACTCACCTATGGTATGGAGACCGGCTTCTTCCGCTTTGCCAACAAGGACGGTGAGTCTGTGGCGACAGTATATTCCACGGCTCTTACATCACTTTTCGTTACTTCTTTTCTCTTCGCCCTGCTGGCCGTTCTATTGCGCTACCCCATTGCTTCCGCCATGGGCTATTCGGGGCATGAGGAGTTTATAGCTCTGCTCGCTGTCGTTGTGGCTATGGATGCCTTTGCATCTCTTCCTTTTGCCTATCTTCGGCATAAAAAGAAAGCAATACGTTTCGCGGCTTTGAAGTTGCTGTTTGTCTTCCTTAATATACTGCTTAATATATTCTTCCTTGTCGTTTGTCCGCGCTTGCAAGACTATGCGTTCATATCCTCTTGGTATGACCCCGCCTATGGTGTAGGCTATGTGTTTGTGGCAAACATTATTGCTACGGGTATTCAGACCCTGTGCCTGCTGCCGGATATACTGGCAGAGAAATACAATTTCTCTTTTCCTCTGCTTCGGAGCATGCTCCGCTACTCGCTGCCGCTGCTTATTCTCGGCGTATGTGGCATAATGAATCAGACCCTCGACCGTATTCTTTTCCCTTTTTTCTATACAGGCAGCGATGCACAGACCCAACTCGGTATATATGGTGCCTGCTTCAAGGTCGCTATGGTGATGATGATGTTCACGCAGGCTTTCCGCTATGCCTACGAGCCTTTTGTTTTCAGCAAACATAAAGACCGTCAGTCGGTGGAAGCATACGCCGATGCGATGAAATACTATATTATCTTCTCCTACCTTATCCTTCTGCTGATGGTAGTCTATCTCGACCTCTTGAAGTTTATCATCGCACCCGGGTATTGGGAGGGGCTGGTTATCGTTCCCATAGTGCTTTGGACATATATCTTCCAAGGTGTCTATTTCAACCTCTCTTTTTGGTATAAACTGACCGATCAGACACGCTATGGTGCCTATTTCTCTTTGCTCGGAGTGGTTATTACTTTTGCTCTGCAGGCGTGGCTCGTACCTTACTTCGGCTATATAGCCTCCGCTTTCAGTTCCACAATATGTTTCTTCCTGCTTATGCTGTTGTCTTACTTTATCGGTCAGCGGCATTTGAGCGTACCATACGACCTGAAGCGTATAGGACTATATACTCTTGTCGTTGTCGCTATGCTCGCGGCATACTATGTTATACGAACCCTTACCGGCAGTGCCGCTGTCTCTATGACGGCAGGTACAGTGCTGATTATCATATATCTTGCTTTGTTGCTAAAACTTGATTTTCCCCTCTCCGCCCTCCCCGTAGTCGGGAAATACTTTAATCATTAGCCTATGTCTGTAAAGAGCTATATCGCCCAAGCCGTAGAAACAATAAAAACGGCAATTTTACAGAGCCAGTATGGTTCTGCCAAATTGGTCAATATGGGGCAATTATCCTTATATTTCGGCATAGGGAAATATATTTCCGAGAACTCGCGAAAGGGGTATTGGGGAACGGGGGCTATTGATCAAATAAGCGATAGATTGCAAAAAGACTTACCAGGACTTCGCGGTTTTTCCGCAACAAGCATAAAAAAATGCGACAGTTCTACGAGCAGTGGAACAGCATTTCAAAATCCAATGGGAGTGGCAACTTACAAGACACAGGAGGATATTCGTCGTGTGTTGCCAAAAGAAGAGGATTTGTTAAAATTGTTGAAGGATAGTGATAATGAAAATCTCGGCTGCGCAGAATAATAGCGTTCAGCCGACTATAACTATAATATTATGTTTTCAGGAATTGTTGAAAAAATGGCTCAAGTGGTGAAGATTGAGCAAGACCAAGGTAATAAACACTTCACACTGCGTAATCCCTATGATGAGAATATGGGTATCGACCAAAGTATCTCTCACAACGGCGTGTGCCTTACCGTAGTGAAACACGAAGGCGACTTATATACCGTTACCGCTATGCAGGAGACGCTGCGGCTCACCAACCTTGACGACCTCAAGGTGGGCGATTGGGTTAATCTCGAACGTGCGATGTCTGTTGATAAACTTCTTGACGGACATATAGTGCAGGGACACGTTGACCAGACTGCTGTCTGCATAGATGTTCACGAGACGGACGGCAGTTGGTATTACCGCTTTGAGTACGACAGTAGCGAAGAGATGATACGCCGCGGATATTTCTGCGTGGACAAAGGCTCCGTTGCCATTAACGGTGTCAGTCTCACCGTCTGCGAACCCGATGTAAAGGACGGCAAAGGCTACGTGTCAGTATGTATCATTCCTTTTACCCACGAGGTAACGAACTTCAAGTATATAGAGGTCGGTACGAAAGTGAATATCGAATTTGACATTATAGGCAAGTATATAGCCCGTATGAACCAACTGATACAGAAATAATTAATACTACTAAAATGGATAAAATAAGTTATGCACTCGGTCTGTCTATGGGGCAGAACCTGATGGGAAGCGGAGTTAAAAAAATAGAGTACACTGACTTCGCTGACGGTATGAAAGATGTTCTCGAACACAACCAACCCAAAATCTCTTACTCTGAAGCGCAGCAGATTCTCGGCAAGTTCTTCCAAGAACTTGAGCAGCAGGTGGCAGGCGAACAGAAGAAAGCCGGTGAGGATTTCCTGCGCGAAAACGCCAAGCGTGCAGGTGTCAAAACCACTGCTTCGGGCTTGCAATATGAGATACTTGATGCCACTATCGGACAAAAACCTTCCGCTACGGACAAGGTGCGTGTCCACTATGAAGGTACGCTTATCGACGGCACCGTCTTCGACAGCAGTTATCGCCGTGGCGAGAGTATCACCTTCGGTCTTAACCAAGTGATTCGCGGCTGGACGGAAGGTCTGCAACTGATGTCTGTCGGCAGCAAGTATAAGTTCTTTATCCCTTATAATCTTGCCTATGGTGAGCAAGGGGCAGGCGGCAGCATACCGCCGTATGCCGCACTTATCTTCACCGTCGAACTGCTCGGAATAGAAAAATAGACGTAAAATATAAAATCAAATCACAACTATAACAATGAAAAAAATCAGTATTTTAGCCCTTGCGGCTATGGCTATGGTATCGTGTGCCAATACCTATACCGCCAAAAATGTAGATCTTGTAAGCCAGTCAGATTCAGTCAACTATGCTGTCGGCTACCTCAACGGTACGATGATTAAAGCTCAACAACTCGCCGAGGACAGCAGCGAAACGGCCGTAACGGAGTTTATTGATGCCCTCAATCGCGGATACAATGCCAAACCCGTAGAAGACGTAAACGAAGCCGCCAATGTCGGAAGAAACTTAGGTATATATACCAAAAACTCCGAGAAGACAGGTCTTGCCGAAAATAAGGCTTGGACACTCAACGAAAAAATGTTCTTCCAAGGTCTCATTAATGGTCTGTATGAAGACACCACCGTTATGATTGCCGATTCAGCACGCAACTATTACCAGGTACAATACACCGCCTCAATGGGCAAGGAAGAAGGCGCAGGTAAGCCCATCAAGAGCAGTTGCCCGAAGAAAGCCAAAACAGTCAAACTTAAAAACTTCACAGACAGCATCAACTACGCGTTCGGTTACCTCAACGGCAGCGAGATAAAAATGTACGTCCTCGCCTCCGACTCCACCGGCGAAGACACCAAAGAGTTTATTGCCGCTGTCAATAAGGCTATGAAAGTGAGAGCCGAATACCCCCAACTCGTTAATATGGGTGAGCAGATAGGTGCTGCCATACGCAAACAGGAACCCGAAGGACTGCTCGGCGAGCCGAAACTCATCACCAACTTTGAACTTATCAAACAAGGCTTCATTAACGGTCTCAAAGGCTACGACAGCATACTTAACCAGCAAGATGCACAAGTGTATGTTCAGACCACTATGGACAACCTCAAATACGGCGAAAGTAAGGCTCAAAACGAGCGTTTCCTTGCCGAGAATGCACTCAAAGAAGGGGTGAAAGTTACCGAATCGGGTCTGCAATACGAAGTGATAAAAGAAGGCAGAGGCAAACGCCCCACAGCAGCTGACCGCGTCAAAGTACACTATCACGGCACGCTGATTGACGGCACTGTATTTGACAGCAGTGTAGATCGCGGCGAACCCATCACCTTCGCTCTCAGCCAAGTGATTCCCGGCTGGACAGAAGGTCTGCAACTGATGACTGTCGGCAGCAAGTACAAATTCTATATCCCTCAGGAACTCGGCTACGGCAACCGCCCTGCCGGTTCTATCCCGCCGTATTCAACACTCATTTTCGAGGTTGAACTGCTCGGAATAGAAAAATAAACTATGGGTATCATAGCACGACAAAGTATAAAAGGCACCATCGCAACGTATATAGGCGTTGCGGTGGGCTTTTTCACTACTTTCTTCGTGCTTACTCGCCTGCTCACAGCAGAGGAGATAGGGCTTGTGCGTGTACTGCTCGATGCCGCCACCCTCTTTGTCGGACTCGCGCAACTCGGCACCGCCACCTCTATTATTCGCTTTTATCCGCATTTCCATTCAGACAAAGGCGACCACGGCTTTTTCTACTGGTCGCTCCTCGTGCCGCTTGTGGGTTTTGTGCTTTTCTCCGCACTTTTCCTGCTTTGCCGCACTCCTGTTGAACACTGGTTCGGCGAAAAATCCCCCCTCTTTGTCAGTTACTATTATTTCGTCCTGCCTATAGCCTTTTTTATGCTTTATGAGGCTGTGGCAGAGACGTGCGCTAATGTTCGTATGCGTATCGTCTTCCCCCGCGCGGTAAGGGAAGTGGGGGTGAGGGTAGGACTGCTCGTGTGCTATCTGCTTTACGCTTACGATGTTATCACTATGGATGGGTTCGTCTTGGCTCTTTGTCTTAACTATGCCCTTGCCGCCGTTGCCGACTTTGTCTATATAGCCGTTGCCACTCCCCTTTCGCTCAAGCCGGATATGAGTTTTCTGCGCTCCCACCCCGACATCGTAAAGCAGTATATCCTTTATACCGCTTTCCTTATTGTCTCGGCTGTGGCATCCGTGCTTGCTCCTACGCTCTCGTCTTTCTTCGTCTCAGCGAAGATGGGATTGGAATACACAGGCATCTTCGCTATTGCCACTTATATGGCGGTTATGGTCTCTATCCCCAACCGTTCGCTTACCTCCATTGCCGCTCCGCAACTGTCGGCGGCTCTGCAGAAAAACAACTTGGACGAGGCAAATGCCCTGCTGCAGAAAGTTACGACCAACGCTATGCTTATCGGCAGCATCATCTTCCTCGCTATATGGACTAACATAGACCTTATCTATGCTCTTTTGCCTAATGGCGGCACTTATGCCGCTGCGCGTAATGCAGTCTTTCTCTTAGGGTTGAGCCAACTCTGTCTCGCTTCGTTCACTTTCTCCCTCTCCTCGCTTAACTACAGCCGTTTTTATGCTCTTTCGCTCCTTTTCTCGCTTGTCCTCACCGTCAGTTCCATCCTGCTCAACAATAGCCTTATACCCGCCTATGGTATAACCGGCGCGGCTTTGAGCAACCTGCTTTCCTATGCTCTCTATTTTGCTCTTATCCTGCTTGCCGTATGTTGTCTGCAAAAAGCAATGCCGCTTTGCCGACAACAACTGTATATACTCCTGCTTCTTGTTTTGTCAGTTGCCGTCAATGAGATAATCTGCCGCTCTTTGCCTGATAGTTTTGTTTTGGGTGTGGTCAGGAGCGGTGTCGTATTGTTGGGTTTTATGCTCTTGTCGTATCTCTTACGTTTGTCAGAAGACATCAATGCGCTACTTCGTTCTTTTTTCGTATCTCGGCACTGATTTCCACGGTTCGCAGCGGCAGCCTAACGGCATAACGGTGCAGGAAGTGCTTGAAAACGCTTTCTCTACTGTTATGCGCACGCCTGTGGCACTCACTTTTGCGGGTCGCACCGATGCCGGTGTACACGCGGAGCAGATGTACGCGCATTTTGATACCGCCAACCCCGTTCCCGATACACTTGCAGCCAGCCTTAATAATCTCTTGCCAAAGTCATTGGCAGTGGCAAATATATTCCGCGTAGCCGATGATGCTCATGCGCGTTTCTCCGCCGTGAGCCGCACCTACCACTATCGTGTCGTGGAAACGAAGTCGCCTTTCCTTGGTAGTCTTACCACTCGTGTGGCTCGCGGACTTGACTTTGATGCTATGAATGCTGCGGCTCGTCTTCTCTTGGGCAGACACGACTTTGCCTCTTTCTGCCGCGTGCATACCGATGTGAAAACGACTTTTTGTACAGTCAGTGAAGCCTGCTGGGAGCAAGTGAGGTGGGGCGAATGCGAGTTGTGGCAGTTTACCATTACCGCCGACCGTTTCCTTCGTAATATGGTGCGCGCCGTTGTAGGTACGCTCTTTGAGGTGGGGCGGGGCAGAATGACCATAGACGGGTTTGCTGCTGTTATCGAGGCGCGCAATCGCTGCCGTGCCGGTCAGTCGGCTCCCGCTGAAGGACTGTATCTCGTTCGAGTGCAATATCCGAACGACATATTCAATGTACAGAATATCAACTCTTCTGTGCAACTTCCCTGACTAAAAATCACTATATCCTCGCAATTTGTTTGCTAAAACGAAATTTTAGCCGTATCTTTGCACGCTATTTGTTAAGGAAACGACTTAATTCCTTTTATTAACGTTCTATGATAAACCGTACTTTGGTGCGTACAAAGGTCGTTCAGACTTTGTTTGCGTACTACAACGACCCGGGCAAAACGCCGATGGCAGCCAAGAAAGATTTGCTGCGCAGTTTTTCCGACACTTACAGCCTCTATATGATGCTGCTTGATTTTGTCAATGTGCTTACCCGCTATGCAGAGGAACAGCAAGAGGAGGCTAAGGCACGGGCAAAAGTAACCCACCGCGAGTATATCCCCAATCGGCGGTTTATAGACAACAAGTTTGCCGGTCAGATTTTCTACAATCGTACTCTTCGTGCCTATATGGAGGAGCAACACCTCTCTTGGGATGCGGGTATGAGTGCAGTACAGGCTGTGTATAAACGTCTTACGGAATCTCCTTTCTACAAAGAATATATGTCCGCCCCCAAAGCAGGGTACGATGACGACAAGCGAGTGTGGCGCAAAATCCTCTCCGACCTTGTAGCCACGGATGACTCCGTTGAGCCTGCTCTTGAGGAGATGGAGGTGGCTCTTGATACCAACCACTGGACTACCGACTACGATGTGGTCATCAGTTATGTGGTCAAGACCATCAAACGCTTTAAGGAAAACAGCGCAGCCGACGAGAAACTGCTGCCTATGTTTGAGACGGAAGAAGAACTCAATTTCGGTACGGAACTGCTGCTCAAGGCTATAGAGCATAAGGACGAGTATGCCAAGATGGTGGCGCAGTACTTGCGCAACTGGGATGCCGGTCGCTTGGCGTATATGGACACTATCATCATGCAGGTGGCTCTTGCCGAGATTCTTAACTTCCAGGACATCGCTCTCGAAGTGTCGCTCAACGAATACCTCGAGATAGCCAAAGAGTACAGCGGCGAGAAAAGTCATATCTTCATAAACGGTATTCTCGACGAGATACTCAAAAACCTTGAGCAGGGAGAAATGGCTCATAAAACTGTAAATATGCATAAATAATAACTATAATTCAATCTCTTATGTTAAATTTTATTCTTCTCCAAGCAGAGACAGGCAATCCTCAGGGAGCCGCAGGTTGGTCTTTCTGGGTAATGATGATTCTTATCTTCGTCGTTTTCTATTTCTTTATGATTCGCCCGCAGCAGAAACGCCAGAAGGAGATTCAAAAACAGCGTGAAGCCCTTTCCAAAGGCGACAAGGTGATTACCGCCGGCGGTATATATGGTATCATTAAGGAAAAACAAGACAACACTTTCCTTATCGAGGTAGCAAAAGATATGGTTATCAAGGTGGATGCAGGCAGCGTATATGCTTCCGCCGAAGATGCCGCACAGGCTACAAAACAGCAGAACTAACATAACTATAAGGTATGCAGCGAAGTAAAGAGATACTGATTTACCTGCTCTTTGTGGTTTTTTCCGCCTTCCTTTGGTTGGTGCTTGTTCGTACCCAAAAGCCGTCTGTTTCAGCGCAGACAGGTGCAGAGGAGCAGACCGAGCAGACCGCCCAAGACCCCGTGACGGAGAAAAAACTGCAAGTGGATGTCTCTTTGCAGGATGTCCCGCAGGGCAAGAGTCTTCGTATCTTCCCTTCTCGCGTTACCGTCTATCTGCGTGTAAGGCTCTCCGACTATGAGACTATTGACGCCGAGTCCGTCCGTGTCTGGTGCTCCTATCCGGTGCGCGCCAAGCAGTCGCTGCCCCTTCACGCCGATGTACCCGACAGCCGCGTACTCAAAGTAAGAATAGTGCCCGATGAGGTGGAGTATATAATAGAACAAGAATAGCCTATGAAACCGATTCAGATGGTGGATCTGCAAACGCAGTACATCCATATAAAAGACGAAATAGACAGCCGTATTGCCCCCGTGATGTCAACAGCAACTTTTGTCAAAGGTCCGGAGGTGGAACTTTTTGCGCGTAACCTCGAAGCCTATACGGGTGCCAAACATATCATCCCCGTCGGCAACGGCACCGATGCGCTGCAAATAGCACTTATGGCTCTCGGTTTGAAACCCGGAGATGAGGTTATCACTCCCACCTTCACATTTATCGCCACCGCCGAAGTGGTGGCTCTGCTCGGACTAAAACCCGTGGTAGTGGATGTGGATTGGGAGACGATGAACATATCCGTTGAAGCCGTCCGCCGTGCTATCACTCCGCGCACCAAAGCCATCGTCCCCGTTCACCTCTTCGGTCAGTGTGCCGATATGGAGGCTATATTGACCCTTGCCCGAGAAAATGGCCTGTATGTCGTAGAAGATGCGTGTCAGGCTATAGGGTGTCATTATACATTCACAGATGGTACTCAAAAGCAGGCAGGTACGATGGGTGAGATTGGTTGCACCAGTTTCTTCCCATCCAAGAACCTTGGTTGCTATGGCGACGGCGGCGCACTCTTCACGGACAGCGACGAACTGGCAGAGCGCATCAAAGTGATAGCCAACCATGGTATGACCGTCCGCTACCACCACGACCTCATAGGTGTCAATTCGCGCCTTGACAGCATACAGGCTGCCGTGCTTAATGCCAAACTGCCGCACCTTGACTCCTATACACTCGCTCGGCAAGAAGCCGCCGCCAGATATGACGAAGCCTTCCGAGATATGCCTTGTCTGCTTGTGCCCGGGCGCAATCCGCAGTCGGAACACGTCTTCCACCAATATACACTCCGTCTGCAAGGCTTGGATCGTGCTGCTGTGCAGGCTTATCTTAAAGAAGCAGGCATACCGAGTATGGTCTATTATCCCATACCGCTCCACCTGCAAAAAGCATACGCCGACCCGCGCTACCGTGAGGGCGACTTCCCCGTGGCAGAACGCCTCGCCGCTTGCGTACTCTCGCTGCCTATGCATACCTGCCTGACGGACGAACAAATGGACTATATAATACAGAACGTTAAACAGGCTGTAGCCAAGTCTGCCGTATAAATACAAGAGATATGCAGTCATTCGGTCTTCAACAACAGCAAAAACTTCAGCAGAAACTCTCTCCTGCGCAGATTCTTGTAGTGCGCCTGCTCGAAGTACCTACCTACGAACTCGGGCATCGTATCAACGAAGAGTTGCAGGAGAACCCTGCCCTTGAGGAGGTGGACAAGCGTATGGAAACGCCTGCCGACGACGGCTATCAACAAGCTGAGCAGGACGAATACCAAAACCCGCTGCAAAACGAAGACTTTGACTACGATGCTTATATCCAAGACGACGAGATACCCGACTACAAACTCTATCAACGGCAGAACAATGTAGCAGACGAGACTTTCGATGTCCCCGTCTCTGCCGGTGTCAGTTTTCTCGAATATCTCAAAAGTCAGGTCTATCTTACGAAGATGGACAAGCCCGATCGCCATATTGCCAAGTTTATCATCGGCAATATAGATGACAACGGCTATCTGCGCCGCTCTGCCGACGAACTGTCGGACGACCTTGCTTTTAAGGAAGGCTTGGACGTGCCGCCTGCCAAGATACAGACAATCATCTCCGAGATTCAGCGTTTTGACCCGCCCGGAGTGGGAGCCAAAGACTTGCAGGAGTGTCTGTTGCTGCAACTGCGCCAACTCCCCGCTTCTCCTTCAGTTGATACTGCCATAAAAGTGCTGACATCCGCCTTTGACGATTTCAGCAAACGCCATTTCGACAAGGTGCGGCAGCGTTTGGACATCACCGAAGACCAACTCAAGGCCGCCATACAAGAGATAACGCGCCTCAACCCCAAGCCAGGCAGCGCGTGGACAGGCACTGTCTATGACCGCAATCAGACTACCGTCATTCCCGACTTTATCATAGAAAACGAAGACGGCGAGGTGAAAGTAACGCTTAACACCGGCGATGTGCCGCAACTGCGTATCAGCCGCGAATACAGCGATATGATGGAAGATTTCTCTGCTAACGAAGCCAACCGCACAAACCAAATGAAAGATGCGGTGCGTTTCGTAAAACAGAAAATAGACTCTGCCCGCTGGTTTATAGATGCTATCGAGCAGCGCAACGAGACACTGATGCGCACTATGACCGCTATCGTCCGCCGCCAAAAAGAGTTCTTCCTCGAAGGCGACATCACTTACCTCAAACCTATGATTTTGCAGGACATAGCAGCCGACACGGGCTACGATGTGAGTACCATATCGCGTGTGAGCAACTCCAAGTATGCGCAGACCGACTTTGGTATCTTCCCGCTTAAGTACTTCTTCTCCGAGGGTCTGTCCAATATAGAAGGCGAGACGGTAAGTACGAGAGAGATAAAAAAGATAATACAAACTATCGTTACAGAAGAGGACAAACACAAACCCCTTACCGACGAGCAGATGGTGAAAGCCCTTGCCGACAAAGGGTACAAACTTGCACGGCGCACAGTCGTCAAATACCGCGAGCAGTTGGGTATCCCCGTCGCACGACTCAGAGTGAAGATGTAGCGGATGGATAATTTCCCGAAGATATTGTCAAGAGCGATAAGCATACTCCTCTATCCGATGTTTATCCCCACATACGGAGTGATTCTCTATTCCGTCGTTATGTCCGGCTCTGATCCTATGATTAGTAGTGCTTATTGGTATATGCTACCTATAGGCACGTTCCTTTTTACTCTCTTCATACCTCTTACTGC
>AUXO018098494.1_pt1 | contig 12410 bp, 9 predicted proteins | sample 768731 | NCBI WGS metagenome assembly AUXO01 (sample SAMN02715735, study PRJNA202380) | gut metagenome | biome: sheep rumen | host: Ovis aries | place: New Zealand: Palmerston North | reverse complement strand
CTCGCCTGCCTTGGCATTCTCAACTATTGATTATTGCTGACTCCTATTATTAGTGAATCAGTACCCGTCCCCCCGTTCTTCGCTCATTGTTGTTATTATCTGTTTAATTGTTATTTATTTTAAGCATTGCGGTATCTTTATACCGTTTTCACTAACCACTTTATCAAACTTGGCTTTATACTCATCTTTCTCCAAGAATTGCTGTTTATAAATATCTCTCCAAACTGTTGGATAGTCTGCTTGGCTGAATATATCCACCAAAACCTCTATCCATTCTTTATCAACTGGAAGGTATGCAGCATATCCATAGAAGAAATCATATTTGTTTCTGCCACAGTTATATGCATTCCTACTGGTATAATCACTATTGAAATATTCTTCTTTCAGGGCATCAAAGAAACCAGCTGCTTTCAAAGTCATCATTTCCTCATCTGATACCTCGCCCATTCCTTCATTGTTGTCAAAAGAATGATCTATCACTTTACGAATAGCCTCATCTTGCTCACTTGGATCAATCAGTCCCACCATAATCATACGTGCAAGCACAGCCACCCTGTTCCTTACACAGCCTAAGAACTTCATCCAAAACTCCCGGGCCTCAGTTTTGTCCACAACGTGACCGACCAAATCAGGATAACGGTTTACCAGTTCTTTTTTTGTACCTTTATCAGACCTAACAAACTTCACTGCATATCCTTTTAGCTCTTCGTTTCCACCTCTGATAATGTTTGCAAGTGTTTTCTCATACCGACCATTGAACCGATAGCCCATCGCTCCATCAAGGGCAGCAAAGAAATCGTTCATCTCATCAGGATTCACCATTGAAAGTATCTTGTCAACCAAAGGCTGTAGAGATTTCTTAGGTGAAGTCTTGCTGGTATCGCAAGCGTCCTTGAATTCATTCAGTAGCGTCATCATGCCTCCCTCTACCGAAATTTTCAGTAGATACTGGGTAAGGAACGAATAGAAAGATAGCACATGCGAATCATTGATATTGTATTCTTTGTAATGGGCGCAATCGTTACGCCTGTTTCGCCAATAGTCAAAGTCCTTACGGAGACTGTCCGACATACACAAAATAGGTATAACAGGAGGTGTTGCTTTGGGGTCAGGCTGCGTACGGATGGCATTGTTCACTTCTTCTTCCCACTCCTTGTCTTTTGTAAGCCTCTTTTGTACACCCGTCCATTTCCCCGTATCATAGCCTGACGGCATCTTGGCACTTTGTATCAGCCTCCTGAAATATATCATCATTCCCTGATAAGCCAAAATGTATGCAGGTCTGTAGATACCGGCATGGAAACAACGTACAGAGTCTTTGAACAATCCCAATTCATCGTCAGTAAACGAGCCTTTGTTGTTCTCTATCAGTTTCTGAAAATCATCAACAATCATATAAACATCATCCACAATTTTATGCGTCCAAATACTCCTGAACGCTGTCAAACATATCCACGTCAAGCTGCATCTCGTCTCGATAACAGATGATGAAGTTGATATCTGTCTTGAACAAGGAGTTGTTCACAGAGAACAAATAGTCGTTCAGCGCACTCAACTCTTTCACTAACCAGTCGTGCTTCTTCATCATCCAACAGCACAGAACCATACATGGTTTCTCCGTGCATACAAGAGTATGGTCATCTCCGCCCTTGATTCTGATTATCAGTCTGTCGTTTTCTTTTTTCATCTGACAGCCCTGACACCTCATATCCTTTCTGGCAACTGTCAATTGCTTGAAGTTCAGATATAGTTTCAGATTGAGCGTTTCCGTTATCGGTTTGTCACCCATCCCTACATTCTCATCCGTGGTGTAGTCCGTATCCAATTCTATTTTGTCAGTCACCAGATGGGATATCCAATGAAACTTCGACGTAAGTGACAAATTCTTCAGGTTTTGCCTTAGCAGGTGATAGTTCACACGGTCATTGGCTACATCCAACAAATCTGCTAGTCTGATTAGAATCATCAGGTATTTCAGACTAATAGTGTCATCCTTGGCCCTTGACTTCAGTCCATAGACATCTAGCACGTCATAACCATGACTCTCTGACACCTTGGCAACAAATGACAATAGGGTTGGTTCCAGATAGTTCAGCAGAGAGTTGGAACGGTCACGAATAAACTTCGCACTGTCTTTCGCGTGATTATCCCTAACCAGTTCCTCAAAGTAGCCATACACCCGATTGAATACATCAACCAAGAACTTACCCGCATTCTTATATCGTGAGTTCTTCTTGTCGTTATAGTCTATCTGTCCAAACTTCTTGACTTCTTCCTTCACTTGGGTCATCAGGTCGGAAATCAAAACCAGATTCTTCCCGTTCTCAGAGCTCAACCTGCCCATATCCGGATGAATCACCATACTGATGTCGTGCAGATAGCAAGCCAGGAAAAGTATGTAGAAGTCTATATCTTTCAGCACGAAGTAGTCAATGCGGTTTGTCAGTTCCAAAGATTTGGTAATCAGCGTAACTGCATGTTCTTCATTGTGCAGTGTATATGAATTGAGGAACTTCGAGCCATTGTACCACAACCCCTTCGTTAGCCTGTGGGTGACTATCAACGAATCCACCCACTCAGGTTTTCTCACATTTCTGATGAAGATATTGAGCACTTCCAGCACACCCATGTCAATACCCATCTGATTGGAAATATCCTTCTCCTCGATATGCTCAATAAACTCCTCAAAATCCTCCAAATCAAAGTTCTGGTTTCTCAGGTAAGCCAGTATTCTCAATTCCGAATATCTTAGCCTCCTGGCATTCATCTTCGTAAAGGCGAGTGCATCCGAAGGGACAACATCCATGATTTCTGAAAAATACACATTCAATATCCTCCGTTGGTATTCCGCTGATGCATTCATCACAAAAAGGGTGAACGTCTTACCCTCGAAGCCTCCCTCTTGCATACCAAAGATGCTATGTAAGTTTGGTTCCTTTTCCTCCTTCACTGGCTCCAGGAAAACCCTGAACTTTTCCATCTGCTTATCGGGATCCATGCTTTTCTGACCACTGAAATTCTCCTTCGACCATCGAAGCAAGGAGGCATAGATGTCTTGCGTCAAGGACTTCATCTTGAAAGCAGCCCTTACATCCTTTGTGTAAAACAAGAATGGCAAGCGTCCATCTGTGCTCACTCCACAGGATTCCAACATCCGTTTCTCGAAGTCTTCTATATCCTTAACAATCCGAACAGCCTCTTTCTTTGGCGACTTCTGGATAAGCAAACGGTACTCAGACTGGAAAATGTCCTCGTCAAACTGCTCAAAGAACTCTTCTGCATTTATTGCCTTCGCTAGGAATCGACTTTTGAAGTTCTCCAGCATCTCTTTATTTGGGCCACCTTCCTCCCTAATTTTCAGTAGTCGGTTACGATAAAGGAAAAACTTCTTGATTCTGCGTAGCAGTTTAAGTCTGGAATCTATGGCATCACCGCCCTTGCCGTTTCCTTCTGTACTTTTCTTCTTGTCACTGAGTTCTTTGATCTCTTTAGAAATCACTTGGTCAAGTGCCTGCAACTTCTTCAGCGACACATGGTCATCCACCTCATCCAGATTGTATGCCAACTTGGAGTGCATTGAGGTCTCCCTTGTGATGTTGGCTATAGGCCCATACTGGTTGTCTGCCTCATCTATATGTGTAAATACGCTTTTACCCTCCTTGTGAAACTTGATCTTGTATTTCAGCTTTTTCTGAAACTCCAAGTGTTCTTCTGCAACAACCTTATCAATCGTACTGGGCTGGTTTTCCTGTTCTTCACACCACTGTTCCAGCCCATTATTGAGGTTTTCAATTTTATTCTTGAAAGTTGCGTCATCCAACTTCACCTGGATGTATATCACCGAATCATCTACATAGAAGTACGCGTCTCCTTCGAAGCAGTCTTTCTTCATCAACAACCGTTTCACCTCAATCATGCACAGATTGCCAAAGAAGTACGATTGTGGCAGGCCCTGCGGAATGCCGCAGTTCAGATAAAACGCTGCACCATTCAAGTCAGCATCATCCGGATAGTAGTATTCCTTCCACGGCTCTATATTCTCTTTTCTGATATTGAAATACAGAAGCTTTGCCACCGCCTTGCTCAAGTCTTCCTTATCATCCTCGTATGTCTTCGACAACTTACAGATGATATAGTCATACAGAACCTTGGGCGAAATCGAAGGGAAGAAATTCTTGATGTCCAGACTTACCTCCGTCAAATAACTGTGATTCTGCTGATAAGCCCTACAGTGCTCTATCACCTCCTCCGTGTATTCCTTATACTTTGTCTGCCACTTGTGGAAAAGGAACTGGACGTCTGTGCTGGGAATGTTGCCATAGAAATTATGAGGCAGCAGTTTTGACAAATCTGACAGTTTCCTTTCACCCGTTTCAAAGTCATCATCAAACATCAGACAGTTCATGATGCTGACCATACATATTAAATCTATCAGCCTTGCTGTATGCATCGGACGGAATTTCAACTTCCCCTCATCATAATTCTTGAGTTTAAAATAAACGGTAGCGTCAAAAAGATGGTCTTTTTCCGCAAACAGCCATCTCATCTTCTGTTGACAACAGTCTATTACCTTTTCAATCAGCTCAACATTGTGCTTATCCGCAAGGGCGTAATACAGTTCAAGATCATTAGCTGCAATGGGATCACTGATAACTCCGTCTTCATCAAACGGCAATACAGGATTTTCCGTGTCCAACAAGCCCTTGTCGAACACATACGATTCCATACAGAATATCGAGTTGAAGATATTCCGTTCATCCAGTATCTTGTCAATCAACTTTGGTTTCTTGTCCATTCTGTATGTTCTTCTGTTCGTTAATCATCGCAAGTGCCGCAGTCATCAATTTCTCTGCATCTGAAGCCTCTTTCCGCATTCCTGCCACCAGAATAGAGTTTTTCGACTTCACTATGAAACTATAACTTCGCTTCACCGTTGCCATACGATGAAAGTTCTCCCACAGCACCCCTGTTTTCACAAACGATTTGTCCGCCGTTAACTTAACGTCAATAATGTCATTCATCACTACATGAACGTCTTTTGCTATTCTGGGCATACCCGCAAGCATATTAATGTCAGCAAGCACATTTTCCAGAAAACGGATTCCTTCTACAAGAAACTCCTTGTAACTGTTTTCCCGTTTTCTCAGATAGTTCCACGAGTAGTCAAACTGCGGATTCTGCGATATAAAATAGATGTATCCTGCCAAATCAGCATTCAACTTTGCGTCAATAGCATTTCTCAACTTCTCGTCGTCGCGGTGACTATCGTCATTATACTCATTCGCTTTGACTATCAGCATTTGCAAGACTACCAGTTTGGACTTCCGTTCACGCTCTGCCCTTTCGTCAGCCAATGCATCATCTTCGCCTACTGCTGCGCTGTCATGTATATCATTAAGCAACAACTCAAAAGTATAGTCCTCTTTTGTTGCTACCGTCAATTTATCATTATTTGCCATCACCTGTTTGTGTTGAGATGTAATAGTCACAATAATCTTTCATTCCTTCTGGCAGTTCTTCTGCTTTCAGCGTTGCATATTGGTTCACAAAGAACCGCCTTAATTCCATAAAAGCTCTCAGACCAGCCTCATCCTGATCTGGATACATATGCAAATCATAATTCTTCAATAGTATCAAATCTTCCAATGGCTGAATGGTGGCACTGGGAATAGCGACTACTTTCAACCCAGCAGACAACATAGCCAGGCAATCCGTTATTCCTTCGCTGATGTATAGCCTTTCTCCCCTCTTCAATGTATTCAATATAGGGAGGTTGAACAACCTGGTCTTTTGCGCGGCCAAGAACTGAAACCTTGGTGCATCCTTTTTCTCACCCAGATAACGTGACTGTACACCAGCTAATTTACCGTCCTGCTCATAATAAGGGAAAAGGAGACAAGGTGTGTAGAAATACAAGTAAAGACCATATTCACCTCGTCTTACCAACCCTGACCTCACACATCGTTCTTCCCCAAAACGGGAAATAAGTTCCCTAACAACCTTTTTGGAATCTGTTACGGATTTAATGTTCAAGCTCTGAATAATATCTTCCTTGAAACGACGCTCTCCAAACAAAAACTTCTGTGCTTCATTCGAAAGTCCGGCATTTTCTATCAACCACCCAAAGACTTCTGCATCAAAAGTATGTATTTGATCATCTTTTTTTGTCAGATATACTTTATTGATGGCCTTCTTAACGGGCTTGACATATCCGTTGCCCTCAGGTATAATGATGTTAAACTCCTTTGCCAACCACAAGCAAGCATCTTGAAACGACCAACCCTGATACTCCATTACGAGTTGAATGGGTCCACCGCCTTTGTCACATACAAAGCAGTAGTACATATTCTTCGATGGAGTGAACTTCAAACTGGGTGTATGGTCATCATGCATAAAGCATAGTGCCTTATGCCGCTTCACCGTCATTCCGAGCTTCTCTGCCACCGACTCAATGGAAAGTTCGTTCAGTCTATTTACTATGTCTTCTGGAATCCTCATTATTTTTAATTATAGCTGGCCACACCTGTTCCCCATTCCAACTCCACATAGTGTTGGGCTGTCTCTGTCTTGACGAGTCTGTTAGGAACACTACACCAATAACCTGTCACCACAGGATTGTAAATACCGGAATAGGCACCGTCCCTTCCCATCAATATCGCCCTCAGCGTACCATTCGTGGCACATGTCAAAGGCGTAGCACCATGCCATTTCTGACTTCCACATGCCATCGTTGGATGCCCATTGATGCTGCCATGATGCGATACAACGTAATAATTCGCATCAAACAAGTAACTGCTACAAGTTCCTGCACCGCTCATCTTTTCAAATCCCATCTGTTCCAGATCTCCAGTGAATACCATAGAACGTCCTCCAAGCCTAAACATCATCACAGCAGATGAATTGTTGATTGGTGTCCCCACTATCCTATGGCTACATGTAAATCCTTTTACAGTTGATTTGCTACGATAGAGCCTGCACTCCGGATGCAAAAAGCGAATACCGTCATTGCTATTCCCGCTAATAGGCTCAACGATTTTCACACCGGCATTATTCAAGGCAGCCAGCATCTTGTTATACGCCTTTGTCGCCATCTGGTAGTATAGATTCACATAACATATAGTCCTGTCGTCTATGAGGTGGCTGTTCACGAGATACTCCACACCACTGTAGTGATCGTGATGAGCGTGGGTCAAAAAGAACCGTTCAATATGGAGTTGCTGTTGTTGCTTCAGACCTAATCTCTGCTTGATAGCTTTCAAGCATTCATAAATGTTCGCTTGATAACTCCTCCAATGGTCAGTTTTATCAACAATAGAACAGTCCACTAACCACAGCTGATAGAAATTCCCTGCCTCTATCAGAATGAAGCTACAATTTCCATGACCCACATTCACATGGTAGGATTTAACCTGGGCGGGATTCTTTTCATCCAGAAATGATCCGGGCACTATAGCCTCCTCACTCATGGCATCTATTATTCTTTCAGCAAGACTCTCTCTTAATTCATAGTAATTGCGGAACTGTTGCCTTGCGTATGCACTCAGGTTACCGTAACCAAACGGTATTTTATTCTCTTCGTTGTAATACACATACCATCCTTCTCTGATACTGCCACGATGATTATGCATCAGCAGCCGTTCCAAAGAAAAGGGTCGAATAACAACATCTTCTTCATTCTCTGTTGACAGAAGAGTTACTACCGATTCTTTCCCCTCCAACGGAGTGTATATACTTTCTACAAAGAAAAGATTCTTTGGCATAATAAAATCATTAACTGTGAACCGTGAACCATGAACCATAAGTGATTCGTTCAATCCGTGCCATCCGTGTTCGCTTATATAGTTTCCCCTGCATACACCATCTTCTTACCAAGCACAGTACATAATATCATTTGTATATCCTTCACAAACGAATAATGCGTGTAGTAATAGCAATTCAAACGTACCTTATCAGGATATATAACCTTATCATTATACTCTATTGCTATTTCCTGCATGGGGCGGGTATCGCCAGCAGCCTGTTGTTTTGCCACATAGTCCGCAATCATTTCATCCTCCAAACGGTATTTCAACGTAGCTGGTCCTGTAATTCCTGGGCGAAGTTTCAGCACATCCCTGTCCGCACCTTCAAGCTTATCCGCATACCCTGGCACATCAGGCCTTGGTCCGACAAAACTCATATTGCCGATGAGTACATCCCAAAGACCTGGCAATTCGTCTATCTTGTAGTGTCGTAAAGTTGCTCCAAATGGAGTGATACGACTATCACCAGCCACAGAAACTGTGCTGCCATTGTGTTTTACTGCCATCGTGCGGAACTTATGGCAGTCGAATAATTTTCCATTTTTTCCCACACGCTTCTGCACAAAGAATGCCGGTCCTCCTGGCATCTTTAACTTGACCAGTATCGCCACTATCAGCAATACTGGCCAAAGGAATATAAGACCGATAAATGCCATCAGCCTGTCAAATAACCACTTTATTATCATAAACAAAAATAAGAATTGTATTACTCCCCTCTCACCGCACTTCGTACCCCATTAAACATAATCCTTGGGAAGAACCGCAGGGAATCCATCGGGAATATCCTTGCATGGTTAATTAAATCACCCACACGCCTACCCATCGAAACACATTTCCTGATAAGATATGGTCTCTTGCTGAAATGACTCATATCCCTGTTGTGCCCCATGTTTCCTGCCTTCAGGACAAACTCCATTATTCTATCCACCTTCTTATCAAATCGTGAATCATGACACATGAATCCAGAATCTATATCCGGCATTCCAAGATACTTGCTTGACAGAGCATAGAAAGCTTTCCATTCCGACATAATCCCAGCCCGCTTTAATCGAGACTTCAATTTCTGCACATCCATCTTGTCACGATACGTCCACATCAACCTGCACCAGTCACAAATCTGTCGCAAGCCAACCCCCTCTTTATAGAAATGCTGTAGGATATGTGTAAACACATAGAATACATCATTCTCTATGCCAAGTTGGAAGACCTGCACCCCGTTATTATTCCACGAACGGACATTTCCTCCATTGAAGGTGTCAACGTAAATGTCATCCAATTCTCTTTCAATTCTTGAAGACAATCCACAATACAACCGTCCGTGCAGTTCCACCACCCATCCATCGATAGTCATACCCAGATGCTTCTCCCGGTCGTATTCTCTTTCTACAGAAGAAGCCATTGGTACAAGCATCTCTTTTGCCTTATTATAGTTCTCTTCGCTCAGGAACAAGTCCACATCACCACAAGCCCTCCATTCTGGTTTCTCGTAGCATTGTGCAATACCCTGTCCTTTCACCAACAGCGTATAGATACCTTCAGCCCGCATCTTGTCTATCAGCGAAGCGATAAACGCATTCATCGCCCGATTTCGCTGCTCAACCTGCAGTACCTCCCCGGCAATCGTCAAAGCTGTCGCCTGAGGCACCTTAACATCAATAACCTTTTCCAGACCTGTGGCCACCAATCCTACTACTGACTGTTCCTGAGTCAGATGGTATATCTCATCATAATCCATCTCTCCGTACGGTGCCAGTTGAGTATCCTTCTCCCAAAGACCGCCACGGAGCAAAGCGAAAAACGCTTCTTGATTTTTATTCATTCAGATATTTGCGAAATCTATCTTTTGGTGAACGACAACTTCAATATCCCCATCAGCGAGCCCCATCCGTATGACAGATGGAGCACAAAGAAAGTAGTCAGCAGATAGCAAAAAATCAAATGCTTAGAAATAGCCAACTTCAGACTTACCACCGACAACAACCCCGTATATGCCAGCAGTGAAACCGCAGATACCAACACAAACGGCCACCAGATAAAACCCAACAACAGCGGCACTATCAACGACAAGAGAAACAACAGCGGTATAAAATGCCTCAGTGACAATGATGAGAACGTCTTGGTGTAATAAACCGTCAAGATATTCCACTTGCCGTTGCCATAGTTATTCTTAGCCAAAGCATGCCATGTCTCGCGGGCCAGATAAGTGCAATAGGTATCCAGAAGAATAAATATCTTCCCTCCGCCACGGATGATTCTTTTATTCAGTTCAATATCCTGATTACGCACCAAACGCACATCGTACTTCCCATATTTCTCGAACACCTCACGCGGCCAGCAACCAAACGGCACTGTTTCTACCTCCTGCTCACGGTCAATACCCGTGCGGAACGTAGAGTTACCTACCCCGAACTTATTGCCCAGCACCTCGCGAATAGCCAGCGTCTTGGGCGTTTTGTTCAGAACATCCGTCTTGCAGACAGTCCCCACATTATCAGCATGAAGCCGTTTCAATCCATTCACCAGCACCGAAAAATAGTCCGACTGATAAGTTGCATGGGCATCAAGACGCATAATTATTTCTCCTTTTGCAGCCTCAATACCACGATTCATGGCATATGGCACAATCTTGTCGGGATTGTCAATTAGCCTGATGAAAGGATATTTGGCGGTATATTTCGCCACAACATCCCTAGTTTTATCCTTACTCATCCCATCCACCAACAGAATCTCCAGGTCATCCTTTGGATAATCTTGTTGGAGAATAGAATCAAGGAATTGTCCTATATACTTTTCTTCATTGTATATCGGACATATCACAGATAAAGTCATATCTCCCCTAAATGTGTTCTTCTACACCCCTAAAATGTACATTCAGTTCATGAAGGTGTTCCAGCAGGATTCCAAGAGGCGTACCCTCAGTCATCTTGGCAAAGGCATTGACATCCTTAGGGAAGCACTTGCCGCCATAGCCGAACTTACCATCAGGACCGGGGACATAGGTGTGGGTGTCGTTGATATAGCCGGAAAGCAGCACACCGGTATGCACCTTGCGCCAGTCAGCACCCATCTGCTCGCAGTACTCGCGGCAGGCGTTGAAGTAGGTTACCTTATAAGCACCAAACACATTGTGCATATACTTAGTCAGCTCCGCTTCCAAAGGAGACATAACAGTAAACTTCTTACCAACAAATATCTTGGTGAGTAGGTCCTGTGCTCCAGTGAACACCATTGTCTGCTTGCGGAAATCCTCCAAATAGGTGCGCTCAGTCAAGAATTCTGGCATATAGCATACTTGATGACTGGTCTCCTTAGAGAGACGTTCACTGGTACCAGGCAGAATCGTAGTACGCACAAACACGGGAACGTCCGGCAGGTTGGTGATGAGTTCCTTCATCAGCGTCAAATCCTGCGTACCATCATCTTCAGTAGGTACATGAATCTGCAAGAAAGCAATATCAATATTGCTCAGGTCATCATTATAGCCTTTTGGGGGATCACTAATAAAAAGCTTACACTCGGGGTTGTTATGTTCCAACCAATCTTTGAGGGCTCCACCTACGAAACCACATCCAATAATTCCAACGTTAATCATTTTTTCATTAATTACTGTCATGAAACTTATTTTATTCCTAAAAAATATCTCTTAACGAACTTGCTTTGCTCAAATAGATAGATAAAGCAAAAACACGTAGCCGTAATGAAAACAGTATAGATAATTGAAACCAAATGAATAGTAAACTCATCCATACCATTTAGCCATTCTGTATATGCAGTAAAATCTGGGATGAAGAAATACTGCAACAGATAAATTGCCAATGATTTCTTCCCTATTTCATTGATAATCGTATTAATCTTACTTTTTCTTTCAAAAAAAGATGAGTGTGTCACAAAGAGACAAACGACAATAGCTGTTCCCATTACTCTCAGTACAATATCCCTCACAAGGTGAAATACCGGTTGGGGCCAAAATTGACAATCAATAACAAACAATAGCAAAAAGAATGCAATCAATATTATGCCTTTAAACAATTCACTATGGACTAATTTGTCAAAAACATGCTGATATTTTCTTGCCATCAAACCAATGACAAAGAAATAAAAATACTTGCATAGATGATTGAAGTCAATTACTTTCGCCCCAAATTCACTATATACACTTAGCAAAACTATTCCTATAATCGCTAATAAAACCATTAATATAGTTTTCAGCCTCGGATTCTGCGTTGTTATTTGTACTACATAATAGATTAGGAAACATTCAAACAAGGATATGGTAAACCAATACATACCAAATCCCTGAAACAACGGAGTTAATATACTTTTGTGACTGAGTAAATTATAAAAAACACTAAATGCGACAGCTGGTATAAACAGTAAATTAAACTTCTTTATTAATTCTCTGCCAACATCCTTGAATGTCATCTTTGGCTTGTATGCTAGAAAACCACTAATATAGAAAAACAATGGCAAATCAAAGGTGTATAGCATCAATCCCGACAGTGTATCATAGGAACCAATCCCCATTCCAAAAGCCCATACATGCCCTTCGATGACAAATAAAATCGCAAAACATCTGAGGGCATCAATATATCCAATTCTACCCCCCCC
>AUXO015732851.1_pt1 | contig 12411 bp, 15 predicted proteins | sample 768731 | NCBI WGS metagenome assembly AUXO01 (sample SAMN02715735, study PRJNA202380) | gut metagenome | biome: sheep rumen | host: Ovis aries | place: New Zealand: Palmerston North | reverse complement strand
CACAATTCTCGAACAGTCTTAAAGTTTCTTGATACACTGAGCTTTTCAACAACAACAATATCTGGCTTTTCTTTAAGTATAAAATCAATAACTATCTTGCACATTTCTGCAATTCTATCTTCAGGAGGCTTTCTGCTATTTTTCAAGTTTATACATCCACTTTTTTTATAATGCTCATTATTAAAAACAGCCCAGCCAGTCGCTCGTGTACTAGTATCTAATGAAAGTATTTTAATCATATTTAATTAACCAATAATATCCCTTTCATCAATCAATCTATATGAAACTTCCATAGGTATGACCACAAAATCTCTATTATCATCGGTAGAAGAGCGGTAATAATTAATCATCCTATAAGCCGTATCTCTACTTGCGATCTTAGTTGCTCCAGACAATTTATTTGCTAAAGCATACTTCTTACCTCCGACAACGTGGAGATAATTAGTAGGCACATCTACGGTCGCTACAACAAAACATTTTAGTTTTTCCTCATAATACATATCTAAATCCTTATCTCAGAGTATGATTTAGCCACATCTGATATAAATCCTTTGATTCTTCTCGGCTAAAGAGCATTACCATAATATCTCTACCGTCGTTATCCATACTTACATAAATATCAATAGGTCGTAAGCCATGCTTAATATAAAGAATCTGCAGCTTACGATCAGGAACACGGGCAACATCACGGATGTTATACGTATTCCCATTCAAAGTACTAACTATAGTATTCAATATTTTCTCCTTTCATTCGTGGGTAAAAAAATGGGGACGAAAAGTCATAAGACTTCATGTCCCCACATATTATTCATCTACACTATCAGACATGAAGTCAGTATCATAATCTTCGGGATGGTTGAATTCATCTGCTGTAACTTCGTCTTCATCAACAGAACTGTCGTCATCAATCGTGAACTCTTCGTCATCACTATTATCTAATGAAATATTTGCTTCATCAAAAATAAGATCAATTTTTCTTTTTACGTCATCTCTAAAGTTGTCCATGTTAGATAAATCACAGTCTAATAATTGGTCGACTGCGGCTCCGACACCTTGAATGTCGTATACATTTGTTATGATATTAAAAATATCGTGGCAGTTGTCTCCGCAATAGATAAAACGCCATCTGTTTTTTGCCTCTCTACACGATCTTGGACAATACTCAAATTCTGTTCCGCAGACAACGCATTTTCTAGTTTTATTGCTCATTGGAATCACCTCTCTCTCTAAAAATAATAAAAGTCATTAAAGAAAAGAGTGGGACTAGCCCACTCTCTCTTGCAATGAACAATTAATATTATTTAAAACATTTTTAGAGAAATTATTCCTCTTCCTCTTCATCAGCCATAGCGATCTGATACATAATCTTCTCACCTGCACAGTAAGAATAACCAGCCTCGCCAGTATAGTCGAAAGTGGAATCAGTCGTAAGGCTGATTGTAGACTCCGGACTCGGGTTGAAGGACGGGAAGATGATGTACATAGCACGAAGGGTATCAGACTCACAAGGATCTACGGCAAGAACCTTAAGAGTAAGCTTGATCTGTTTCGGGAACTTATCAGCATAGTTGGTAACCATCGTCGCGGCAGTAGCCTGTCTGTCGAACTTGATGATATATTTATGTTCTGTTCCACTAGCGCCCTCACCAGTCGGAAGAGTAAGCGTAGAGCCAGACAGATAATAAGAAGTCGCACCAGCTTCAGATGCACCAGCAGTCATCTTGTCGCCGATAGTGCCAGCATCAGTAAGCACGTTTACGGTAAGAGTATCTGCGACAAGACCGTTCAGACTTACAGTGCCATCAGCATTACTTGCGATGATGATACGAGGCATGACGATAGGAGCGCTAGCAGTACCAACTACTTTTTCAGTACCGGAAGAACTAGCAATCATGTTAAGGTCAAGCATGGTATTGGTGAGATTTACAGTACAAGTTTTTGCATTCCAGAATCTACGAATAAGGTTACCTTCTTTATCGGTAGCGTCACGAGATTCTGCGGATACTTCAACACTACCCTCGGAAACCTGAGTCAGAGCGTAGAGAAGATCACCAGTAGAAATGTTTTCGGCAACAGCCGTTTCAATTCTATCAATTACGATTCCTTCCAAATTGAAAGCCATAAGAATTTACCTCCTTATAATAATTCAAAATATTTAATATATAAATAGTAATTGTATTTTATCTGAACCAGTTTAATTCCTGATTCAAATTCATATTAGAAGTATCTAAAAATCCAGAATACATTCCTCTCATAAGAGATGACGTAGACTCCATAACTTGCATCTTTCTTACACCATCCATAAACTGAGCAATACCTAGCTCTTTAATCTCTTCAGTGTTATATTTAAATCCCGGATACATTAGAAGAGTAGATATGAGAGGAAGCAGATAAGAATCACCATATTCTTTATTTTCGTCTTTATTGAGTTTTGCTTGAAGGGCAAGCCTATTTTTCTCACCTCGAATGACGGTTTCTTTGGCGTTTTTCCCTCTTATTAGCTCTGTCTTAGGATGCTGGTTAAATAAAGAGCGCAGATACTCTCTAATTTGCAAATACAATAACTCATCAATAAGATAGTCATTTTCCTGATCATAAAGAACTTGCTCAGGTCGCTTTTCCCAATCCAAAATCTTCTCGCCATTTTCATCAACAGTGGCATCTTCTGGATATTTAGCAGTACCATTCTTTTGATAAATCTGGAATTTAGTAAAATCCAAATCTCCAAAAAAAATACGAGTATCTTCGACAGGAAGGGTAGGAATAATCATACAAAACAATTCCCAGTCTGTAATCTTATTCCAGTCAAGTCCGATGTCCCATAGCTGTATGCGATATGAAGTAGTATTGCCAGTAAAAGCAACAGTGGTCGAAAACACTTTTTTTTCTCCAGCCTTAAGGATTTCTCCGATCGTGGGCTGATGGATTGTAATATAGTCATTCAAAACCAGCGGTTCACCAAAAAATATTTTTAATTTATCAAATCCAAAATCAAATTCCGGTTCTGGTTTACGCTGAGGTTTCCGAGCCTTTCGCTTGCCTTTGGCACTTTGCTTCATATCTTCAACGCTTATAGTTGTTTTTTTAGGCTCTTCCGACATGGTTCACACCTTCATTTCCTAATTAAATAATTATCAACGGATTTATTCTTTGTGATATTGTTCGGTGAGTTGCTCTCAAATACCATAGTTCTCATGGCGTAACGAGCGTCCATGCCATACGGTCTATCAGAAATAAGTCTAAGCTGTGCACCAGTAGTATTCGTCCAATTAAAATCGTCGGCAATTAGAGCAGCCAATAAATCATGACGAGGAATACCAGTGTTTTTATCTATAATGGTCTTGATATCGCAAAATATATAGAAAGTTAATTGGCATAATTTTATGATTTTATTGTGATTGTCAATATCAGAAAATCCAACTTCATAACAAATATAATTACTTGTTTTAGTTTGAACTTCAGGAACCAAATAGTAAGGCAGAATATTAACTAAATAATAATCATCTGGGTTGTTCTCATCCAATTCTTCATTATTCAGAACTCTAATAATGCGCGGATCATCAAGAAGCTTATTCTTTATGGTGTTTTTCATCCACACATCATCTTGTTCATATATTTTTTTATAATTTACAAGTTCTTTTGTAATTGAATCCATGAATAAATCACCACCCCCTTTTATGCCAATATGTCAATGCTGATAGATGATGTCACTTCAGAAACACCGTCAGTAGCAATGCACGTAGCGACGACGGTATTGAAAGCATAGCTCTCATCTCCAGTAAAAATTATTTTTACTTTATTTGAACCAGAAACAGAAGATTGATTAATGACGCTGGAAGCGTCAAGACCATCAATAGTATAACTCCATGTGAATGAAGTATATTTAGACGTAACATCTATTCCATCAACGTCTACACAATTAGCGGTTAGAGTCTTAGACCTATTTATATAAATTCGTGGAGAACCACACGAAATAACAAGTGAATCACTAGACGGCTCTGGGTCTGGCTGTGGAGTGGGCTTTGGCGGTTCGACAACTGGAGCTGTTGGCTTTTTATAATAGTCTGCCAACATAGTGTACTGACCCGGCAGCGGATTGCTAGGATCTTCAGGCATCCAAATTCCATCAGTCTCGGAATTATACTCTGACTGATAAAGAGTGATAGCTAAAACACCTTTAGGATTCATTGTCTCAACCTTAGTGATATCCCACGTTAACGGCTTTTCGAGAGGCAAGCTTAAAAATATTCTTTTGTTATAAAATAATTCTGCAGTAATAGAATTATATGGCAAAAATGCTTTAGACTGAGATTCTTCAACAGTAAATTTATCGTATGTGTATACCCCGCTGTTATACGAATTTTGAGATCTAACAACACCCCAGACCTCTCTAATAAACCTCTTACCGTTTACTTCGCTTACCCATTGAAACAAATGGTTACATTTTAAAATACCAAACTTAGGTAATTGATTTGCGGATTCGTCATACACGACTAACCATTTCTCGTATATTCCCTTATCATCAGCTATATCGATATAGCAGCCAACAGGAAAAGGAATATCTAAGCCAATATAATCAACTCCACTAACTGATTTATCTTTCCACCATCTCGGTACTACGGATTCTCTATTCCAATCACTCGGCTTAAATAAGACGTGTAATTCAGGGTCATCTTTCGCTATAGATCTATATGATTTAATGATAGATCGGATCCTGACAGGATGCTTCAAACTATCTTCATCAGTTTGCTTTGTGAAGCCAGTTCTCAATAATGGCTCATTATCTGTATCATAATTATACAAATAACCAGTTTGATCACCCACGTCATTGTTCCATGTCTCATCAACGACGAAATCTGACATAGCTTTCAACTGGCGACCGATTGTGCCTCCTTCACCAAAGACCATCTCTTCGACAACTTCTCTGCTAGGCATTTGAATCACCAGCTTCCCGAATTTTCAGCACTTCCGATCCTGCGTCTAATATTAACTTTCTACAAGTCAAAAAATCAAACTCTGGCTTATTATACTCATCCTTTGCAGCCTGCAAAAGTGTCATTAATTCTACAACTTCCTTTTGACACATCAATAATTCATTGTACGAATTAACTTTCCTAAGCAAATTATCAAATAACTTATTCACATCGATTTCTTTGTGCTGCTCTGAAGTTTCAGGGTCAACGCATAACAGAACAAAGAATATTGAACTACGTAGGGATTTTTTGAAAGCAGCAATTTGACTGGGAGAAAAACTTCCATAAATTGTTTTCATTTCAATCACCCCATTAACTCTTAGCTGATTCGATATAGTAGTCTCTATCTCGAATCACCTTTTGTAAATCTTTTTTTATAGTTTCACGCCTTTCCATGTTGTACTTCAAATCGTTCTTTAACATTTTTTCTTCTTTACCTCCGATGGCAATGGCTAAAGATAAATCAGTATCTATATTATGATCCATCCAAGCCAATACCATCGCACGAGATAAGACATCTATCACAAAACGTTCGTCAGACTCAGCATTTACAGGATTAACAAGCTCAAAGTTAATCTCTTCATTATCTGAGTCCAACGAAACCGAAGAGAAGATTTTTTCAACATATGGAATCGCCAAACCGTTTTCTAAATAATCACGCATCAACTCTGAATAGCCAACAGAAGAAATGTGAATGAGTTTTTTATCTTTTACTTTACTAAAAAAACGATTATAGACGGCTTCTAATTCCATTACTCTCACCTCTCTTATTTAACAAGAAAGTCTTTGAGATCAGTTCTGAATACTTCGTCTATAATAAGAATTTTTTGAAGTGACGGATAATTCTCGTTATGAATCATTGAGATGGCAGTTGTCTTAATAACTTCCTGAACAGTCCGAGAAGCTTTCCTTACAAAGTCCTCAAACTTAGAATCTTCCATATCAAAAAGCTCTTCAGGATATTCGACGCCAATCAGTGTCTGGTATGTATCAGTCATGTCCTGTTTCCATGCTTCTCTGATATCATCGTCTTCGATAATAATCTGAGGAGCAGTGATTATCTCTTTCTTTCTCCATGCCTGAAGATCGCGATACATAACTTCTTCCTCGGCGCCGAAGTACTCCCATGTATATACAACATTTCCATCAACACTCACATTAACAAGTTTCCAAGGAGTCACGCTTCTACAGGTAATGTACTCATCAAGAGCAATCTTCCTCATGGGTTTCTGAACGGGCTTCCTATCTTCTTTCTTTTCTTCGAGCTTAGGTTCTTTAGCCTCAACCTTCTCGGGAACTTCAGCGTCCTCTTCTTCTGAATTTGCAAAATGTTCCCTTACTGCTTTAATCATATCTTCGTCAGCGGTTTGAAGATGACTGGAAACCTTGAAACCCTGAGATCTCAAATAAGCAATGACGTCCTTATTAGTCACTTTCATTTCTTTGGATAATTCATTAATAACCATTCTTTTCTCCTTTTAATCATATCGACCACATATTAGCCAGTGATCTTAATCTCGCCAAACAGTTCGTTCATGACAACGCCGATACCCTCTTCATAATAAATAGCGGCTTCGACGGTACGATCTTTCCTAGCAAGAGTATCTGTATCTTCAACAAACTCCATGTCTCCGGAAACAACAAGCTTAATGGGCTTGAAGTCAGGATCAACAGGCATGATGTAGATCTTGGTATTGTCGAGTATATTCGTGCGAGTTCCAAGAGCGTTTACACGCTGGATGGCGAATACATCATATCCCTCCCATTTTCCAAGCATTCCGGTAGCATAGCGCTCGTTCTTCATATCTTCAGAATACAGATCATAAGAAACAGTAGACTGAAGCTTGGAGATGGCTACTTTAGATCCAACGAGCAGAACATCTTTACCTGTCACAGAACGGACAAGTTCAATATGATCGACAATCGTCGCAACAGTAGCAGCAGTAACAGCAGTCTGAAGGATCATGTCGCTCGGCAGAGACTGGTCGATACTCATGAAAGCAGAATACAGACCAGCACGGCGATGGTTTACTACGCTTTCATACATGCGATCAACGAGCTGAGCAAAATCAATTCTTCCAAGCTGGAACATCTGGAAGTCAGCATACACTTTGATTGCATACCAATCGGTATCAATCGTGAATGCCTTTCCGGGTTTAAGGGCTTGTCTAACAATGTCTTGATGAGATCCAGAAAACTTGGAAACTGTCAGAAGAGCATTATCCTCAACATAAAATTCATTCTGGTCGCCAGCGCCAGTATTAATCTGCTCAACATAATTCTCGAAGAAAGCATTGCCATCATTCCAGCCAGAGACAGTTTTGTCGACAAGGATGTTCTCGATAAGAGAGGCAATCTCTTTTCCGTGATCTCTCCAAGCCTGACGTCTTTCTTTACGGCTAGCTTCCTTATAGTTAATGCCCATTACTCGATCAAACTGATTACGAACAATTTCACTAACCTGCTCTTTTGTATACTCATTATAGATACCATGAGAAGCATCCATCATAAGATTATCAAACTTAATAAAGTTATCATTATCATTCTCAAATGCACTAATAACATTTGCAGAGAAGTTCATAAGATTAAGCATAAGTATCTATCCTCCTTTCTTTATTTTCTATTTACGCAAGCTGTACGTTCTGTACGCACTGGATGCGAACAATGCTGTACTGTCCAAGAGTTCCGGGAGCAATACTATGAATTCTACCAATGAAGCCATAGTTAGAAGCGCTGGGAGCAGCCGCCTGAGCAACCCATCCGCCAGCTCCATTAACTACGACATACTGACCAACTGCCAGACCCGTATTGGGAGCGGTAAGGAACTGATAATCAGCAACAGCAAAAATTTCCTGAGAGTCATTTAAGACTTCATAAGAACGGGAAAGTTTCTTAGCTTTGTTTGTGAAATAAACGGGAGCTTCCTTAGCTTTCGTCGGAGCATCCTTGATGATGGGGTCAGTACCGACAACAGCAATCTTATCTTTAACGCCAGCAATAGTGGCATAAATCTGCTGAAGATCATCACCAATAAAATCACCAATCTTAACTGCAACACCATTATCGACTTCGATAGGAGTCCTAGTGGTCGTTCCTTCAGAAGTCGTCTCAGAAACAACAAGGGTATCATGAATTCTGCCAACATCAGTTGCTTTCAGGCGGCTCGATTCAAAGAGACCATGAAAGCCTTTAGCGGCAGCATCGTTAATAACAAATGCCATAATATTTAATCCTCCTTTAATATTATTTTTTAAGTAAATTATTTAAGAAATCAGATTTACGATTAAATGCACCAAATGCAAAAACGGATCCAGTCTGAACAGGCTGTTCACCATCTGTGACATGACATTCAAACGAACCAGCGCGTTTTACGCACTTTGCGAACGCAAGGTCACATGCGATCCGAAGATCCTCAAGAGAATACTCGGAAATCTTCTCTCTAATCTCAGTAAACTCAGGTTCTTCCGAGAAATTAGCATAAGACTCTTCCGACATAATTTCTTCTCTCTTAGCAGAAAGTTCTTTCTCTTTATATTCGTTGAGTTCTTTTTCAATCGCAGAATAGTTAGATCTGAGACTGTCAAGGCTATCTTTTTCTTCCTGAGTAAGAAGTTCGCGGTACAGAACATATCGGTCGCCGTCAAACGATACGGTATCTCCATCTTTGGTATATTTCTGACCAAATACTTTATCGCCAAACCAGTTAGAATAAACAAAATGATCGTCGAATACCTGTTCTATGAAGTACCATTCATTGTCATCGTCGCCAACAGCATCCAGCAGATTGTAAAGAGCATAGCGAATATCGTCATGGGAAAGCTCATAAGTTGCTGTTCCATTACTGAAAACTCTCGCTTCAAATGTTTCTTCGCTGGTTTCATCAACAGACTCGCCATCAGCGTCTTCAGAAACTTCTTCAGACTCAGATTCCATTTGAACATCTACTGAATCATCGTTCTGCTCTTCATTGATTTCTTCATCAACAATAACTTCTTCATTAGTTAACGTATCGTCGTGCATGAGTGTTTTTACCCCCTTCCCGTTAAGATTCAAACTATCGATTGCATTAAGCAATTGTTCCAACATCTTAGCCACTTGTTCCTGATCGGGGATATTAGCAAAGAAATCAGTTGAAGCATCTTTGAAATCTTTAATTCTAACATTCGCATTCTTCATACCGGGCTTGACGGGAGTTCCATCTTCGGTTTTGCCCAGAATGGTGATGCCAGCAAAATAACCATCTTCAATGTTTAACAGCTTATTTTTGGCATCATAAGACATCTTAGATACAGCAATTTCAACGCTTGCAGAGCATGTCTTCTCCCTATTGAGGATCTCAGCAGCCTTTGTATATTCATTAAAAATATAACCAGAAATCTTCAGGATATAATTATCATCCTCTTCGTTATATTCAAGAGAGGCGTTGTTAGACTCCGGTATTACGCCAACCGTAATCTCATCATAGACAATCTCCTGAGTTTCATCGTCAATATGCATATTGTGCGTATAGAACTGAGGTTCGCCATCTACCTCATGGATATAGCCAAGAATGGGTCTATTCTTAAACGTAGGCATGAGCTTATCATTCATGACTTCATATGAAATGAAAGATCTGTTTAGATTAGCGCCAGTATTAGCAGCATCAAATTCAACAGCGGTCAATCCATTATCTTGTTCATCTTCGTCATATTTCAAACTTCCAAGTTCATGGATAAGAAGAGGAGTACCACTTTTAGTAGCATCAAAATTAAATGAACGCTTTCTATTGATTAACGCCATATATAGATCTTCAAGCGTTAAAAAAGCATTACTGTCATTCATCCACTTTTCCCTCCTTTCTTTAATAATTTTATTTGTAAAAAATCAGTTTGTTGTTGAGTCTGTCACTCTCTTTAACGTGCAGAAAACCACACTTTTATTGCTATGCTACTTCACCGAAAAGCCACATAACTCACAGCACCGACGGATTCTTTGTGCCTAACGTCTCTTGGCAACACCTATACATCTCTGGCTGTTTTCTGGTATATAGGCTACTCCACTTTCTTTCACCTCACGGTCGATGTCCGGTTTTGGTTGATCCCCCTCGGGAGTAGGATGGCAGGAAACGCCTATAATCTTATATAAAAAGCCTGTTTGTGAAAACAAGCTTATCTTTAGAGAAATTTTTTATCTTTTTAGAATCGTTTTTAAATATGTATCTGCCATTATCATCTTCAGATAGCAATACAAAACCATCATTTTTTAAAGACTCGGCAGTTTCAAAATCTTCAGTAATAATAAACGCTTCTTTTCCTGTCATGACTAATTACCTCCCCGCTCGTGTCTCATCATTCTTATTACCGTCACGAGTATCAATACCTTCGTCCGTAAGGTCTGAGCCATCTTCTTCGCTTCTTCCAGTGTTGTCATCTCCAGCCTGATCTGTAGTCGTATACGATGTTGCGAGAGGTTTCATCATATCTTTAATTCCAAGAGCATTATCAAATCTTAATTCATTGATAGCTTCATAAGGAGTCTTGCCAAGCGCAGTCAAATAAGACATGAGAGAGCCGCCAAAAGCAAGTTCATCTTTCTTTGTAGATAGATATTCTTCCTCGTTAAACCAATCAATATGATGAAAAGAAAATATGTAATTGGGAGAAATATTTTTTTCAATATAATAATTAAGCCAAGATTCAATCCTATTCACATATATCCAGATATTTGACATATCATTACGAATAGCAAATCTCAAACCAACAGAGTTAGTTGAATTTCCTCCAGCAACTACAAGTTGGGCAACACCAGCATTATTGAATAGATAGCTAACACTCTGAGATAATCTATCAGTAGAAGCTGCGACATCTGAACGATCAAAATCAACAACCTGCAAATCATCAGCAATAGGCAGAAGAGAAGTGCCAACAAGAGGAGGAACAGATTCATCTAAAACATCCTGCATGCTTCTGATTAAGTTCAAATTAACAGCAAAGTCATCTACCTCTTCACTATTTTTAATAAACGGAATCTTTGTAATCAGCAATTTGTAGTTTTCAAGCTCATCCTTTGAAGCTATAATTTGCTCAAGATCATTAAGATCTAACAGACTTACAAACAGCCCGGTGAACAGCGGAAGCGGTAAATCAAACTGATCATCAGATCCGGCTATCATGCAGAAGCATCTTTCAGGCGGCAACATAAACCATCGATGACCTCTACGGTCATTCATATAAGCATTGTACCCATCTACGAACACCTTATCCCAAGTGCCTTTGCCATCATTATTTACACCAGTAACATAAATAGCATTGCTCCCGCTAAAATAACTGGCATCAAAATAGACAATCCATTGACCAGCAGAATTCTTTCCCCAAATCCGACAATACTTTATATCTAACGGCATTAAAAATGTATGATCGCCATCAGTATAGGAGTATCCAACATACATGCCATCTCGAACTGTTTGGTAAATAGCATTTTGGAAATACCTTTTGATGTCGAACCCATGAACTTGACGTGACACCTTATCATAATTCTTCATCATTTTCTGATTATTAATCTCTTTCCAAAGAGTATTAGTCTGAATCAGGTTATAGAAATAATACGGACTTGCGCTGTAATAGCGTAAAATTTTATCATAAAGAGTACTATTCCTCGCTAAAAACTGGCTTACACTTCTAATGTTGTCCAAGTTATTCATAGGAGAACGTAAGTAATCCATAACTGTACTTTTAGCGTATTGAACGTACGTCTTATTTATACTCGAACTCACATTTCTCTGAATAAGATCAGATAGCTGCGAGTAAGTAATCTTTAAAGCGCTTTTTCTTTCGCTATTGTTTTCTATTGTCTCGTCTCCTGATTTTGTTATGAAGTTAGTCTTATCCAATCCATCCACCTCCTCCCATTAATGATATGTCGCCGAACGTGGCGCACGGACATAGAATATTTTTGCCATTTCTTCAGAGGTGGCTTCCTCTTTTGGTTTATTATTTCTAATTAAATCCACAACAACAGCATAAGCGTATAGTAAACTGCTATACCTATCCTTACGCATACCAGATTTCTCTCGAACTCTAATAAGACCATTGGATTCGTCGTGTTCCAAATTAATCAACTCATCTATCAAAAGAGTAGTTTGTAAATAGGGTAATTTCAATTTTGCTTTTTGAGTATCGGAAAGTTTATTATAGCCCTTTACGGTGCCGGATAAATAATCTTCTATATCATTATCTGAAATAAGAAGATTAATATTTCCATTCATAATTCCAGACCTCAAGCTTAAACACCAGTCATTATTCAATTGAGCAGTAGCTTTAAAAGCATAAATGACTTTTGGAGCATTTTTGACTTTGCATCTTTCTGCTAAAACGCTATTATTACAAACATTAAGAGCGCCATAGGTAACGCCATATTGAGGGTCAAACCTATTCGTCATTAAAAAGTCTAAAACAGATTG
>AUXO016149788.1_pt1 | contig 12412 bp, 11 predicted proteins | sample 768731 | NCBI WGS metagenome assembly AUXO01 (sample SAMN02715735, study PRJNA202380) | gut metagenome | biome: sheep rumen | host: Ovis aries | place: New Zealand: Palmerston North | reverse complement strand
GCTTCACGCCGGCTGAACAGCGTGGGAGTCAATGCGGAAGTTATTAAACTTGGCGAGCTTGACGGAGACAGATTTCCTCTTGTTCTTAAATCGCTTATGAAAACAGGGCGTCTGCTGACGGCTGAAGAAGTATGCGCGGCCGGCTCTGTAGGCCCGGTGCTGGCTGCCTCAGCTAGCAGAGAGGGGATTTCAATTCGTTCCGTTTTCCTGAATTTGGGAAGCGGGCTGGTTGCCCATGGAAGCCGTGAAAGATTAATGCATGATCACGGAATTGACGAGGTTGCCATATATAAAGCTGCGCTTCATCTTTGCGGGGTATCCGATAATGTCTGAACGTATCCGACTTGATCGACTTGTTGAACTGCGCGGACTTACAGAGAGTCGAGAGCGTGCCCGTGCCGTGATTATGAGCGGTTCAGTGTTTGTTAATGGTAAAAGATCAGATAAACCGGGGACGATGGTTCCAGTTGATGCGGAACTTGAATTGCATGGGTCGCCACTGCCCTATGTTTCCAGAGGCGGTCTGAAACTTGAGAAGGCCCTGAAGGTTTTCCATGTGGACCCTGCCGGGAAATCATGCATTGACTGTGGAGCATCAACCGGGGGGTTTACGGATGTTCTTTTGCAGAATGGTGCGCGTAAAGTATATGCAGTTGATGTGGGCTATGGACAGCTGGCGTGGAAACTGAGACAGGACAACCGTGTTATTAATCTTGAACGCTGTAATTTGCGTTATCTGACGGGAGAGCAAGTCCCGGAGATGCTGGACTTGGCGGTCATGGATGTTTCCTTTATCTCAATTCGGCTCCTGCTTCCAGTGATACGGTCTTTTTTAGTTCCGGGCGCGGACTTTATCTGTTTGATAAAACCCCAATTTGAAGCTGGAAGGGAACAGATCGGGAAAAAGGGCGTTGTGCGTGACCCTGCAATACATGTCCAGGTTATCCGTGATTGTCTGGAGGCCTCGCGTCAATCAGATTTCTCTGTTATGGGGTTGGATTATTCCCCGATTCGAGGACCTGAAGGAAACATTGAATTCCTTGCCCATCTGAAATTAGGGCAATTCGAGGAGCCGGATCTGGATATTGAAGCTGTGGTGTGCACTGCTCATGGAGGTACGTGATGGTTGCCATTTGCCCAAATCCATATCGTGATCTTAATCTGGAGCTTACCCGGCAGTGTGTTCGGATACTCCGGGAAGCCGGGTATGAATGTGTGATTTGCCCTGTATTTACAGGTAGTGGCTGGACTGCTCCAAAGGATATGGATAAAAAAAATCTTTGCGATCTCAGTGATGTTCTGACGGAGCTCAGCGCGATCCTTGTGCTGGGAGGAGATGGGACCATTCTTGCGGTTGTCAGAGAAATAAAAGGAGCAGATATTCCAGTACTTGGCGTAAATCTCGGAACAAAGGGTTTCATGACGGCACTGGAACCGGATGAGATTTCTTATATTCCGAAAGCACTGTCGCCGGTTACACCTATGAGCAGCCGGATGATGCTGACAGTAACACTCAAACGTGGCGGTGTGGAGGTTCTCCGTGACAGGGCCTTAAATGATATTGTGATACATGGCTATGGCGAATGTATTCAGCCCACGGCCTGGGCAGACGGGAAAAAAATGGTGTCTTTTTCTGGAGATGGACTGGTGCTTGCAACACCAACGGGTTCTACAGGATATTCCATGTCAGCAGGAGGGCCAATCGTTGAACCAGATGCCAGAGCGATTCTGTTAACCCCGATATGCGCGCACACACTTACAGCAAAACCGTATGTTCTTTCGCCGGATAAAACCGTTACTGTGCTTACTGAAAAACTGACTGGCCGCAGGGCTTATCTTGCTGTTGACGGGTATTCTGTTGTTGATCTTGAAAGTGGAGATTTAATTGAGGTTCGTTGCGCATCCGAATCGGTTAAAATGCCTGAGCTGGGCCTCAGAAGCTTTTTTGATCAGCTTGAAAAACTGGTTTAAAGGGAAGTGATCCGGTATGAAAAAAAACAGACATAGAATTATACTTGAGATCATTGAATCGAAAGATATACAAACCCAGAATCAGCTGATGATGGAACTGGAAAAAAGGGGTGTTCTGACGACTCAGGCTACTTTGTCCCGCGATATGCGCGATTTGCATTTAACGAAAGAAACTGGACCGGACGGCGAATATCGTTATGTACCTGCGCGGAAAGAAAACGACGATCATGTTCTTCGGCTTCAGAAAATATTTAAGGAAAGTGTCATTTCATATGATGTTGCTCAGAACCTATTTGTAATACGTACGTTGCCTGGCCTTGCTTCTGCGGCCTGCAGTGCAATGGATGCCATCGAGGTTGACGGCCTTGTGGGAACCATAGCGGGTGATGATACGGCCTTTCTTGCGATGAAGGATAATGCTGCTGCACTAGCGTTTTACACTGAAATCAAGAATTTGTTCTAGAAATGCGGAGAATGCAGAATGCTACGTGAACTGAGAATTGAAAACATTGCAGTAATCGAGCATGCCAATCTCAACTTTGGCCCGGGCTTAAATGTCCTGACCGGTGAAACCGGCGCCGGAAAAAGTATTATTATCGATTCAATCGCAGCAGTTACCGGATCACGTACTTCCCGTGACCTTGTTAGAACGGGTGCGGAGCGTGCTACGGTTACTGCGGTATTTGATGAGGACGGTGTAACGCAGTGGCTGATCGAGCATGATATTGAACCGGACGGTGAAGAGCTGATCCTGCAAAGGCGTATTTTAACAGACGGGAAAAGCAGCTGCCGGATTAATGGCTTCCCGGTAAGCACGTCACAGTTGCGGGACCTTGGAGACAGGCTTCTCGAACTTCATGGGCAGAATGAAGGGCTTCGCCTGATGGATGAGCGAAAGCATCTCTCAATGATTGACCGATATGCTGATCTTGATCTCTCCCGCTATAAAGCAGCCTACCTCGATCTACAGAAGCTTCGAACCGAATTGGAAAAACTGCTGGCAGACCAGGCGGAGAAGGAACATCTTCAGATTGTTCTTTCGGAAACCATTACTGAGCTTGAGCGTGCAGCGGTTTGCAGGGGAGAGCAGCAGGAGCTTCAGGACAGGAGAGACCTGCTGCGCAATTCTGAGAAAATGAAAGAGTCCCTTCGCAGTGCAAGAAGTGCTCTTTCTTCAGATGATGGTGCATTAAATTACGCTCAGATTGCGGAAAACCAATGCAGGCGCGCAGCTGTTTTCAGTGAGGAGATTAGCAGAGCGGCTGAAGAATTAGAACAGGCTAACCTGCTGCTGACAGATGCGGATGAGATTCTTCGGGAATTTGAAGACAGACTGAACTTTTCTGAGGATGAGTATAACAATCTTGAACAGAGACTTCGGGACTTGAGCAGGCTGGAACGAAAATATCGAATGAGTGCCGATGAATTACCCGCTTATCTTGAATCCTGTAGAGCTCGCCTGGGAGAACTGATGTTCTCTGAAGATCGCATTCAGCAGCTTTCCAAGAAGATCAAAGAACAGGAAAAATTATGCAAAGATGAGGCTGGGCATCTTCATTCACTGCGGATGAATGCTGCTGAGGCACTCGCAGTGCATGTGGAGAAGGAGCTCCGAGAACTGTCAATGCCAAATGCCCGGTTCCTCGTTGACATCCAAATACAGGAGGAACTGAGGTCGGACGGGATGGATCAGGTAAGGTTTCTGATCTCTGCCAATAAGGGTGAGGAGCCAGGGCGAATCAGCAGGATTGCTTCAGGTGGCGAATTGAGCCGAATTATGCTTGCGATTAAGAATGTATTCTCCCGCAGAGATCCTGTACCGACACTGATATTTGATGAGATTGATACCGGAGTTTCAGGTGTTGCGGCACAGAGGGTGGGAGAAAAACTGGCAGCGCTTTCCCGTGAAAAACAGGTTCTCTGCGTAACCCATCTTCAGCAGATCGCCGTGATGGCCGATTTTCATTATATTATTGAAAAAAATGAATCCGGGGAAAGGACCTCTACCAAAGTAGAGATGCTCAATCGAGAAGGAACACTGAAAGAAATTGCCCGTCTGAACGGCGGAAGCAATATTACTGATATTACATTGCGCTCTGCAGAGGAGCAGTTACACTATGCAGAGTTATATAAGCAGCAGTTGAAAGGAGTCAATACCCATGGGCGTATATGAAGAATTAATTGAAAGAGGCCTTATCGCACAGGTAACGAATGAGGAAAAAATCCGTGAACTTGTTAATTCAGGAAAAGCACGGTTTTATATTGGATTCGACTGTACGGCCGACAGTTTGACTGCAGGCCATTTTATGGCGCTTTGTCTGATGAAACGGTTACAAATGGCCGGGAATACTCCAATTGCGTTGATCGGCGGCGGAACTACGATGATCGGGGATCCTTCCGGCAGAACGGATATGCGTAAAATGCTTACCCGTGAGGACATTAATCACAATGCGGAGTGCTTTCGGAAACAGATGGAGCGCTTCATTGATTTCGATGACGGAAAAGCAATTATGGTTAACAATGCGGACTGGCTTCTTGATTTGAACTATGTGGAGTTGCTTCGTGAAGTAGGGACTCATTTTTCTGTCAACAATATGCTCCGGGCTGAATGCTATAAAAATCGGATGGAACGCGGATTGAGCTTTTTTGAGTTCAATTATATGATTATGCAGTCCTATGATTTTTACTATCTTTTCCAGCATTACGACTGCAATATGCAGTTTGGAGGAGATGACCAATGGAGCAATATGCTGGGCGGCACCGAGCTGATCAGAAGAAAACTTGGCAAGGATGCTCACGCAATGACAATTACCCTTCTGACTGACTCGCAGGGTAATAAAATGGGCAAAACGGCGGGTAATGCGGTATGGCTTGATCCCAATAAGACCAGCCCCTATGATTTTTATCAGTATTGGCGGAATGTAGGCGATGCCGATGTACTGAAATGCATCCGTATGCTGACCTTCCTGCCGTTGGAGCAAATTAATGAGATGGCTAAATGGGAAGGCAGTGATTTGAACCGTGCCAAAGAGATTTTGGCTTGGGAGCTGACGGCACTGGTTCATGGCGAGGAAGAAGCTGACCAGGCTCAAAACGCAGCTCGTTCGCTTTTTGCTGGCGCGGGTTCACAGGAAAATGTTCCGGAAACTGTCATTGGCGAAGAGAGTCTGCAGGACGGTGAGATCGGACTTCCGGCACTCCTTGTACTTGCAGAACTCTGCAAAAGCCGCAGTGATGCCCGTACAAATATCAACCAGGGCGGAGTAAGTATTGACGGCGTAACTGTAACAGACTTTAATCGTAAGATTACTGAAGAGGAGTTGCGCGAGGGAATCCTTCTGCGCCGCGGGAAAAAGAATTACAAGCGGATTGTTTTGAAGTGAAACGGCTGGCTTGCGCGATTATAATCTTCATTCTGCTGTCTTCTGTTCATATCTGCGCATTTGCTGATTTGAGCAGTGTCAATGGCCGTCTGCGCTATTATGATAAACTTGGTCGCGAAGCGGAACACATTGGTGTTGATGTTTCCTACTATAATAATCAGATAGACTGGAATGCGCTTAAGGCCCAGGGCTTTGATTTTGCAATTGTCAGGCTGGGTGGCCGTGGATGGGCTACCGGCAGAATCTATGGTGACAGGATGACTCAACAGTTCCTCAAGGGAGCAGAGGATGCCGGACTTCAGGTAGGGGCCTACTTTTATTCGACAGCCAGAAACCCGGCAGAAGCGCTTGAAGAGGCCCAGGCAGCACTATACGAGCTGAATGGAGTTTCACTCGGGATGCCGGTTTTTATTGATATGGAACTGTCGGGCGATTATCCTGACGGAAGGTCGGATTCCCTGAGCCCTTCAGTGAGGGCGCAGGTGGCTGATGTGTTCTGCTCAGCAATTCGGTCGGCGGGATATCAGACGGGACTCTATGCGAGTGAGGGCTATTGCCGCTATAATCTGGAGTTTGAGGCGGTGACACGGTTTCCCCTCTGGCTGGCCAGTTACACTGTTGATAATGATCTCCCTTATTATATCAGCAACTATCAAATCTGGCAGCAGACAGACTCTGCTTCTGCGGGGGGAATTGACGGCAAATTTGATTTAAATATTATTCTTCCCTGATCTCTTTTGCGCCTGACAGAGGGAAGAAAAAATTCGGATGATCTTGCTGTAATATTTAGTTACATTGGGATGTGAAGTTTTGAATCTCAAGCGAAGAATATCCTATGGCGGAACATATGTTGAGTTATGGGACTCACATTATAAATTATCGGTTCAATACAGCGGGCAGAGCTCAATCACCATGATTTTCCGTGACGGCTCCTGGCGGCCGGAAAACGGGTACTATCCGGATATATCTCTGGCACCCGATTTTTTTAATCAAGCTGCCAGTGCGGCTGTTTTTGCAGAGGAGTTTGTTGCCTCCGGACTTACGAAGGCATGGAATTCCGAGGAGAGCTTGGCCTGCTGTCCGGGGCCGATTTTTGTGGCAGAAAGTCTCAGAATTTTACTGGACGATTGCGGCCTTCAACTTGAGACCGTTTATCCTTATCTTGTAAACGGGTGGAAAAACGAATTATCAGAAGATCAGCAGGCTGATTTAATCATTCTTCAGCCGCGGACTGCAAAGCTTTACTGGCTGTTTCGGGACCGCCTGAGTTCTATTCCGGCGGTACTGCATGATATCAGGCAGCTGAAGTACCGCAATCCGATAGGTGCTGTGGAAACTGGTACGCAGTGCTCGGTCTTCCTGGAAAATCCGAGCGCTGATATATATCATTCCGAACTGGAACTGTATGGGGATGATTTTCACCAGATCATTCCTATGGAGTGCGATCAGAATATTTGGGAAGCCTTATTTCAGGCTCCGCTTCAGCCTGCTGCTCTGTGGTATCGATTCAATTTAAAAACGTATAAGGGAGACTTTCGTTTATATGCCGGAGATGACGGAGTACACGGAGCTATAATGACTGGTGATACGGACTCAGGTACTGGTGATGAGGGTTCAGGTTTTCGATTTACGGTTTACGAGACAGGGTTTAATACTCCGGAATGGTATCAAAATGCAGTGATGTATCAGATTTTTCCGGATCGGTTTGGGTTTTCAAATGACGGAACTGCCGAGCAGGGAATTGCCTATCACAAAAGAATTGGGCAAAATCCCGAACTCCATTTATCTCTCGAAGAAGAGGTCCGCTGGAAGTCTCGCGATAATGAGAATGACTATATCCCGGACGATTTTTATGGCGGTACCATCAATGGCATTATTCAAAAGCTTCCGGAACTACAAAAGCTTGGCGTTACCTGCCTGTATCTGAATCCAATTTTTGAGGCCAGATCCAATCATCGTTACGATACGTCAGATTACCTCCATATCGATCCTGTACTTGGGACAAACGATGATTTTGCGAGGCTGTGTCAGTGCGCCAGGTCCTTTGGTATTCGAATACTCTGCGATGGTGTTTTTTCCCATACGGGGGCCGACAGCCTGTACTTTAATCGCGACGGACATTATCCGCAACCGGGTGCCTGCCAGAATGAAGTGTCGGACTTCGATGCGTGGTATGATTTTCAGCATTTTCCCGATCAATACCGTTGCTGGTGGGGATTTCGGGAATTGCCTGAAGTTCAGGAACTGAATCCGGGCTGGCAGAATTATATTATCAACGGAGAGCAATCTGTCATTCGGCGCTGGCTCAGGCTCGGGGCTTCCGGTTGGCGCCTGGATGTCGCAGATGAACTTCCGGATGAAGTCCTGCAGATGATACGACGGGCTGTGAAGGAAGAAGATCGGGAAAATGTGGTTTTGGGTGAAGTCTGGGAAGATGCAGTCCTGAAGATAAGCTACGGACACCGGCGCAGATATGCGCTGGGGTCGGCACTGGATTCCGTAATGAATTATCCCTTCCGAAGGGCGGTATTGGATTTTTTACATCAGAAATCTTCTGCTTTTGAGCTTTCCGATTTCCTGAGTTCGCAGTTTCTTCATTATCCGCCACCTCTTTACAGGGCGTTGATGAACCTGCTGGGTTCACATGATGTGGAGCGTATTCGAACAAGCCTTGCAACCGATATCATACTGAAGGACCTGCCGAGAGAGAAGCAGCTTGAGATTGAGGCCTCAATCCCGATAGAAGAATGGAAAAAGGCCGGAGAATTAACCCGTCTTGCCTTTCTCATTGCTTTCAGTATTCCCGGGGTACCCAGCATTTATTACGGCGATGAACTGGGAATGACCGGCGTTAATGATCCTTTTAACCGCCGTCCATACGGTTCACATTCAAATGAAGATCTGCGTGACTATTTGTCCGAGCTAAGTCAGAGGAGGAAAGATCATCCCGCTATCAGCAGTGGAGATGTTTTTTTCCTGGCTGGTGGGAAAGATGTTCTGTTGATTCTCAGTCGGGATCAAAAGGAATCAATCCTGACAGCTGTCAATCGTGCATCGGCCTGTAGTCACTATTCTGTCTCTTGCGGCGGCGTGCATTATTCGGGTTCGGTTGCGCCGCAAAGCGGGGAGACAGTTATCATTCCGGATAATAATGAGCTGCTGTAAGAATATCACATCGGTTCATTATTTAAGGGGCAATTTGCTGCTGAAATCTGCATATTTTAGTGAAATAATGCTTGCATTCTTCATCGTGCTGTGTTAAAGTGTATGGGCTTGCGGTTTGGCAGGTTTAAGAAAGGCGGTCCGCTGCCGGCGTCTTGTTTCGGTATGAACGTCTATAACTGAAAGGATTGGATTATGGATCTGGTCAAAATTCTTAGTGAACAGTATATGAAGCCGGAGCTTCCGGAAATGAATGTTGGCGATACTGTTCGCGTCCTCGTTCGCGTGAAGGAAGGCAATCGTGAACGCACCCAGGCTTTTGAAGGAACTATTATTGCGAAGAAGCATGGTGGCATCAATGAGACCATTACTGTGCGTCGTATTTCGTACGGTGTTGGCTGTGAAAAAGTCTTTCCTGTTCACTCTCCCTCCATTGTGTCTGTCACCACCGTTCGTAAGGGTAAAGTTCGCCGTGCGAAGCTTTATTATCTTCGTGACCGTGTTGGCAGGAAAGCAAAGGTTAAGGAGCGCCTGTAAGAGGCGTGTGATGAAAGGCGTCTTCAGTTTGAAGGCGCCTTTGTCCTTTAGTGGGGGTGCGGTATATGACTTTAATTCATAATAAGAGAAACCAGCTATATGAATGGCTAATCATCCTTCTGTTTTCCGCTCAGCCCTGCCTGGATGTACTGGCATACTGGACACGCAATGACCACGCTACTCCTGCCGGATATATCCGGCTTGTTATTCTGCTGTTTCTACCGCTGATTACTTTTTTCCGCTCTGACCGTAAAAGGAAGCTGGCATTCTTTTATGTGGTAAGCGGTTTGTTCTGCCTGCTGCATATTCTGAACTGCATGCGTATTGGATATATCAATCCCGGATTTGACATTCGCTATCTTGCCAGCGTCATGCAGATGCCGGTTTTTACGGTTTGTTTTATCGCCCTTATCCGAAGTGAAGCAGACAGGGAAGCGGCATTAAAAGGGGTAACTCTTGCAGCAATACTTATCCTTGTGTTTTTTGTGATTGCCAGAATCACTGGAACCGGCAATGTGACCTATGGGGAGGGCCTGGGCTACAGCGGATGGGTGATCGATGAAAATCGCAATGCTAACAGTACTATTTTCGTGATTCTTGGCTGTTTCTCCGTTTGGCTTGCACTAAGGGGAAAAAACAGATTTTTGGTTATTGCAGTTCCTCTTGTCGTGGACGTTCTGTTTCTGACTAATGGAACAAAAGGATGCTATTTTTCGATATTTGTTATTTTCCTGATGTTTGCTGCCTATCTGCTGTATGAAAGGTTTTATTTAAAAAAAGAGGTCAGCCGCCGTGCAGTGGTTATGCTGCTGGCTTTAGCTGTATTTTCGGCTGTGATCTATCCATGGACGCCGAGGTATAAGGTCACCGAAGAGCAAAGGAAAACCGCACGAGGCACTCAAGGTGAGATTGAAGCAACTCTTCTGGAGAAGGGAATTGATATTACAGAAATGACTCCTCAGGAGCGGTTTGACAATCCTGTGGTAAAGGAAGTATTTGAGTTTTACTATTGGAAGTATTTAGGGGTCAAGCCGGACTTGATTGACCGCTTTACAATGGACCGTGTCCTGATGCAGTATAAAATGACTACCAATGTTTCAAAACTGATTGATGCAAGAGTCATGGAAAGAAATTATGCGGACATGGTTTTTCAGGACAGCGATGCACTGACAAAGTTCGTGGGCTTTGAGGCGTCTGAAATGGGATTCGATGGGGTCTATGATCTGGAAAATGACTGGCATGCAGTTTTCTATTATTATGGTTATATTGGCTTTGCATTGTACACAGCGTTTATTCTTTTTATCTTATTCCGCGGGATCAGGCTCGCAGTCCGCGACCTTCATAATGGTGTAAGTATGGAACTTTACGCGTACCTGCTGATATTAGCGCTGATACTTGGGTTAGCTCATTTTTCCGGCGCCACTCTTCGCCGGCCAAATGTTTCCATTTGGATGTCCCTTGTACTTGCTTTGCTATCATATTATGTGGAGGTCAGAGATCATGAAGCTTAGTATTATTGTACCTGCATATAATGCGGAAAGCACCATCATAACCTGCCTTGATTCCATTCTGAAACAGACTTTAGCTGATTTTGAGCTTGTTGTTGTAAATGATGGATCCTGTGATTCAACGGGAGAAATCCTTGCCAGATATCAGTCTTCATTCCCGGAGAAGATAAAAGTATTGACAGTCGAAAATGGAGGACAGGGAAGGGCGCGGAATATTGGCATGGGTATCGCAAGCGGCGAATACATCGGATTTGTTGACAGTGATGATTGGATTGAGCCGCAAATGTATGAGAAAATGATGAGAATTGCCGTGTCCAATTTCTGTGACATGGTCCACTGCGACGTTCTTGCGCATTTTCCGGATGGTAAAACCAGTATGGAAAAAGTATACCGTCCGGATTGCCCTATGGCTTCAGCCGGATTTGCGAACAACAAGTTGTTTCGTAAAGATCTTGTAGAAACGATTCGTTTTCCTGAAGATAAACTCTGGTATGAGGACACTGAATTTACTGCCCGCTGTATTCTCCGAGCAAAGAAGGAACAGCATGTTGACGAGGCGCTATACCATTATCGGAGAGGGCACCCTTCAACGATGAATAACCAGAACGCACTGAAGAACCTGGATATTTTAACGGTCATGAATCATCTGGAAGATGATTTTTTACCTGATCACCGTGATGACTATGAGTTTTTGATTTTGAATCACGTGCTGCTTGATGCCATGAACAGGGTACAGGCAATGGAAGCAGAGAAAAAAAATGATGTGATGTGGCTGATGAGACAGTTTGTTCGCGATAAGATTCCTCATCTATACCGCGCAAAGAGCTACAGACGGGAAACGCGAAACAGACGGATCATCATGAGCCTTCATTATGCGGGTTTTTCAGGGGTGGCGGAGAAATTAATCCAATTGAAAAACGGACGGTAAATGCCGTCCGTTTTTCAATTGGATCACATGAATTTAGCCTTGGAATTCTTCGTGTTAGGAGAGAACCCAATCTTAATATCCGGCCGGATCTCGTGCAGCCTCGCTAAAACGAGATCGGCATCTTCCTCTTTGTTGAAAATCAGGTTTGCAAACTCATCTTCTCCGTGTACCAGAATCAGCCGATAATAATAATAAGCTGGGCTGTCGTCCGGCTGACATTCGCTGATGCGGATAAAGCTGCGATCAATATAATCATAGGGAACATAATAGTCTTTTCCCAGATCACGGTAGTAAAAAGCAAGTGCCCCAAGTCGAACACGAGGCTCTTTTCGCAGACCTTGATGACCGTAAGCCTCTGCAGAATTGCGGTCTTCCAGCAAAGGGCCCTCTGTTACCACCTTTCGATCCACCCCGCGGAGCTTGACTTTTCCAAATCCAAACATCAGAGGTGTGCGCCTCCTTTCCTTTGTTTGCTAAACACATCCCAGGCGTACCAGCGTGATGTGGAGGGAAAGCTTTTTGCTATCAGTGTGCCGATCAAGCCGGCGATTGTTCCTGTCAAGATCCCGCCGAGCACATCAGAAGGATAATGAACGACCAGATATATTCTGGACACTCCCATCAGAACGCCAAAAAGAAGCGCCAACCAGGAATACTTTTTCCTTCCCAGGATGAAAAGGGGGACCATTGTTGCAAAGGTGGCATTTGTATGGCCGCTGGGAAAACTGAAATCGCTTTCTGTATGGCTGCCGAGCATGACCCAAAGAGGATAGTAAAGCCCGTTAATGTCGGCATAGGGCCGAGGACGGGAAATCACAACTTTTAACCACAGATTAACAATAATTGCACCAATAGCCAGCGCAACAGCCATGGCGGTTCCGTAGCGGCGGGTTGGCCGAAGGAGAAGCAGAAGCAGAGATAGA
>AUXO010418820.1_pt1 | contig 12413 bp, 10 predicted proteins | sample 768731 | NCBI WGS metagenome assembly AUXO01 (sample SAMN02715735, study PRJNA202380) | gut metagenome | biome: sheep rumen | host: Ovis aries | place: New Zealand: Palmerston North | reverse complement strand
GTTTGCACGGAATGGAAGTGCTTTGCCGAGCTCGACTGGAAACGCATTTACAGTTCGATGGCAAAACCGGCATTTGTATTTGATGGCCGCAATATTTTGGATGCGGACGCCCTTCGCAAGATCGGCTTTGAAGTGACTAGCATCGGTAAGGGCAAAGCGGAGTAAAGATCTTGAAAATCGCAGTTGTCGGTACTCGCGGGATCCCTGATATTATGGGTGGTATTGAAACCCATTGTCAGCAGTTGTATCCGCGTCTTGTTGAACGGGGGGCTTCAGTCGTGATTTTTGCACGAAAGGCATATACCCCACAAAAGACGCCTTATGAATATAAGGGTGTACAGGTTGTTCCTGTTTATGCGCCTAAAATAGCGGGAATAGAAACTTTTGTCCATACGTTCCGCTGCTTTTTGAAAGTGTTGCGTTGGAAACCTGATATTGTGCATTTGCATGCTATCGGGCCGTCTTTCGTTGCTCCGTTTTTTAGACTTTTTGGTCTTAAGGTTGTTTATACCCATCATGGCCAAGATTATAACCGTGCTAAGTGGGGATGGTTTGCTAAGGCTGTTCTTCGTTTGAGTGAATTTGTCGGAACGACTTTTTCGAATTGTGTTATTGTTATTTCGGATTTGCTTGAAAAATGGCTTCAAGAAAAGTACCATTGTAAGAGAACGTTCCGTATCAACAATGGTGTTACTTTACAGCCGACTTTGTCGCAGCTTGTTGCTAACAAGTGGCTTGATAAGTATGGGCTGAAAGGGAAACGTTATATTTTTGCATTAGGCCGTTTTGTTAAGGAAAAAGGTTTCCATGATTTGATTGCGGCCTATAAGAAGGCTAATCTTAAGGATGTTCCGCTTGTGATTGCCGGTTCTGCGGATTTCGAGTCGGGGTATGCCGAGAAGATGAAGTCGGACGCAAATGAAGTCGGTGCAATTCTTCCTGGATATATTCACGGCGAAGAACTTCAGGCGGTCTTTGAAAATGCATCTTTGTTTGTTATTCCGAGCTATCACGAGGGGCTCCCGATAGTATTGTTGGAAGCTCTTGGTTATAACAGGAATGTGATTGCTAGTGATATTCCGGCAAATATGGAAGTCCCGCTTCCTGCTGAGTGTTTCTATGAATTGGGTGATGTGGACGAATTGGCGGAAAAAATACAGAACTTTATGAAAAATCCCATAGAAAGGGATTTTAAGCAAATTGTTTTGCGTTACTATGATTGGGATGTGATTGCGGATCGTACAATGAAGTTGTATCAGGTTTTAGTAAAGTGAGTTACTTGAGGTCATTATGAGTTGTGCAAACTGCAGTTGTGGTTCTAGTAAAATACAGATGCCGACGGACGTGTCGGTGATTACGACATATCGTTGCCAAATGCGATGCAAAATGTGCAACATTTGGAAGAACCCGACTAAGAAAAGCGAAGAGATCCAGGCGAAAGATTTGGAAATTTTGCCACAACTCAAGTTCGCAAATGTTACTGGTGGCGAACCCTTTATCCGTCAGGATTTGGAGGACATCGTTGAGGTTCTCTACACTAAGGCTCCGCGTATTGTAATTAGTACGAGTGGTTGGTGGGTGGATCGCGTCATAAAACTGGCGGAACGTTTTCCGAATATCGGCATCCGCGTGAGTATCGAGGGTCTTGAAGGTACGAATAATTTTTTGCGTGGTCGCGATGACGGCTTTGAACGCGGTATGCGCACGCTCAAGACTCTCCACGAGATGGGTGTGAAGGATATCGGCTTTGGCCAGACGCTTAGTAACTGGAACAGCAATGATCTGATTCCGCTTTACGAACTTGCGCTCTCAATGAACTTTGAGTTTGCGACCGCCGCTTTCCACAACAGTTACTATTTCCACAAGGAAGACAATCAGATTAGTAACAAGGAAGAACTCTGCGAGAATATTGGTAAATTGGTGAACCGCCTTTTGAAAGAGAATCATCCGAAGTCCTGGTTCCGTGCATTCTTCAATTTGGGACTCATCAAGTATATCCAGGGCGGCAAGCGTATGCTACCGTGTGAGGCAGGCTCCGTGAACTTCTTTACTGACCCGTGGGGTGAAGTTTACCCCTGCAACGGTTTGGAACCGCGATATTGGCAGGAAAGCATGGGCAATATCCACACCGCCAAGAATTTTGAGGAAATCTGGTTCAGCGAACAGGCGCAGAAGGTGCGAGAAAAGGTTCGTACCTGCCCCAAGAATTGCTGGATGGTGGGTACCGCTGCTCCGGTGATGAAGAAGTATATTGCGCATGTGGCTCCGTGGGTGCTTAAGGCCAAGCTCAAGAGCTTGTTCGGCAAGGAAGTGGATTGCTCCTGTTTCCCGACGTTCGATGTCGGTCAGGATCCGCGTCAGGGCGATTTGAGAATTGAAGAGTAGTGAGCGCACTATGCGAATAGCTCTTGTAAATTATCGCTACTATGTTTCCGGTGGACCGGAACGGTACATGTTCAATATCAAGGAAGTGCTGGAACGGAATGGACATGAGGTCATTCCGTTTAGCATCAAGAGTTCAAAGAATGTTCCGTCTCCGTACGAAGAAGATTTTTTGGATACCGTAGATGATCAGACTTATTTTGCACAAAGCAAGAAGACTCTCCGTGTTGTCTTGAAGTCTTTTACGAGAATGTTTTATTCCTTTGAGGCGAAAAAAGCATTTGCTCGTTTTTTGGATAAGTACAAACCGGAAATTGTCTATATCATCCATTATCACAACAAAATTTCTCCTAGCATCATTGATGTTGCAAAAGCGAGAAATATTCCGGTTGTTCACAGAATTTCAGATTTCCAGTACATGTGCCCGAACGCTTTGTTCTATAATGAACGAAAGGGAATATGTGAAGATTGCTTAAATAGCCGTTCTTTGTCTTGCGTTAAGAACAAGTGTGTAATGAACTCCCGTGTGTATTCGGCAATAAAACTTGCTGCTAAAAAATTGCACGATTTTTTACATACGACGGAAAAAATCGATGCCTTTGTTGTTCCCTCGACATTTACGTTGAATAAACTGAAAAAATATGGTATTGCTGAGGATAAGTTAAATCATATTCCGACCTTCTTTAACTTAAAGCAAGAACCGGATGTGTCTTATTTACCATATTTTTTGTATGTGGGGCGAATTGAAAAGCAGAAAGGTCTATTGACATTAGTGGATGCTTTTGTTGGTTCTTCAATGAAACTAAAAATTATTGGTTTCTCCAATGATGGCTATGAAGATGAATTGAAAGAATACTTGTCAAGAAAGGAATGTGATATTGAATTCCTTGGGAAAAAAAGTTTCGGTGAAATTGAACCTTATTTGAAAAATTGTTTGTGTACTATTGTACCTTCTGAATGGTATGATAATTTCCCGAATGCAATTTTGGAAAGCTTTGCCTTTAAAAAGCCGGTGATTGCGACTGATATTGGTTCGTTACCTGAATTAGTGGAAGATGGAAAAACTGGATTCCTGTTTAAATACGCTTCTCCAGAAGATTTGAAATCTAAGTTGAAACAGGCTCTTGAAAATGTTGATGCTGTTAAAGTGATGGGCGAAAAAGCCTATGAAAAAATATGTACGGTTTATTCTCCTGAAATGCATTATGAGCAATTGATGAAACTTTTTGATAAACTTGTTGAAAAGTAGAGATTGGAGAAAAATTTGTCTCATCAAGCATTGATTTCGGTGATCATCCCTGTGTATAAGGTCGAAAAATATCTCGATCAGTGTGTTGAAAGTGTTGTTACCCAAACTTATAAAAATCTAGAAATAATTCTAGTTGATGACGGCTCTCCAGATAAATGCCCTGAAATGTGTGACTCATGGGCTAGGAAAGATTCACGAATAAAAGTTGTACATAAGAAAAATGGTGGCTTGGGAGATGCTCGAAATGCAGGCTTAGCGATAGCAAAAGGTGATTTTATAGGCTTTGTTGATAGTGATGATTGGTGTGAATCCTGTATGTATGAAGAGTTGCTTCATGCGTGTTTGAAGTTTGATGTCTTAGTTTCTGCATGTAATGTATGGGTTGATTGGGAAAATGGTTGGCCTACAAGCTGTACCGAATTTGAAAAAGAAAATCGTTGTTGGAATCAGTTGGAAATACAAGAGAATTTTTGTATTGGAAAAATAACAGCGTGGGCATGGAATAAATTGTATAAAAGGGATGTTGTTGATTTTTTGTCCTTCCCACATCAGACTTATGAGGATATTCCTGTAGCGCGAAATTTGTACCCTAAATTGGAAAGACTCGCTTTTACAGGAACTGCTTTATATCATTACAGACAGAGATCTTCTAGCATTGTGAATTCAAGTGTCCGTCGTTCTCATTTTGTATTGATTGAAGAAAATCGGAAAATCGTGGATATGGCTGCTCAGAAGCCTTATTATGGAAAAAGCGCTGCCGAATTAGCAGTAATGAGTTTTAAGTTTCTTGAAAAAATATATTCTAATTCTGCAGAAAATTTAGATGATTTAATACCGTCTTTGCTGAATGATATTCGTAATGGAAGTACGTATTTAATGCCAAGGGGAGATGTCCACAAAGTGGATATGCTTTTCATGAAAATGATTGCAAAAGGATTTCCGTATCGAATTGTTCTGAAAATACGTTATTTATTTCGAAAAGCATATTGGTTTTTTGATATGAAGGGTGTGAGAAGGAATAAATGATTTCTTATTTGGTCGGTGCATATTTAGCTTTTGCTTTAGTGAATTTTCGTGTAGCTGTTTTATTAATGGCTCCGTTATCGTTGCTTTTGCACATGTTTCCTGCGATTGACCGACAAGTGACTTCGATTTTGGATTTGTGCTGTCTAGGGTTGACTATTTTGCTGCCTATAAAAAGTAGTTTTATTCCCAAAATAAAAACATATCCTTTTGTTATTCCCAGTATAGTTGTAGCGCTTTCGTTCGTAATTACGAATTTATTTGCGGAATCACATTGGCCTAGTACTGTATTTACTCTTAATACAATTTACGTTTTTCCTTTTGTTGTTTGGTGTGTCTTAGATGATGAAAAGGACTTGAATCTGTTGGTCCGTTTATTTATGATATATTTTGGATTCTGCACCATCTATGCTTTGATAGAACTCGCTCTTGGTGATAATTTGATCATTGAGTCAATTAGACAGATGGATATCGTGAATGCTAATGTGTGGAATTATACTGAAATTCGTTTTGGGTTTAAACGATTGCAAAGTATTTTTGATACGCCGATGTCAATGGGCTTGGCCATGGGGACTTTTGGATATTTACTTATTGACTATTGGAAACTAAACAGGAACAATAATTTTTTCATAGGAATTTTGATGGCTTTGTGTTTAGCTTTGCCCTGGTTAACCGGGTCAAGATCTGTTTTTGCTGCTGTTCTTGTAATGTTAATGCCTGCATTATATGATTACCTAAAAGGAAACCGATTTGCACTATTGAAAATAGGATTGATTGGTGGTGGAATTTTCTTATTAGGTGGTTGGGTTATGACCTTAGTGGATTCTTTTATTCATTCTGATACCGCAGTGACAGGAAGTAGTTTGGATATGCGACTGATGCAATATCTCGTTATTCTACCGTTCTTTTTTAATTCCCCAATATGGGGAAATGGCTATGGCTTTACATGGACCTTTGTTAAGGAAGTCGATGCGGATATTCTTGGGGCGGAGAGTATTTGGTTGCAGTTGCTTGTTGATTACGGAGCTGTTGGCGCTATTGCTTATATTGCTTGTTTAATATATATGGTCAAGTGTTTAAAACCGTATTTCGGGAAAAAAGCCTGCTTTTTCCCGTTGGCAATTGCTGTTGGGTATACTTTGTCTACATTTTTGGGATTGGAAATAAACTACTTTTTTATTATTTGTATGATCATAAAAAAAATGCATGAAATTTATGGCGATGCAAATACAGAAAGTTCTCAGGATGCGTAAATTTTTTTCATAAGCCTGATCAACCCGCGAATCCATAATGATAGGGTGATTTTGTGTCTGAACAAAAATAAATCGATTATTTTTACAGGGGGCAATCCTTTTGTATCGACATATTGCAAATAATCCTGAATGTATTTTTGCTTGATTTCTTTGGATAGTTGAATCATTCTTCGCAGATACGATTCAGGATTTTGGGGGTTCATGTATGTTAGCTCCCAGCTTAAGGCAAATAAACGATATGCTTCCCTTCCAAAAATGGGACGATTTGCTTGGTAAAAATCTCGATCAAAAGCATCTAGATATTGAATTAAGTAGGGGAGTCCTCCCGTATGGTACCTGTGCATTGCAGATGATGGGTTTTGACGATAAAAATATCCGCATTCGTTTAAGTATGATATCGTTTTTGCTTTAGTTATTGCTTCAAAAAAGAATATTCGGTCTTCGCCAATAGCTAGTTGCGAATTAAATTTAATTTTGTTAGTTTCGAGAAAACTTCTTTTAATGAGCTTGCAACATACAGAAATAATGGGTGCGTATTTCCCGTGCTGTACCCAAACGAATTGAGGCATTATAAGTTTTTTTTGCTCATCAGAAATTGATGGAATGGATTCGTTTTCGAAAAATTCCTTTTCGATTTGCCCATTGTCGTAAACGGATGCCATGTCCCAAAAAACAATGTCACTGTTGTTTGCCTTGGCAATTTGGTAGGCTTTGGGGTAAATGTCTGATGGCACCCAATCATCCGCATCTACAAATGATATGTACTCTCCTTGAGCGTGTTGAATTCCAAAATTTCGAGTATCAGAAACACCACTATGTCTTTTTTTGATAATAGTGAAACGATTATCTTGGCTAATGAACTGCTTGCATTGTGCCTCTAAAGATTCGTTGTCTCCGTCAAAAACGATTAGAAATTCCGCATCACTCATCGCTTGTGATGACAGAGAACTGATCATTTCCTTGAGAAACTTGATACTGACGTTATAAACGGGGATGATTACAGAAACTTTAGGCATTTTAAAAGCTCCAAGAAGGCAATGCAAAAATAAAAAAATGGCGCTCAATTGTTTGAACAGTCTCTGCAGGATTGAATTAAAGCGGTGCTCTTTGTGGAATTCGATGTGTTTCCGAACACGATAGCCTGAGGAACTAGGAACTCGAGAAGTACGTTGGTTCTTAAAAAATGAGAGAAAAGAGCATAAAAGTGCTTGACAACGAGGCCCTAGTAGCCTAAATTTATGCCAATTGAATGTCTGGATTTTCATCAAAAAATGGGACAATTTCCTATATGAATATGTGTGAAAATGTCAAAATTGTAACACAACCTCTGCTTAACAATTATGGAGGTCTGTTGCAAAATTATGCGATGCAAAAAAGTTTAACCAAATTAGGTGTAAATGTACAGACAATTGATTGTTTACGGATGATTCGCAGTCCCTTATACAAATGCCTAAGGTCTTGGCTTAAAACTTTGTTCTGCAACTATATTCTTCGGAAAAAAAGACCCTTTGTAGAATATTCGTATAAAGGTCATCGATATAAATTTTCTTGTGATTTTGTTAGTAAATGGATATCACGTACTGACGAATGTTATAAATATAAGGCGAATTTTATAAGAGGTTGTGATGCTGTTATTGTCGGTAGTGATCAAGTATGGCGGCCAATGTATAATTCCCGAATTGAGGATATGTTTCTAAAATTTGTTGGAAATTTACCTGTAAAACGTATCGCCTATGCAGCTTCATTCGGGGTGGATGACTGGGAATATTCTCCAACGCAAACTAAAGTGTGCTCTGCACTAGCTAAGAAATTTGATGCAATCAGCGTTCGTGAAGAATCTGGTGTGAAACTTTGTAAAGAGCACCTTGGTGTAGATGCAACGTGGGTGCTAGATCCTACATTGTTGCTTGACAAAGGTGACTATTTGCCGATTTGCGAAGATGTTCCTGTTTGTAACGAAAAATACCTTGCTGTGTATGTTTTGGACGAAAATGAACAGGTGATATCCGCTTATGAAAAAGAGGCAGCAAAGCGTGGGTTAGTTGTAAAAAAATTTCAAGCGGATTCAAAATCAACATTGACCGTTCCCGAATGGTTGGCTATGTTTCGTGATGCTTCATATGTGGTTACGGATTCTTTCCATGGGACTGTGTTCTCTATTATCTTCGATAAGGAATTTAAGTGCCTGTATAATAAATCTAGAGGCTCCGCACGATTTGAATCTTTACTTAAATTATATGAAACCGGCAAGTTAAACGAAATGCGTGAATTCTCGTTGAACTGGCTAAAAAAAGCCTTGGAAAAATAAGTAAATACTATGAGTAACTCAAGTAATAAGCAAATTGCAAAGAATACCGTTGTCCTATATTTGCGTATGGCCTTATCTATGCTTGTGTCTCTTTACACAAGTCGTGTCGTTTTGCGTGAATTGGGTGCTGTTGATTATGGTTTAAATAATGTTGTAGCCGGTGTTGTCGCAATGTTCTCCTTTTTGAACGCTTCTATGAGTGGTGCGACATCTCGTTTTTTAACATTTCATCTTGGAAAAAATGATGTTGAAGAATTGAAACGGCAGTTTGGTGCGGCAAAAACTATACACTTGTTTATAGCGATTCTTGTTGTAGTATTGGCTGAAACGATAGGATTGTATTTTTTGGAACACAAACTTGTGATTCCTGAAAATCGAATGTTTGCCGCCAAATGCATTTATCAATTTTGCATTATCGGGTCTTTTTTTACAATTACTCAAGTTCCTTATTCCGCTTGTGTTTTTGCCCATGAGAAAATGACATTTTATGCGGTTTTGGAATTATGTCGCACATTTTTACAGCTTGGGGTGGTTTTTTTATTGCCTCTTGGCGATGATCGTTTGATATTTTTGGGTGCACTTACTTTAGGAGTAACGTTATTACTATCTCTTTCCTACCGAATTTATTGCTGGATTTATTTTTCAGAAAGCAGATCAAAATTTGTTGTAGATAAACAGATTGTGAAGCCTATGCTTACTTTTTCTGGTTGGGATTTGTATGGCAATTTAAGCGTGATGGCGAGAACACAAGGTGTGAACATGCTTTTAAATATGTTTTTTGGTCCTTTAATGAATGCTGCTGCAGGTGTGGCGACAAGCGTTCAGGGGGCTGTGATGTCTTTATCAAGTAACTTAGTTACGGCAATGCGTCCGCAAATTGTCAAAAGATATGCTCAAGGTGAAATATCGTCTATGTTAAAACTATTAAATGATGTCAGTAAACTTGCTTTTTTATTGATTTCTGTGTTGACAATACCCTTGATTGTAGAATCCAAATATGTTCTTTCGTTATGGCTTGGTAATGCGCCAGAACATGCGGCTGAAATATGTATTTTCGTTTTGCTATTCAATGTTTTTGCAAATCAGTCTGTCATTCTTGTAAGTGTGATTCATGCAACGGGAAAAATATTCAGACCCAGTTTTATAAATGGTACATTGTATTTATTGGTTGTGCCGATATCATTCATTGCATTTAAATTTGGTGGAGATTATTGGATTTCTTTTTTGGTAAATGTGTTGGCTGTTTTTTGTGGAATGTTGTCTAATGCATGGACGATTCATCTATATATCCCGGAATTTTCTTTTGGGAAATTCGTAGTTCACAATTTAATACCTTGTTTGCTAATCTTCGTCTTGTCAATCGTAATTGCATTAAGTATTCGTTTTTATTTTGATGAAAGCTTGTTTAGGTTAATATCTGTCTGTTTTATATCTTCTGTAGTTTTAAGCTTTGCGGGTTATAAATTATTACTTTCAAAAAATATGCAACAGGAGATAATTGACAAGGTTAAAGGAATGCTATGCCGCAATCATTAGTTTCTTTGCTTACTCCATGCTATAATACTGGTAAATATATACATCGTTTGCTAGATTCTGTCTTAAATCAATCATATTCAAGTATTGAAATGGTTGTGATTGACGATGGCTCAACGGACAATTCTAAAGATGTTATTTTGAGCTATGTTGATCGTTTTTCCCAGAAGGGGTATAGTTTAAAATATCTATATCAAAGCAACTCAGGACAATCTGTTGCCATACAGAATGGCTTGCAATATGTAAATGGCAAATATTTAGCTTGGCCTGATAGTGATGATTTTTATGCGGCGAATGATGCTATTGAAAAAATGGTATCGGCTTTAGAAAATGCATCTGATGAAATTGCAATGGTTCGAACGCAAGAACAACTCCTTGATGAAGATGATTTACATTATGTTAGAACTCTCGGTTTGTGTGTAAAAAAATTGGAAGAGAAAAGCCTTTTTGAGGATTGTCTTTTTGCAAAAAGTGGTTTTTATTTTCCTCCTGGCGCTTATATGGTTGTCTTTCAAAAATTGTTGAATAGCACGGAGCAGCCTATTTTCACAGCTAAAAATGCAGGGCAAAATTGGCAACTGATGTTGCCTGTGTTATGGAATTACCGATGCATTTCTATACCTGAAGTATTATATTCTGTTTTGGTACGTTGTGCATCGCATAGTAGAGGCCAATATAAAGGCTATGAAGCAACTGTTGCTAAAATAGATGCTTATATGCAAACTATTTTAGGTACGCTTGATAGAATCAAAGGCATGAACAAAAACATTCGTGAGAAATATAAAATTGCAATCAAAAACAAATATTATACAGAGTTGATGTGGCTTGCAATTCAATATAGCCAAAAAAATGATTTTTATAAATATTATGGAATGACTTCTAAAAGTTTTTTGTGTTTAAACAGTAATCATTCGTATGAAAATAAATTTGCAATTTATTTTGTTTATAAAATGCTTAACAAGATTAAAGGATGTAAATCAAAAATTATTGGTGCAATTCGTAAAATAAGAAGTGTTGTATGAATATCCCTGTCCTGAATTGTTCTTCCTGTGCTGCTTGCGCAAATGCTTGTACCCACAAAGCAATTTCTATGCAGTTGGATGTTGATGGATTTTATCGCCCTGTTGTCGATATAGAAAAATGTATCGGTTGTGGTGCTTGCGAACGGGCTTGCCCATGGAACAAACCTGTCGAAAACCCGAATGCCGCAGATGTCTTGCCGAAAACAGTAGCAGCCTATGCAAAGGATGTGTCTGTCAGATTGCAGTCTTCTAGCGGGGGCATTTTTACCGTTTTGGCAGAACGCGTTTTAGATGATGGCGGCGTAGTTGTTGGTGTTGCTCAGTTGGATAAGGCTCACTTCGGTCATAATGTTGTTGACAACAAGGCTGATTTAGCAAAATTGCGCGGTTCCAAGTATGTTCAGGCGGATGTCGGGCTTGTGTATCGTGAAGTTCGTAGTCTGCTCAAGTCGGGGCGCAAGGTGCTGTTTTCGGGGACTCCCTGTCAGGTGGCTGGCCTTTATGCGGTTCTCGGCAATGCAGCGACCTCTGCCGACTTGTTTACGGTGGACATTGTGTGTCATGGAACGCCTAGTGTGAAAGTTTTTGAAAAGTATGTTGCTGAAATGGAGAAAGAGAAGTCGGCTCTTGTGGAGTCCTCCCGTTTTCGCGATAAGCGGAACGGGTGGAGATTGTTCTCAATGACTTCGTCATTGAATACAATTTCGGGAGACTCTACTGAAATTTCTGAAACGCTTTGCGAAAACAGGTTCATGCGAGTATTCTTGCAAAACATTTGCTTAAATACAAGCTGTGTTGATTGCCATTATGGAAAGTTGCCCCGCATTGCTGATATCACGTTGGGTGATTACTGGAATATTGCTGAAGTTCATCCAGAAATGGATGATGATAAGGGTACGTCAGTTGTCTTGTTGAATACTGCCCACGGCTGTGAACTCTTCGATTCTGTAACTGACAAGGTTGCTCAATGTGATTCCAAGGTCGAATACGCTATTGCCGGTAACCCCTGCATTGATCGCTCTAGCAAGCCTCACCCCAAGCGTGCCGAATTCTTCGCCAACTTGGACAAATACCCCCTCGATCGACTGATAAAAAAATATTGCCCCTACCCATCACCTTTACAGCGGGTGTATCGCTGTGTGCGAGGGGTGCTCGGCCGAGTCAAACGAAAAATTATGGGGTAGGAACAGCTGGTTATACTAAGTCTAAAATAAAAGCTTAGTGTATTCATCTAAATATTTTTGTGCTGTTGCTTCTATATTGAAATTCTCATGAGCATAGAGCCATGCTGTGTCTTTGTCTATGTTGATTGTATTGTTGTAGAATTGGATAATCTTATTGGCTAAATCATTTGCATTACCACATTGGAATGGAATCCCGTAGTGCCCACCATCAATAACCTCGATGGGACCTTCCAGGTCGCTTGTTATCACGGGCACCTTCGCTGCAATTGCCTCTGCGATTGTGAGCCCGAAACCCTCGAATATGGAGGGTTGCACGTATAGATCGTAATGGCATAGGTTCTCGTAAACATAAACCCTAGATTGGAATCCAAGAAAGTTGATATTGCTTTTTATATGGTATTTATTAGAGAGTTCCTTGAGTTCGCTTTCGTTTTTCCCGTTGCCGATAAAGTCAATAGA
>AUXO015913209.1_pt1 | contig 12414 bp, 11 predicted proteins | sample 768731 | NCBI WGS metagenome assembly AUXO01 (sample SAMN02715735, study PRJNA202380) | gut metagenome | biome: sheep rumen | host: Ovis aries | place: New Zealand: Palmerston North | reverse complement strand
GAATCTGACTATAAAGCATTCCAAGATTTAACTGAAGATATGATTAAAGAATTCGATGGTATTGAACTTCGTGGTGGTCATGTTAACGGTAAATTAGTTGTATCAGAAAATATCGCTGATAATGGTGGTATGGGAGTAACTCTTGAAATTATGCATACAATTCCTGATGCTGATTTTAAAGAATATTTTAAGAACTGGGCACGTGTATGGTGCATGAAGGCTAAGGATGAATATGTATTATATCTATTAGCAAACGATGTTCATGCTCCTGCAGTATTAAGAGCTAATATGCAACCAAGAAACTTTGAAGAATGGTATCAAGCATTTGGTGTTACAGAAAACGATAAGATGTATCTAGCACCTGAAAAACGTGTTACTATTTGGTAATTATTTACGTAACTTCTTTATGAAGTTACGTTTTTTTTAACATTTTTTTGTCGAATTAAGTCAAATATGCTATAATTGACTTATAGATTAAATGGTGGGAGATATATGGAAAATATTTTTAATCCAGAAATTAGTCAAAATATTTATTTGAGAAATATTAGAAGATTTAGAAAAATAAAATTATTTGAAGCTGGAATTAAATCACATGTGGGTATAATTACACTTTTTAATATTGAGCATGGATACTTTAGGGTTGGTAAAAGAAGTAAAAGATTACTAACAAAATATTATAATCTTAGTGAAGGCAAAATTGATTCTTATAATCCTGTACCTACATCAGTAAAAGATTATAAAAAGAAAAAAGATGGTATTTTTACTCGTTTATTTGTTAAAACACCTAGTATTATTGTTTCTTTTATTTTAATGATTATTTTTATTTGCATAACGCCTTATTTAATAAGTCAAAGAAAAGATATGAGAGTTAATTATGATAATTATTTGAATAGCGAATATTTATCATTATCAAATACTATTATTGATAGAGCTAGTGATACTTCTTATGACAACGCTAAAAGCTTCAATCCTATTTTAGGCTTTGATTGTACTAATGGTATAACATTTTTTGATAACCATTTAATGCGAACATCAATGCATTATTTATATGATGTTACTTCTTATACAGAAGGTGATATTACATATACAGGTGGTATGATTATTGAAGGAAGAACAAAAGATAAAATAGTTGATGGAGAAATTCGTAAAGCTTCTGTATTTTCTTTTGTATCATATATTTCAGATGGTTCTAATAAATATGGTATTTTTTTAACTTTCAGAGGTGGATTAGATGATTCATTGATGGGTAAATATAAATTCTATTTAGATGTAAATGATAATAATACTTATGATTCTGATGTAGAAATTGATTTTACAGATACAATATATTATGAGAATAATGAAATTGAATTTACAAATGCATTAAATGAAGATATAAATTTAAGCTATGATTTTTTAAAAGAAAGACAAAATGAATTATTTTATGGACTTAATAATTATGTAAGGAAAAATTCAAATTACAAAGATTTTAAGTCATTTTACGAAAATGTAATAACTGATGTTTACGATTATAGTGAAAACACTGTCCTTTTATGGTATTCATTTGTGATTACTACATTTTTAGCTATAATTCTTGGTTCAATTGCCTTATATGGTTTAATTAAGAGAAGAAGCATGAATATGTGTGATGAATATGAGCTATATCCACGTGATAGAAGTGCAATTGTTAATAATAGGTTTGTAGCACCTCCTATAAAAGAGGGATGGTTAAAAATTATAGGACTATTGTTTATAGCCGCAACTTGTTGGTATGTTGTACTATATTTGTCACAAACTGAATTGCTATATATACTTAATGTAAAGGTAGATGAAAAATTTTTAAATTTTTTAAAGACGTATAAATCAATTTTTTCATTAGGACCATTAGTTGTTGTAATATTTACAACTAAAAACTATATTAGGGATGAAAATCCTTATATGTCATTATTAGTATTTGCAATATTAACTATTGAATATTTCTTCTTACAAATATTTATAATAAATAGATTAATGGAAGCTACTATTTTAAAGAATTTTGAGGTCTTTATTAAATTTATTCCATCTAATTTTATGTTTGCAATCTTTTTATTAATGGCATTTGCTGTGTTCTTATTTAGAACGCCTGCAATTTTAAATAAAAGATGGAAGCGTATATTATATAGAGCACAAGCAGGAGTAATTACAATAATATTTATATTATGTTATGTTATAAGATTATTATCAAGAAAATCTATAATTACTATTCCAACTTATTTAGATTATTTTTTACCAGAAAAATTATTTGGCGCTGAATTGTTTGGTTTCTTATTTATATTTTCTATGTATACTTTTGAAACTATTATTAAAAATAAGCATGGCCTATCATACCTTAAGCAATATAAACACACAAACATTTATTATTGGATTGAAAATATTATAATTGTTTGTCTTTTAATTGTTATTGCTATCTTTGAAAATAATAGTTTTATTGTTCGACAAATGAATTCAATTGGTGTAGGTAAGCTTAAATATGCGGCTTGTTTAATACCTTTGTTATTACTATATCATCCACGTATAGGACGTTTAAATTTGAAGGATAGTATAGCATATACAGTTGCAATAATTTTTTCGATGTTATTACCATATTTTATTATTGGTATTAATATTGTAATATTCTTATATGAATAATAAATTCAAAAAAATGTGAAAATATCAAAGTAGATATTTAATTCTATAAATTTATCCTATAATAATTTAGGATGAATTTTATAATTCATCTATGTTGGCTAAATCAATGCTTAAGCCATTTGATGAGCCACACTATAAATTCATAAAAAAATACACCTCCTTTCTAATGAATACCAATAGTTTTACCTTTTAGAGGTGTATTTTTTTTATACATATAACGTAATATTTAGTTTAGAGTTTAATAAATTTCAAATTATTTATATAGAGATTTATCTATTTCAAGGCTGTCATCAAAAATATGATTATTTATCTCTAATAATTTATTCACAAATTGATAACATTGCTTTGTGTCAACTAACATACATTTAGCATTTCCTAACATAAACTCCTTTAATATACCTTTTTCTTTAAGTGGAAGATATAACTTTTGATAGTTTTCACTAATATGAGGATTTAAAGTTGAATAATGCTTAGGCATTTTAAATTGATATGTATTAATATTATCTTTTGAGTAGAAATTAAAAATATGACTTGTAAATCTGTCTTCTACATTATGTCTTTCTTCAATTGAATGAATATATGTGAATTTAGATAGATTACAACCAATAAACAAAACTTTCGCATCTATTTCATGTAATCTTCCGAAACATCCATTTGGATTTACAGGAGTAGAAGAATTTAAATCATTTTTTATATATTCATTTGCATTCTTTCCATAAGCTATAATTGAATGAGTTGGATGTGGGGAACGAATGAAGCCACTTCTATATGCGATATTTGGAAGAACACCTACACAAGAATTTTCATCTAGTAAATCAAGTGTATCATTATCTTTATTAATAAAACTCCAAGTATGCATAGGAAACATAATAAGACCATTTTTAAAATAATCTTTTAATGTATCAATTAGACCTAAAGCTCTTCCTTCAATTTCACCAATTGATTTTAATGAACTATGAATCATAATGTTCGTATCGCTTTTAAGTCCATTATCTTTTAATACTTTTATTATTTCATTTTTAGTAAGCATTTTATCACCAATTTATTTTAACAAATTTATATTAATAGTAAAGACTAATTAGTTAATTTAATGTATAATTAAATTAGAGGTGATTATATGAATAATGTGGGATTTAAAGAAATCAATCAATTGTATAAGAATAATTCATTACCGGCCTTCTTATCAAATGCCATTTATTCTAATGAAATTAAATTTCATAATGGAATATTTAAAGAATTAAGCATTACTTACAGGAAAAGAGAATATATAGAATCTCCTTGTCAAAATATTTATATAAAATTCTATAATCATCATTTTACTGTTTCGTGTTGCAGCAAGGAATGGTCAGAAAAAATCTTATTATGTGAGAAATATCGCAACTATAATAATTTAGATGACCTATTTTTAAAAATTAAAGAATGCTTAAAAGAAGAATAGAATGTTAAGTCAAACTTAACATTTTATTTTTTATATAAAGTATGATAAAATCAATTAGAAATTAGGTGAAATTATGATTTTTAATGATATTGATCTTATAAATATAAATAAAGTTATCTTTAGTGATCCTAAAAAGGATTCTAAATATAAAAAAGGAAAAGGAAATAGAATTAAAATTAAAGATAAAGAACTTATTCAATTTGAATTATTTACTGATAAACAAGCCTTTCATTTTAATGTTTCTTTTGATGACTTATTATCATTTTTAAATGAAACTTTTGATGCTTCATTTAATCAAGCTGAAATTGAGACTAGTGGTTACACTTATAGATATCGTTTAACTAGTAAAGGACATTTATTAAGTAATAAAAAGAAGAATACTGTTTCATTAGTTACATTATCAAATAATAGAGAAAAAACATATCTAATTGAAGAAGGTATGATTGTTGAACCTTTAATTGATTTAGGTGTTATGACTAAAGAAGGTAAGGTAGTTAAGGCTTATTATGATAAGTTCAAACAAATTAATCGCTTTTTATCTATTATTGATGATACATTAAAGGGTGAGGATAAGGAAGAACTTAATATAATTGATTTTGGTTGCGGTAAATCATATTTAACATTTATTGTATATTACTATTTAACATTTGTTAAAAAGAAAAAGGTTCATATGATTGGACTAGATTTAAAAGAAGATGTTATTAAGAAATGTAATCAAATTAGAGATAAATATAAGTATCAAAATTTGAATTTTGAAATTGGAGATATATCACTATATAAACCAAAAACCCACGTTGATATGATTATCACATTACATGCGTGTGACACTGCAACTGATTTTGCAATGTATCATGCGATTATGCTTAAAACTAAGTATTTATTAAGTGTTCCTTGTTGCCAACACGAAATCAATTTACAAATGAAAAAAGATACTTTAGGATTAATTTCAAAGTATGGTCTTTTAAAAGATAGAATGTGTGCAATTATTACAGATTCAATTCGTGCTAATTTATTAGAATATTGTGGTTATGATGTATCAATGATTGAGTTTATTGATTTTGCACAAACACCAAAAAATATATTAATTCGTGCAGTTAAAAAGAGTGATACTCCTAATATGAAGAGTCTTAAGCTTGTTGAAGACGCTCTTAAGGAATATAACATTAGTCAAACTCTATATAATTTATTATTTAAGAAATAAGCGATTTTGCTTATTTCTTTTCTTTTTTGTATAATAAAATAAACAAGAGGTGATAAGTATGAAGTTAACTGATTGGCATTATATTCAAATCCTTGAAAATTACAAAGATCTAAAAAAGGGAGATATTGTTTATGGCTTTGTAACAGAAGATATGTTATATATTGATCCTTATTATGAAGGTGTTGATCAAAATTATGATTTGATTGATAATTTGACAGTTCAAAAAAATAGTGATGGATTTATATTAATTAAATTAAGTGATATTTCTATTTCTAATATGGAACCTAAAAAAGTTACATTAGAAGATACTATTAAATATTTAAATGGAGAAATTAATTATCAAGAACTTTGTGGTTATTTAAGCCCAAATAATGGTTGCATTATTAATTTTAAATATCCTGTTAAATTGAGTTATTTATATAATTTTTTATCTAAATACCCAAATCCTGATAAAGAAGCATTTGAATTATATAAATCAGTCCTTATAGAAAATAAACACTATATCGATATCTTGAATTCTTTGGATGAAAACACTTATGATATGTATATTAATGATGAAGAGGTTACTTTTGCATTTTTAGCATATGCTTTATTTAAATATTATTATGATGACTATATTTATTCCTATCAAGAAATTATAGATAGTGTGAAAGTTGAATATGATTATTTTAATGGAAAAAATAAAGAGAGATCTATTATTATAATGTCTGAGTTTGTAGAGACTCATGCTCAAGAAGCTAATTATCATTTGTTTAATAAGGACCCTAATCTTGTTAAAGTCTTTAGAGAATATCTTGATAAAATGATATTGCAAAATAATTATATGGCTATACAAGCCAAGGCTTATCTAGATTATGAGGGTGCATTCTTTTGGCCAGTTGACTATAAGGAAGCTAAATATTTGTTAGAAAAATTGGCCGCAAATGGTGATTATGATGCATACAATACACTAGGATATCTTTATTATTATCATAATCCTTACAGTGATTCCCCTGATTACGATAACGCATTTAAATGCTTTTCACTTGCAGCAATTGGCGGTAATACCGAAGCTAAATACAAGATTTGCGATTGCCTTTTAAATGGATATGGTACTTTTGCAAATTATAATCTTGCTAAAGAATTACTTTTAAAATACTTTTATGAAGAAAAAGAAGAATTCATGGACCAAAACTATGTTTCAAAATTTGCAGATATTTGTTATAGATTATATAAAATATCTCTAACTGATCCACTTCTTTTCAATGATACAAAAGAATTCATTACATTAGCACGTTTTGCAATTATACTTCGTGAAGCTACTATTGATTATATTGGTGATGATTTAGTAAGCGAAAAAATAAATAAGGCCTACATTAATACTCAATTTGAAGAATTGATTAATGACGAAATTAGTTTAAATCAAAATATTTATGAAGTTATTATTAATGATTTATCTTTAATTAAAGATGATGTCAAATATAGTGTAACTCCTCTAGGTGATGATCTTTGTGAATTCAAATTGTTTGTAAAAAAAGGAATAGATAAAAAGATTTTATTAAATCTACCAGATTATGGTAAAGTAACATTTGTTGATTCTTTAGTTATTAAAGGATATAGTCCAATAACAGATAAATTAAGTGGTAATTTAAAAGACATTATTCCAATCTTTGATTCAACTGATGATAATAATGGTATTATAGTTCATAATAAGAATAATTCATTCTTCTTAATAGACGCTAAATTAGTAATTCCACAAAAGCTATTATCAAATAAGATGCATAAAATGTGCCTACTATTATTAAATAATCAAAAATTATCAAATAAATTACCATATATAGCAGTATGTGATGATATTGATGTTAAAGCTCTTGATAGAGTTAATATTAATTGTAAAGATGAAAAAGAAATATTTAATGTGTATAAAGTATTTTATATTTCTGAAAGCGATATGACTCATGATATAAAAGAATTCCATAGAGTTATTAATGTAATAAATGATATGGTTAACTAGAATAATTTGCCTATTTTATCTAAAATAGGCTTTTTTTTATTTTCGGGAAAAAATAGGTATTGAATTTAGATATATTTAGGAATATAATTTTTTACATTGTTTGAAGGTGTAACTATGGAAGTATTTAAAATTACTTTACTAAATGTATTTATTATTATTTTATATATTATTCCAGGCTTTGTGTTTGGAAAAACTAAAAAAATTGACATAGCTCATTTATCAAGCTTCTCAATGTTACTTGTATATGTGTGCATGCCACTTATGATAATTTCATCTTTCTTATCAATGGGGGATTATGTAAAAGAAGATTTCATTCAAATGACTATATTCTTCTTTGTATCATTATTAATTCAACTTGTATTCTTTATTATTTTATATCTAATATTAAGAAAAAAATATGAAGATGCACGTATTAGAATTTTTAATGTAGGTTCTATGCTTGGTAATGTTGGATTTATTGGACTTCCTATTATTAAGGCTATTTTACCTACTTATAGTATTGTATCTTGTTTCTCTTGTGTATACACTTGTTCAATGAATTTATTAGTTTTTACAATTGGTGTTTTTGCGATTACAAAAGACAAGAAATATATATCATTAAAGAAAGCCTTACTTAATCCTGCATCATTTGGATTAATTATTGCATTACCATTATATTTATTAAATGCACATAAGTATATTCCAACAGAATTACAAAGTGCTATCAGTATTTTTGGTAAGATGACTACACCTCTTTGTATGATTATACTTGGTGTTCGTTTATCTCAAGCTAATATTAAAAATATGTTTAACAACATATTTATTTACTTAAATATTTTAACTAAAATGGTTATTTTCCCTATTTTAGCTTATTTTTCAGTAAAATATATTAAAGATCTTTCTTATGAATTTAAGGCTTCAATCCTAGTTCTTTCAGCAGTTCCTGCTGCAAGTATGGTTTTAAATTTAGCAGAGCTTGTACATCAAGAAGAAGAATTATCTGCAAATGTTGTATTAATTACAACACTTGCATCTGTAATTACTATTCCTCTTGTAACATTACTTCTAAATATTTAAAAAGAAACATCTTTATGTTATTATATATACATAAAGGTGTTTTTTTATGAAAAAAATGAATGTTTCTAAATTTGATATTGAATACAATTTAATAAAAATTTTATTTATTCTATTTGTAATTGTATTTTTTACATTAGTTCTTTTTATGGATAAGTTTAATATAACTTTTTTAATTGTATTATTGTCTATTTTATCGATTATTTGGGTTGGATTAATAATATATTTAATTATTAGACATTTTATAAAAAAGAATAGAATGGGTGATGAATATGGAGATTAAGGAAGGATATATTCCGTTTTTAGAATTCAAAACCTATTATAGAATAGTAAATCCTAATGGCTTGAATACTCCGCTTTTAATGCTTCATGGTGGCCCTGGATCTACTCATAATTCTTTTGAATTATTAGATGAATTGGCATATATTTCAGATAGACCAATTATAATGTATGACCAATTAGGTTGTGGTAAATCTATTATCCCAAATGGGCATGAAGAATTATGGAATAAAGATACATGGGTTAATGAGCTTATCAATTTACGTGAAAAACTTAATTTAAAAAGTGTTCATTTGCTAGGCCATTCTTGGGGTGGTATGCTTGAAATTATTTACATGTGTGATCATCTTCCAGAAGGTATTAAATCTATAACCTTATCTAGCACTCTTGCAAGTGCTTCATTATGGAAAGAAGAGACACATAAACTATTAAATTATTTAAACAAGGAAGATAGAGAAGTTTTAATTCAAGATGAAGAAGGATTCGATGTAGACAAGACAAAATTAGCTGAGGCTCTTGATAGGTATATGGAGCATTTTGTGTTTTCAAAACCAAATGAATTTGATCCTGAGTGTTTAAGAAGAGAAAGACCTGATAGTAGTGAATCTTACATTTGTGCCTGGGGAAAATCTGAATTTAGTCCTTGTGGAACTTTAAAAGATTATGAATATTTAGATAAGCTTGATAAAATTAAATGTCCTGTCCTTATTATGTCAGGTGAGCAAGATGAATCAACGCCTTATCAAAATCTTCAAATGTTTGATAGGATAAAATCTAATAAGCGATATGTTTTATTCCAATATTCAAGACATCGTACTTATTATGAAGAAAAAGAAAAATATATTAGCACGTTAAAAAATTTCTTAAGCGAATTTGATTAACACATTTTTAAAAGTGTATAAGAAACTTTTGTTTTTTTACACTTTTTTATTTTGTGTAAGATATTTATTTAATAAATTCTTTTAAAATAACCTTGGAGGTTATTATGAAAGGTCTTTGTTTAAATATTATATTGTTCGCTTTTGAACTTATTGGAATTATTTTATCTATTTTATCAAATCATAAATTTCTAGATTTTAAATATTATACTAATTTATCAAATGTATTGTGTCTATTCTCAAGTCTTTTCTTTATTGTTTGTTATTTTTATAAATCTAGAGCACTTAAAAAAATAATGTTATTATTAAAACTAATATCAACTACAGGATTAGCAATTACTATAATTACTGTTTTATTTGTATTAGGACCTAATGGGGCTAGAAATAGTGGTATTAATGGATATTTAAATTATTTATTCCCTAAAGGTTTATTATTTCTTCATCTTTTATGTCCTATTTTATCAATAATTAGCTTTATTAGATTTGAAAATAATAGTATATTAAATAAGCCTATTTACTATATATTAAGTGCTTGTTATACATTTATATATGGTATTATTGTAATTACACTTGTATATTTTAAAATAATAAGTGCTCCTTATTTTTTCTTAGATTCAATTAATTTAGGCTATTTACTAACATTCATCTTAGGCTTAATTTTTGTTGCTGTTTCTTCATTAATATCGTTTCTTTTACTATATTTAAATAAAAGAAGATATTCAAAAGAAATTATGTTTGTATAAAAAATGTAGGATTAGTTTTATAAAACATAATCCTACATTTTTTTAATTCTCTTTATCTTTTAAATATTCTGTATAAATTTTAGAGTATTCCTTTCTTATAGAAGCTAAGCCATTTTGACCTATTTTATTAATAGTTGGGCTTCCGTAATATGATAAGTGAGAAGAGTCTTTTAAATCATAACTTAAATTGTTTAGAACTGATATACTTACCTCACTAGATCCATTTGTTATGATGTTAGCGTTGGATGCAACTAATTCCTTAAGATTAGCTTTAGAACGGCCATTAATTGTTAAATTTATGGTATCACATTGACCTTTTGAATAAATATTAGATGTTCCGTTTATATTTATTGTATAATTACCTTTTTCTGATAAGTCGTAGAATGTAGAATTGATAGAGCCATTTAGTGATACATTTGCACTTTGGGAAGAGGAAGCATTATATTCAAAATTTAAATTACCATTAATGTTAAATTCATTAAATATGCCATATATAGTAATTGTTACGTTAGCATTTAAAAATTGTTCTGTAGATGATGTAGATATTTTTAATGTATCATCAACGACTTCATATTTAAAATCATAATCATCTAAACCTGATTTGTAAGATAATTGAACACATTTTTTCTCTTCTGAATAATGATAAATTATTTTAGAATCTTTACCAAAATTTAAATTTTCTCCTTCTACCTTATTAACGTATACAGCAACATTTCTTTCTTTTAAAATAGCTTCACCATTAATTTGAACTCCTGTAATAGAATTACAACTTGTTAGTGAGAATAATGAAACTAAACCAAGTAATGCCAAAATTTTTTTCATACCATAAATCTCCTTTTTAAACTATTAATTATATTTTACCAAAAGCGTGAAATGGTGTAAAATGTTTTTGGTGATTTTTTTGATTAAATTAGATTTAGTTACAGGTTTTCTTGGTAGTGGGAAGACTACATTTATTAAAGATTATGTTAAATATTTGAAAAGTATTGGTGAGTCAGTTTGCGTAATTGTTAATGACCATGGTGGTGTTAATGTTGATAACCTTTTTTTATCAAACATTGTTGATACTGAATCAATAGTTTCTGATACTGATCCTAATACCACCTATAGACGTTATAAGACTAAACTTATTGCATGTATGTTAAAGCATTATACAAGAGTAGTAATAGAACCTAGTGGTGTTTTTGATACAGACAGTTTCTTTGATTTAGCTTATGAAGATACTATTTGTGATAATTATACTATTTCAAATATTTTTGCAATTATGGAAGAAAATTATATAAAAGATAGTTTAGTAGATAATATTTTAGTTAATGAAACTAGTCATGCATCTAAAATTATCGTAACTAAAGGAAAAGGTCATAAAACCTTTGACATTAATTACTTAAATCAAATACATCAAAAAGCACAATCAACAAGAACATTTAAAGAAGAAGATTTAATTTATAAAGAAGATATTGATTTTAAAAATCTTATGAATTGTTCATACAAATCATGTGATTATATTAAAAAGAATATAAATATATTTGATACAATTTTTGTGTTAAAGAAAAAAAAATCAATAGACAATATTTTAGAAATATCACATTTATTATTTTCTGATAATAGTTATGGAAAAATATTGAGAATGAAAGGCTTTATAAAGAATACTGATGGTTTTATTAGCATTAATTTAACAAAAAATAATACTGATATTAGTAATACTAATATCGGTCAAGAAGTATTTATTATTATAGGCTATAATATGGTAAAGGAAAAAATACTAAAACTTTTTGACTAAAAATGTATTGATATCTCTTCTTATTAGTTATATAATTTAACAAGGCTTTAAAGAGAGGAGATTATATGGATAATATTGTAGTCTATACTGTTTGCGCAATGTCTGCAACTCTATTAATTTTAATAAGTTATACTATAAGACGAAAATTATTATTGCCTAAAAGTGAATTGATAGATATATTTGGTATTTTTGACCTAACAAGTTTCTCATGTCTTATTATCCCTTTCATTTATTGCTTTGATGGTATTAAAAGTATTAAACATTTATTGATATTCTTAAATATGTTTCAATATATAGCTTTTTCAACTATTGCATATTTATGGTTTTTGTTTGTTTTAAAACATATGATTAAAAAGCTTGATAGAAAAAATAAGTTTTTTATGAGTATACCTTTCTATATTTC
>AUXO016997593.1_pt1 | contig 12416 bp, 10 predicted proteins | sample 768731 | NCBI WGS metagenome assembly AUXO01 (sample SAMN02715735, study PRJNA202380) | gut metagenome | biome: sheep rumen | host: Ovis aries | place: New Zealand: Palmerston North | reverse complement strand
TCTCCCGCATTGAGTGAACACATTCCGTTTGATAACGCAAAGGGAAGCATGGGAATAACTCTGTCCAAAAGATAAACACTGGTGCCTCTCTTTAAAGCTTCCTTATCAAGGGCCGACCCTTCCTGAACATAGTTGGCAACATCCGCAATGTGGACGCCCAGTCTCACGTGACCCTTTCTAAGCTTTTCAAGGCTAACTGCATCATCAAAATCCTTGGTATCTTCGCCGTCTATGGTCACCATGGTAATCTTTCTTAAATCAGATCTTCCTGCCATATCGGCAAGGCTCACTTCGCTCGCTACCTTCTCTGCCTGCTTAAGAACCTTTCCGGGAAATTCCGTAGGTATATCAAGGCCCTTGGCAATAGCGAGAATATCAACACCGGGTTCATCTATATGTCCGAGAACCTCTGTAATGGCACCCTCAGGATTGTTTCTCTTTCCATCGCCATAATTTATGATCGTGGCAACAACCTTGGAACCATCTTCAGCTCCTTTTGAGTTCTCCTTAGCTATAAATACATCAAAGGGGATTTTCTTATCATCGCAGCTCACGAACCCATAATTCTTGGATTTCTCAAAGGTACCAACAACCTGCTTGATTCCTCGTTCAATGACTCTGACCACTTCAGCTTCGGGTCTTCCGCCCTTCTTGCTTCTAAGATACCTGATTTCAACCGTGTCCTTATGTATGGCTCCGTTAACCCTGGATTCACTGATGTGGAAATCCTGGTCGAAACCCTCTACAGTAACAAAGCCAAAGCCACCCTCGGTACCGCAGAAAGTTCCCACGAAGGAATTAAGGAGCTCCTGCTCTTTGCTGACTTTTTTATTCTTATTCTTTTTCTCTTTAGTTTCTTTCTTCTTACCCATATCTGAATTATAGCAAAAAAATGACCACTCTTGCTTGAAGAGTGGTCAAATAAATGCAATCAATTAAAATCTTGAAATGTTAAGTACTGCAGCCAAAACCATAAACAAAACTGCCAAAACCTTGGTGATCTTAACAAGTGCGCCCTCCATGGAACGGCCCTTGTTCTTACCCCAGTATGTCTCTGCAGCACCGCTGATAGCTCCTAAGCCTGCTGACTTTCCTTCCTGCATTAAAACCAAAACTATTAAAGCAAGACAAACAATTATAAAAACTATTGTCAATATTAATCTTAAAACTTCCATTGGATAAACCTCCTAATGCGTCACACAAAAGACAGTTTAGCATAAAGCTTTCGTATTTGCAAGACTTTTGTGATTTACAATTACCTCAGCCATATATAATCGGTAAAAAGAATAAATGCCAGAAAACCAATGGCAAAAATTAAGGCTATAAGCATCGCCGCTTTCAATATCCCAAACAGAATATAGACGGACTCACCCTTAGATGGCTTATACGCCTCCCCTTCATTTCGCTTTGAAGGATTATACCATGGCATACCCTCTACATTCATATTTGCTATTGTTCTGCCGTCATCAATGTATTCTGTCTGTTCTTTCTTCTTCATACACTTCTTACTTTTCGGTAACAAAACCCTTTTGCTGTCTTACTTTTTCGTCTACTTCCTTGTTCATCTCATCTGTGTTATAAAGGTGGCATGCACAGAATCTTCCGGGGTTAACCTCTCTATACTCAGGCTCAACGTATTTACACCTTTCCATACATTCACTGCAACGGGTATGGAACTTACATCCGCTGGGTGGATTTACAGGGGACGGAATTCCGCCTTCCAGAATAATTCTCTCCATCTTATAATTAGGGTCCGGAACAGGTATTGCAGAGAACAATGCCTTAGTGTAAGGATGAAGAGGTTCTGCAAACAACGCGTTCGTTTCAGCATACTCTACCATATTGCCAAGGTACATAACTCCCACTGTATCCGATATGTGTTCTACGACAGAAAGGTCGTGGGAGATGAACAAATATGTAAGATTAAATTCCTTCTGCAGATTTTTAAGAAGGTTAATAATCTGTGCCTGAATCGAAACGTCAAGAGCAGAAACAGGCTCATCGCAAACAATGAATTCGGGATTAAGCGCAAGAGCTCTTGCGATACAGATTCTTTGTCTCTGTCCACCCGAAAATTCATGAGGATAACGATCTTTGTGATACTCCTGAAGACCACAGGCCTTCATAATTCTTGTGATGTAGTCATCAAACTCTTCGGGAGGAACAATGCCATGCTCTCTTACGGCCTCACCAATAATCTCACCTACCGGAAGTCTTGGGGAAAGGCTCGAGAAAGGATCCTGGAAAATAATCTGAATCTTCGGCCTTGCCTGTCTCAATTCTTCCTTGGAAAGAGAAAAAATATCTACTCCATTGATGAGAACTTCACCGTCGGTTTTTTCCTGAAGTCTCAATATTGTTCGTCCTGTGGTGGACTTACCACATCCGGACTCACCTACAAGCCCCATGGTCGTGCCTCTCTTAATTGAAAATGACACTCCGTCAACAGCCTTGCAGAATTCAACTCCCTTGCCGAAGAAGTTCTTCTTTACAGGGAAATGCTTCTTAAGATTCTTTACTACCAGTACATCCTCCGATTCCTGTACAGGAGCTTCATTAATCTGATTGTTTAGTTCTTTATCCATCTTACAGCTCCTCCACATTTACAGTCTCGGGATAACCAAGGACTTCTCCATCATCGTAATAACGATAGCAGGAAACGACATGGGTATCTGATATCTTGATTTCAGGAGGATAGTTTCCAAATCCCCCTTCTTTTTTCATGCACTTTTCACAAGTTGATTCACAACGATCCCTGAAATAGCAATAATCAGGCATGTTAATAGGGTTAGGAACCGAACCGGGGATGTTATAAAGAGCATCCACCTTTTTCCCTACAACAGGCTTAGATTTCATAAGGCCTATTGTGTAAGGATGGCAGGGATTTGTAAAAATCTCCTGAGCGGTACCTTTCTCAATAACACGGCCGGCGTACATAACCACAACGTAGTCAGCCATATTTGCCACAACACCGAGGTCGTGAGTAATAAGCATTATTGAAGAATTGATCTTATCCTTAAGATTCTTGAGGAGATCAAGAATCTGCGCCTGAATTGTAACATCCAATGCAGTTGTAGGCTCATCTGCAATAATAAGTGCAGGGTTACAAGCAAGGGCAATTGCTATCATTACACGCTGCCTCATACCGCCGGAAAGTTCGTGGGGGTACATTTTATAAACACCTTCTTTATTTGCGATACCTACAAGGTCAAGCATCTCAAGAGTTCTCTTCTCCATATCCTCCTTAGTCATATCAGGATTATGGAGCGCCAAAACCTCATTAATCTGCTCTCCTATTCTGAACACAGGATTAAGGCTGGTCATAGGCTCCTGGAAAATCATCGACATGTAATTGCCTCTGATATGCTGCATAACCTCTGTGGGTGTTTTAACAATATTGTAAGCCTTACCGTTTTCGTCAAGGTTAAGTCTGATTTCACCTCCTACAGTCTGTCCGCTGGGCCGCTGTAAAAGCTGCATCAAAGACAGACTGGTTACAGACTTGCCACAGCCTGATTCACCAACGATACCAACCGTCGAACACTTTGGTACCTCGAAGGATACGCCGTCAACCGCCTTTACAACGCCGATATCGGTAAAGAAATAGGAACAAACGTTATCAAACTCTACAACGTTTCCTTCATCCTTCATCTTGGTTGTATAGAAAGCTTCATCAACCTTCTTATCTCTCTGCTTCTCAAGTCTTCTTGTAATCTTACGATTCTTTCTTGTGATAGCAGCAGTTTCTCTATTTGAAATATAACTTGATTTCTTAGCCATCTTCGTCTTCCTCCTATCTCTTCATCTTAGGGTCGAAGGCGTCTCTTAAGCCGTCTCCCACAAAGTTAAAAGCGACAACAGTAAGACAAATCAAAAGTCCTACAGGAACCCAAATATAAGTATATGCCTTCATGGCCTCCGCAGTGGATACAGAGTTAATCATTGTACCCCATGTGGCAAGGGGATGTTTTACACCCAAACCTAAGAATGACAGTGTTGACTCAGTAAGAATTACATTACCAAGTCCACTGGTTGCGGAAACAATGAGCTGAGGCATAACATTAGGAACCAGGTGCTTGAATATTCTTCTCTTTGTTCTAAGTCCAATGGCCTCAGCAGCAACCATGAATTCCTGCTCTCTAAGTGACAAAATCTGTCCTCGCACAAGACGTGCAACGCCTGCCCAGCCTAAAACGCCCAGGACTACCATCAACCACATTACTCTGGTATAGGGCTTCATCTTCAGTGCATCAAACAGTGCGCCGAGGATTATAAGAATAGGCATGGAAGGGATACAGTAGAAAATATCTACCAGACGCATGATAAGGTTGTCAATCCATCCGCCAAAGAAGCCTGCAACACCACCAAGGATAACACCAAGTAATGTCTCAATGATGATAACAACAAACGCAACAAGTAACGATACACGTCCGCCGTACATCATACGGGCAAATACGTCCATTCCATCTCCGTCTGTGCCGACAATATGTTCTTTGGTGGGCTTTGAGAATGTATCTATAAGATATACCACCTGCTCAACTGTAAATACATATGAGCCATTCTTGTTTGTGATGCTGACCTCTCTCTCTTCCTTGATAACATCACCATTTTCGTCATATGTATAATTGCCTTCGCTGTCTACCTGAGCAATCTCCCAACTAAATGATCCGTTTCTTTTACCCGCATCATTCATTGCGTCGATTACTTCTCTGCTCTTCTCCTTAAAGTCAAATCCCAGATTATCTTCCCCCGTGTATCTTCTTATAACAAGGGTCGAAAGAACCGCAAAGGGATCAGATGAACCCTTTTCATAAACCACGAGTTCATCATTCTCTTTCTTAACCGAATAAGTGGAACCGCCAACATTAAATTCTTTGCCGCTGACAACGCCTGCACATGCATTAAACTTAAACTCTTCAGAAAGGTTTAAGCCTTCTTCAAAACAGTCAAATACATATGTTGTAAGGTAAGCCATGAACTTCTTACCGGAAACTTCATACACGTATGTTGTTCCGTCAGCAGTCTCAACAGAATAATCTTTACCTTTAAAGGAGAACTTTCCATTTTCTCCTGCTTCAGCTACCAGGCTCTCAAATTCTTCTCCAAGATTGTTTCCGGTATAATTTAATCCTGATGCAGAAGCAAATACCTCATAGGTCTTCTTATTCTGCTTAAGGGTATATGTAGCTGATCCGAGAGTAAATGTTGTCTCTTTGCTCTTTACTGCAGCCGCGATTTTATCAACAAGACCGGGGACCTCTTCCTTGCCATCTTCAAGTTCAAACTTGCTGCCGATAGTGGAATATGTACCTATTTTGCTGGTTCCGCCAACATTTGCGACTTCTTTGTAATCACTTGCATAAAGAGAATAAATGCTATCTTCATTCTTCTCAACAAGATACGACTTTCCCTCGGCATCCACAAGTGTTGTCTCACTGAGATTATTCTTCTTCATCTCAGAAATCGTGGCAGTCATCTTGTTTCTTACACTGTAGTGAACCTCATCTGCATCAGCCGCATAATAAGCCGTATACTCCGTTCTTTCTGTGGCCTGAGCATATTCGATAAGTGAATTGTCATATTTATAAAAAATTTCTGTCTGTCCGTAAGGATAAAAGATGGGAACAATAAAAGCAAATACAAACATGAAAATGAGAATAAACGATCCCACTATAGCAAGCTTGTTTGTTATGAATCTTTTAAATACCATCTGTCCGGGAGAAAGGACTTTAATTCTCTCGGTGCTGTCTAAAGACATAACCTTTTCTTCCCCGGCCTCTCTTAATTCTTTTTCTTTTAATACTTCATTAAAATTCTTACTCATACTATCCTCCCCCTTAATTTACTCTAACCCTGGGGTCTACAACTGCATACAATACGTCTGCAATCAGGTTTCCTAGAAGGGTAAGGATTGAAATAAATGCAAGATAAAACATCGTGAAAGGAATATCTCCACCTATCATTGCATAATATGAATAGAAGCCAATGCCTCTTATACCGAAAAGAGTCTCAGTAATAAGAGCTCCGGAGAATAATCCGGGCAATGATCCTCCAAGAATTGTTACAAGAGGAATCAATGTGTTTCTGAAAGCATGGTGACTGATAACCTTTTTCTCAGGCAAGCCCTTTGCACGGGCCGTTCTTATATAGTCAGCGTTAAGAACCTCAAGCATATTGGTTCTCGTATAACGCATAAGACTACCGATACTGATTACAGTAAGGGTTAATATAGGAAGGACCATATGATGGCATAGGTCTAAAAACCTTCCAAACTCATCAAGAGTTGCATAGTTTCTGCCCTGCATGCCAACAAGGTCAAACCATCCGAGTTTAACCGAGAATACAAGTTTGAATACGGTAGCCACAAAAAATGTAGGCATGGAAATGCCAATAAGGCCAAACACCGTTACTGTATAGTCTGCCATACTATATTGTTTACGCGCTGCCATTACACCTAACGGTATCGCGATAATTATCTCAAGAATAAACGCAACTAAACCCATGCCAAAGCTGTACCAGATACACTTGTGGAACAATTCAGTAACCGGCATAGTTTGAGTCCATGAGTCTCCAAACTGTCCTTTAACAGCATTACCTAACCAGGTAACGTACCCTTCTATCATGCCCTTATCCATACCATATTGGGCATTGAGTTCATCTATCCACTGCTGAGCACTCTTTGTGTTGCCAGGTCTTACCGCCAATTCCATAGCCTGCTTCTCGACATAGCTTGTGGGAAGCGAGCACTCCAATACATAGATTATAAATGTCACAAAAAAGAAAATAATTGCTCCGAGAGCAAGTCTTTTCGCAATAAATTTAGCCATGATTTCACCTAATGATCAATCGATTATCTTGTTTTTCTTTGATACCTTATATTATTCAATCCCTAATATACTCTTATCCGACAAGAAAGGGCCTGTACTTCTACAGACCCTTTTGTCCGTCAGATAAATATGAACTAAAACTATTATTTGTTCATCTCAAGAGACTCTAAATCATGCATCCAACCCCAGAATGTTGTGATATCGGGAGTTACTGTATCCATGTTTACTCTCTCTGAGCTGAATACAACCGCATTCTGTCTCTGGTATGTAGGAATCTCAACACCCCAGTCAAGGATGATCTCAAGACACTCTTTGTAAGTTGCCTTTCTGTAAGACTGGTCTGCAGACTCTCTCGCTTCCATGATAAGTGTATCAAGTTCGTCAGACTGAATTGCATAGTGGTTTGAATTTGTTCCGTTACCATTAGCGTTGTCTGAGTGATATATCTGATACATGTCAGGATCTACTGTTGCGCCCCATGCAGCGGCCCACATCTCAGCTGTGTTAGCTTCAAGAGCATCATTCCAAACTGATGAATCTGAAGGGTCATTGATCTCAAGTGTGATACCAACTTTAGCAAACTGCTCTTTAGCGCCTGTTACGATACCGTATGCAGGGTGATCACCTGTACCACCACCGGGGATGATAACTTCATATGTCATCTCAGCGCCTTCGGGAGCTGCTGTGAACTTACCTGCAGCATCGTCCCATGTATAACCTGCAGCCTTTAAGAAGCCAACTGCTGCTTCAAGTGCTGCATCATACTTATCCTCATCAGTCATATCAGCTGTGTAGATGGAGTTTCCGTCTACATCAACTGAATAAGCTACCTGATATCCCTCATCAGCAGGCTTGGGAGCTGCCCATGAAGTGTTGGAGATAGGATACTGAATAACAGCTGCCATCTCACCATAGTAAGAGTTGATAACTGTATCTCTGTATGAAGCAAATACTGTTGCAAATGCCTTTCTTAAATCTTTGGATTCCTCTGAGGCAGGATCTCCGCCAACATTAACGTTAGCTGCAGAAATTCCAATGTAACCATAACCAAGGTTATCTACCAGGTTTGTGTCAAGGCAATCACCTGTGAGCTCGCCATTTGAGTTGTAGCTCTTGATGTTTGCAAGAACCTCAAGGTTCATTGAAGGATCCGAAACATCAAATGTGCCTGAAGCAACACCTGTAAGCTTATCAGAATCGGGAGTTTCCTGGAACTGAATGTACTTGGTCTTAGGACATCCCTTAAAGTAATTCTCGTTAGCTTCGAAAGTAACAATACCGTTCTCATAGCTTACGAACTTGTATGCACCTGCACCTACAGGCTGTGTGGTTACAGATTTAACATGTGAAAGGTCACCCTTTACAAATCCAAACTGATTGTTGTCATAGTCATAAAGTGATGTATCACCATAGTAGTGAAGAGGAGCAACGGCTACAGGTAAGTGATAAATAGCTACAGCATCAAATGTGTCCATGGTAACTCTTACACTGTAATCGCCTGTCTTCTCGATACCGGCAATGTTGTCGGCTGATTCGCCTGTTGCAACACCCTTTGTGTATGCATCATAGTCGTTCATGAAATCGGTAAGCTCGGTACCTGCGTTTTCGGTGCTGCTCATTGCCGCAAGGTCTCCGTCGTAAGCGTCTACCATAATCTCAAATACATCAAGTGCTGTTGCATCGTCGTCAGCAGGGAAGCCCCATGTTCCCATGGTCTTACCGATTGAATCGCCTTCCTCGTTGTAGCCTGCAGCCTTACAGTAATCTACGATTTCCTGTACGAACTGCTCACCTGCCTGGTCAAGATCGGCCCAGTAAGCTGTTTGTGTTGCTTCATCCCAAAGGCTAAAATCCGTGTTGTCACGTCCTGCAGCAAAGATGAGGTTGAAGAGAGTATCCATACCACCTCTGTACTCTGCCATGCCCTTGATGGGTAATGTATAGAATGTTGAAGCTCCATCATATGTAGGGTCAGAGAATACATACATTGAGAAGATAACGTCGTCAGCTGTCATGGGTTCTCCATCGGAAAACTTAATGTCATCTCTCATCGTGAAATCATATACAACTGTTCCGTCATCGTTCTGAGTGATTTCACAGTCAGCAATTCCTGTGTATGTGTAATCTGTGCCATTGTAAGGAATTGTTTCTCCTTCAATGCCCTTCAAAATCATGTTGCCTTCACGATCAGAATTCAAAAGATATAACTGTGTCATATCTGAAACGTCCTGGTCGTATGCCAATGTTGCAAAGAAAGGACTGAATTTGCTTGCGAACTGAGAATATCCTACTACAAGAATATCTTCGTTATCGGAAGCTTCAGTAGTTTCTGTTGTTGCAGCTTCTTCAACTGTAGTCTCTTCGGTTGCAGGTGCTTCTGTAGCAGCAGGTTCTGTGTTACCACAAGCAACAAGGCCAAGAGCCATAGTTAAGCCTAAAAGAAGTGCAAAGCTTTTCTTTAAAACCTTTTTCATATTTTCCTCCTTAGTTTTAGGGCTGTCGCCCCTCTTTTTATATCAACGGTTCCCCGCTAATATCTATTTGATGTTTTCCCACTCATTAGTCAAAGGATTCTCTTTCTCCGTGTACCTGATTCCCCTTGAATATAGAAACATAGCAATCTGAGTAACCACAAGGATCAGAGTAACTGCAATATATAGGTAATCACTCGATTGAACAGAAACGCTTCCCGCCAGCGAAGCACTCACACTTCCGATCAAACTGATAAAGGCAAATACAGATATCGCTATTGAAAGGCCCTTTATCCTCTCTCCCCCTCTTTGTTTTCTCTCTCTGTTGAAATCAACATGATTCCCCCAAAAATAAAGGATACTTTCAAACTCAAAAATCAGAAAAATACCGTTAAAAGCATAAGGAATAGATGAATACCAGACCCTGGACAGATTACTGTAAAATGAAAACCCGAATATATACTGAAATGCTGTTAAAAGGCTCAAAACAAGCAAAATAATCCTTTGTTTTCCATGCCTCTCCATTGAGTCAACATAATTAAACAAGGGACCTATATAGACCATTTTTCTCTTCGTTCGACCATTTGGTAAAGATTCCAGATCCATCCTGTACTCTCTACCGTACCTTAATGTGACCATAGAAATCCTTCCAAAAGCCCTGATGTAATCCACTTACGTGTCCATATGGGAAATATCTTTGTCTATACTACAAAAACACAAGACAAATGTCAAGAAAAAAATCTCCACGGAGACGCTTAAAAAGCGTTGAATTAGCGGCCCTTATAATATACAATCATGTAAGAAAATGAAAAAGGGAGTATAAGGTCGTGAATAAAAATTCAGAGGCAAACAAAAATCGAATTGGTGTGATTTGCATATGGGCATTTGTTATTGCCTTATTTGGTTCAGTTGCTGTTATGTTAACAATTTCATTTGTCAGATTGAGCTTTGTAAAAAAATACACACTTAAAGTTGGGGATTTATTAGGCGGAAATTCTCAAATTTATTCCGAACATAATGGGGAAATTCTACAGTTAAACAGGCAAAATGTAGTTTCCATCGCTAAAATTTCAGCTTCAGGATCAATTATCTGGGGAAGCGACTCCGATGAGCTGACAGGAAATCTGATTAAACTGACTTCTGTTTTGCCTGATACAGGTGACTGCAGGTACGTATACATTGAAGAGATGATCGGAGGACGAACTAGAATAACGCTGGAAGAAGGTCAAGAAAAAACTTCTGCTGTTCTTAATGACATCCGGTACGCCAACTTTCTGAAATGTATCAAAAAATCCGGACCTCGCGGCGACAACACACCCGTAGATTCAATTCCCTAACCCCCCATGCATGCAAAAGAGCCATTGGCATCATGCCAATGGCTCTTACTATCTTGTCCTATCTCGCTGGAATAGAAGCCTCAGAAGTACTATAACCAACCTCCTGCATTTCATCCAATATTTCATGAATGCTCATGCCCAATTTCTCTGCTGCGATTTCGGGATGTATGGTTCCTTCTGCAACCATATCATATAACAAGTCTTTCTTCGCTCGTAAATTAGATTGTTCCATAATTTCACACATATCGGATATTCCTCCTTCGGTTGTCTTTAATCTGGTCACCTCGGCAGATAGCCTCGGAAATTTCGAGTTGTTAACCGTGCATTTGGTAAAGCAGTCCATCAATTCAGAAACATCTGAGCCATCATTAACATAGGTATTGACATAAATCTCATGCAAACCGTCATCAATTACCTCCCCTGTTTCTCTAAGAACTTTTTCTACGTGGTAAATTGTTTTGCTTCCTTTAAGAAAATCAAACTCAGAAATATAAACAATATATAGTTCGATAACATCCTCGAACTTGTCTCCTGCGCTTGAATACTTAACTGTTATATTTGAGGCATTGAACCTTGCTCGTCTCAAATGGTTGTCATTGTTTGCCCTTTGAACTTCTATGTTGCATTTCGTTCCATCTCCAAGGGTACATAGCGCATCTAATTTGACCGATCTGCCAAATATGTTTCGTTCGCTCTCTTGAGTAATAACATCATCGACAATAAGCAACTTGTCGTTAAGAATTGTGCGGAGTATTTCCTCACATACTCCCTTGTTCTGCGCAATCAGCTCAAAGAAAATATCATCTATGGGCCGCAGTTTTTGAATATCTTCTAATTTCTTTTCTTCTGTTTGAATTAACATGTAATGCCTTTCTTACAAATAATAAACTCTTAATTATCAATTCCAAATCAAAATAAAGGATTGTTAAATAACCCTGTCTCAGTTGATATTAATAATTCATTATTTATAAGCGCACATTAATGATACCATTCCCGCATACGCTTTTCAAACAAAAAAGCGCCAGAGAGATACATAATATCAAATCTCCGGCGCCATAAAGCATTATTCTTTACTTCCTAATAAGTAATGACTTTCCTGTCATCTCTGCAGGCTGTTCTTCACCCATAATCTCAATAATTGTAGGAATGATATCTGCGAGGCATCCGTTCTCTCTTAGGCCGTAGCCTTCCTTGTAGTTAACAAGGATAAAGGGAACAGGGTTTGTGGTGTGAGCTGTGTAGGGCTCTCCTGTCTCATAGTCGATTAACTGCTCGCAGTTACCGTGGTCGGCGCAGATGAACATGGTTCCGTCCACTTCCTTAAGGGCCTCAACTGCCTTGCCGACGCACTCATCAACAGTCTCAACAGCCTTGATAGCTGCCTCAAGCACACCTGTATGGCCAACCATATCAGGATTTGCAAAGTTGATGATAATAACGTCATACTTACCGGAACGAATTGCATCTGTAAGCTTATCGCAAACTTCGTAAGCACTCATCTCAGGTTTAAGATCGTATGTTGCTACCTTGGGGGAATTAACAAGAATTCTGTCCTCTCCCTCATTGGGCTTCTCTACACCACCATTGAAGAAGAATGTAACGTGAGCATACTTCTCTGTCTCAGCAATACGAGCCTGCTTCATTCCTTTGGCAGCAAGCCACTCACCGAATGTATTTGTAACTGAAATCTTCTTAAATGCAACTTCTTTATTTAAGATAAGGGGATCATAATCTGAGAAGCAGACATATGTGGTCTTAATTCTTGCTCCTCTTTCAAACTT
>AUXO010529114.1_pt1 | contig 12416 bp, 10 predicted proteins | sample 768731 | NCBI WGS metagenome assembly AUXO01 (sample SAMN02715735, study PRJNA202380) | gut metagenome | biome: sheep rumen | host: Ovis aries | place: New Zealand: Palmerston North | reverse complement strand
ACATGTTCATTTAGCAATTCATATACTTCTTTTATAACTAAATAATTTTCTAATAATCGTGGAATTGGATAAGTATCTTTACTAGATTTTTGAGTTATATTATGTGTTGTTCCAAGCTTTTCTAAATATTGTTCTAATTCTTTTTGTGTTAAAATAGCTCCATTTATATTTATTATTCTTTTTTCTTTCATAACAAAAAACCCTTTCTATGTTTTTTGTTATTGTTTGCAAAAAAAGGATTTTTATTCTATTAGTTGATATCTCTTATTTTCTTTTATGGTTAATATCCACAAATATAATAAAACAATCATTATAGAAATATTTTTTAAATATAAAATTAAAATACTACAAAATGCAGTTAAAAAAATCATAAAAATATTGCTAATTAAATTTATTAGCTTTTCTCCATTTTCTATTCCAAATATAATTCTTAAAATGCATTTTAAAATTCTTCCACCATCTAATGGATAAATTGGAAATAAATTAAATATTCCTACAACTAAATTTGAATATATAATTATTTTTCTAAGATTAAATATTTCATCATTGTATCTTAACATTTGCTCAGAAACAAATTTCCATCTAATACATACTATTGCTATTATTAAGTTTAACAATGGGCCTGCTAATCCAATTAATATGTTATCAAAATCAGAAATATTTGATTTTAAAAATTTTTTATTATATTGTTTTCTATTAGGTAGCATTTCTATACAAAAACCAATAGGGTTAAATTCAAAACTGATAGGTCTAAATTTAAATATACTTCCAATTATTATATGTGCTAATTCGTGAAGTAGTGCAAAAAATAGTATTATTAAATATATTTTTAGCTGACCTGTAAAGAAAAATAAAATTATAAATAATATAATTTTTAAATCTATTCTAAACTTCATTTGAACCTACTTTCTATATGTTTAAAATTAATTGCGGGTCAATTTTTTCTTCTCCTTTTCTTATTTCAAAATGCAAATGTGGACCAGTTGAATTTCCTGTTGTTCCAACTTCTGCAATTTCTTGCCCTTGTTTTACCTTATCTCCTTCTTTTAAATAAAGCTTTTTGCAATGAGCATATATTATTATTATGTCATCTATTTGAACTTGATAATGCTTTCCATAATCTCCATTACTTGAAACTAAAATTATAGTTCCATCTGTAGCTGATTTTATCTTAGTTCCTTCTGTTGCAGCAATATCTAATCCTGTATGATATCTTGGCACTGTACTTGTTGTTGGATTTCTCCACCCAAATGTTGAACTTATTGTTCCTTTTAATGGTATAATAAAACTGATTTTACTTTTAATTTCTTTTGCATCATTTACCATTTTTTCCTGTTCAGATAATTCTTCACTTTCATAAGCTCCACCAATATTTTCACCATTATTTACTTCATCATCTTTGGAGTTATCATTAAAATTACTTTTATCATTATCTTTAATAATATTATCTTTACTATCATCTGGGTTTTCAGTATTATTTTCTTTCTGAACTGCTGAATTACTTTCTGTTTTTTCTGTATTATTATAATTAAATTTATCTGTAAAATATCCTTTAGCATTAGAATACCATTCACTTATTTTCGTCTTTTCATTAAAAAAATTATCAACTTCATTTCTAAAATCTTCAGAAAAGATGTATTCTCTATTTTTTGCAGTATAAAAAACAATATATATTAATAAAAATACAAAAATTTGCATAAATAATTTCTTTACATTTTCCTTGTGTTTTCCTTTAGAATTTTTTGATTTTGTGTATTGAATTCCATTTCTTTTATTGTATATATCTTCTGCCCTTTTAATTCTTTCTTCAACAGACATTACTCTCTCCATAGAATTCCTCCTCTTAAGCTTTTATAATATTTTTAACTTGTACAATACTATCTTGTTTAACTATATTCCCATCAAACTTTTTTATGATAATTTTAATAAAAAAACAATAGAAAGAACATTTCAAATTCTTTCTATTGTTTAATATTTAATTCATATTAAATTAATCTGCTCTTGCTTCAACAATAATTCTTGCACTAGAATCATCTGTACATGTAGATAATGTAATTTCCATCTTTCCATCTGTATCTCTATTATAGAAACTTGTATCACTTTCTGAAGTTTGGAAGACTTTATATACTGTATAAGTAACCTTTTTCTTATTTAAATCTGTTATATATATTCTATCTCCTTTTGATAATTTTTTATTATCTGAGAAAAATTGTCCATTTCTATAATTGTGTCCTTGTATAACTACATTTCCTTCTGTATTTAATACTGGATTCTCAAAAGGATATATAACTGCTACAGCAGTTTCCAAAGATTTCTTTGTAACCCTTTCTAATACTGGATATTTAGCTCCAGTTTTTGGTATTTCAATTGTACCAAGCATATAAAAACCTTTATATTTTGGCTTTGTTGCACTTCTTGAATTTGTTGTATTTGTGTTATTTAACAAATTATTGCTTGCAATTTCTGTACTATTATTCAAATTGTCTTCATTTGTTGCAGTCGGTGTTTCTGTTGCTGTACTTATAAAAGTATCTACTGCATTTTCAGCATCTTTTTCTGTATTATATTTTGAAAAGTAATCATATCCCAAATATGCAAGCAAAGCAATTACTGAAATAATTATTATAATCAAAATTATCGTTAAAACTTTACCATATTTTCTTCCCAAAGTTTAAACCTCCTCTATTATAATACAAACTTTCTAATAGCTACAATTCCTAATCCTATAACAACTAATATTACTAATGCAACACATACATATTCTATTGTGTGTTCTAGCAAACCTGTTGCTATTGTTAACAATACTGGTGCATCATCTATATCATCTTCACCTTTCTTTTGATTGTCTGGTGTTGAATCTCTATCTGGTACTCCTTTTTCATTATAGTCTTTTGAAATTTCTGCTGTATTTACTTTTAAATTTAAATTTCCTTCTCCATTTATCCATCTTAATACTACTGTTACTGTTGCACTTTCTCCTGGCTGTAATAATGTATTTTTCAATGCTGTTGTTGATATTACATTATTTCCTTCATCTTTCCAGTTCTTGTTATCTGCTGCATAGAATTTTAATCCCTTTGGAACATAATCTGTAATTTCTTTTGCATATCCTGCTATATCACCTTCATTAGTGATTTTAATTGTATATTCAAATTTAACTACAGTTTTGTTTATCTTCTTTCTATGAATTTCAACTTTTGGTGTTATATCTTTACTTGAACCATTGTTTCCTGTTTTTGTAGTTGTTGTTTTTCCATCTTCTGTAACTATTGCTTTTGTTACATATTTTAATAATGATAAATCAAAATATTCTACACTAACATTTTCATAGTCTTGGTCATCTTCTCCGTCATTCCACTCATCTGGTATAGAATCTATATCATCTATTGGATTTCCGTCTTCATCAGCATCTTCTGAAATTTGTGCTTTATTTGTTATAACTGTTTTATTTGAATTTGGATCTTTTACTTTAAAAGCAACTTTTACATCAACATAGTCTGGGTTTGTATCACTTATTTCTTTGCTACTATCAAATGGATTTAACAAATTTGGATTTTCTGTTAAATTGTTTGTCTTCATTAATGTCTCTCCATTTGCTTTTGATGTATAATCTGTTACAATTTTTACCGCATTACTTACTTTTGATGTTTCCTTTCCATCTTTGTCATACATTTTCCATCTATATGTTTTGTTCAAATCATTATCTGGTAAATATTCTAAGTATTCTGGAATATCATCTGTTACTGTTTCAGCATATCCTGCTACTCCACCTTCATTAAATACTCTTATCGTATATGTAACAACATCTCCTACTACAACTTTAACAACATCTTTTGGATGTTTATATGTAATCTTTCCATCTTTATATACAACTTGTGGAATTCTTGTTGTTACTTCTTTTCCTCTAATGTCTGTAATGAATTTTCTTAATGCTAAATCAAATTGATAATCTTTTACTTCTACATAAATGTTTCCATCTTTTAAATATACATTTGCATCTTTTGTTGTTGTAATATCATTTCCTTTGCTATCTATTACTTTATAGTCTAAATCTTTTAACGTATATTCTGAATTTGTTGAAGTTTTATTAGCAGTAATTGTTATTGTTCCATCAAATTTGCAATACTCGTCTGGTGGTATTGTTTCTTTTATTGTATATGTATCAGGTGTATTTACATTGCTTGAATTAATTTCTACATCATCTGCTACTACTAAAGTTCCTGTTACCTCTTTTTTCTCTCCATTTACTTCGAATGTTGCTTTTGAATCTAGTTGTTTTCCATCTTTATCCTCTTTTATTAGGATAACATCATATTTTCCAGTTTTTTTAACTATAACTTTTTCAAAATCATCATCATCTTCTTGTCCAGGTACATAATCTTTATTTATCTCATCATCTTTATATGTTTCTGGATTTCCTGGATAATTTAAATCGTTTGAAGTTGAGTCTCTGTCTTTTTTTATTTCATTTCCGTTTTCATCTTTATATTCTGTAATTTCTGCAATATTTGTAAGTTTCTTTCCTGATGCTACACTACTATTTACTTTACAAATTATTTGTACATCTGTATAAGATAAACCTGATCCATTTCCATTGTCCTTTGCTGCATCAAATGCTTTTAATAATGTTTTTGCATTTGCTGCTTCTCCTGTTGTTGTAACCTTTCTTGTCTGTGAATCATAAGTCCATTTAGAATTTACTGAGCTTATATTTGAATCTGTTGAATCCACAAAATCTAAATATTCTGGTAAATAATCTGTAATTTGACTAGCATAACAATCTAAGTCTCCTTCATTATATACTCTTAGTGTATATAGTACATAATCTCCTGCATTTAAATATACTGGTGTTTTGCTATGATTATATGTTGCAGTAGTTACTGTTCCTGCTTTTAAACCTGATGTATCTACACTTGGTGTTCTGTTATATGTCGTTGTTGTAGATGTATTTGAGAAATTTCCATCTGTACTTACTTGAGTTATAAATTTTCTTAATGCTAAATCAATTTCTTCTGGTAAAACTACAACCTTTTCAAAGTCATCATCATCTTCTTGTCCTTCATAATAGTAATTATTATTTGTATCATTATATACTGATTGATTGTTTGTATTTCCTTTGTAACTATTTGCATCTGTACTATTTAAATCACTAGCTGATTGAGTTGGTGAATTTGTTGGTCTTGATTCTGTTCCTTCTCTATCTTGTGTTATAGTCTTTCCTGATGAATCTTTCTCACCTGAAATATATGCTATATTTGTTAAATAATGTTTTGTTGTTCCATTGGATTCTGGTTTCTGTGTTACCTTTGCAGTAACTTCTATTGTATCTCTAGATAGATTATTTCCATCATAAGCCTTAATGCTTTTTGGACTTGTGCTTGTTAATTTTAAAGTTATTTTATTTGTTGTGCTGTCATAAGATACTGAATATGTATTTCCATTTGCAGATGTTACTGTATTTCCTAAAGTACTTTGAAGTCCAGCAGGTAATTGATCTACTATTTCTGTAGGATATCCATCTACTTCACCTTCATTATATATATTAAGGTTATATGTAATAACATAATTTGTTTTTACTATTACTGGATCTTTTCTATGTTTGTAAGTTGCTGTATTTGGTATTGTACTATTGTCTATTGTTATTTTTCTTGTTGCATCTAAATTGTTCTCGTTTAATATTGATACTGTATTTCCTGCACCATCTGAAATCTTTGTAATAACCTTTCTTAATGCCAAATCAAATGGCTTTTCTTTTTCAACTACTGGAATTGTAATATTATCATTTAAATTTTTAGTTGTTTGTTCAATTTCAACCAATGGTTGCTCTGCATTTGAATTATCAGTAGTTGATTTAACCCATAATCTTTTTTCTGTTGCTGTTGTTGTAGCAGTTGTATTAACTGTAATATTTCCAGTTGCTTGAGACTTTGGAACTATTACATAGAAGTTGGTTCCTGATGTTGGAGTAGTAATTGCTTTTCCGCTAGCATCTTGTAAAGTAACACTTGATGTGATATTGGCTGTACCTGCGGTAACAGTAATTCCTGTTATTGTTGTATTTCCTGTTGTAGTAACTTTTAATGGTCCTACTTTATAATTATCTCCAACTTCTACCAATTTTTCATCTGAACTATTTCCTGAAAATTCAATTTTTAAAGTACCTGTACTTGTACTTGTGTATCCATTTTTTGCAGCTGCATTAGCAGAATCTATTAAATAATTGTATAAAATATCTGCTTGCTCTTGTAACATAGCACCTTCATTTATCGTTTGAGTTACAACGTTTTGATCCTTATCTAATGTTTTTGCTGTTAAAGTTTTATTTGACAATAACTTCCATGATAATGTTGATGTTGAAGAATCTTCTGAATATCTTAACCAATTTAAAATACTTGTTGCTGAGTCTGATGTATAACAATTGTATTCAGAATTATCATCTGTTGTAGCTGTTGTATTATTTAAATAATTTGTAAAATACCAAATTGCAGCTTGCTCAACTGTTTCTATTAAATCTGCTGATAGAATTACATCTACCATATTTCCGTTATCATCTAAATAATAATATCCACCTTTTCCATCAAGATTTCCATATAATTGTTTATATACATCTGAACTTGTATTTGCAAATATACTATTTGAATTTGCAGATTTTATCTTGCTCTCATCAAAATAATATGCGTAAATATAATGTTTTTGATTATTGTCATCAATATACCAGCCTAAATCATTTTTGTTTGTATTTTCATCTTGTTTTATTAATCCTGCTTTTGCTAAATAGCTGGAGATTGATTCTTTTGATGAATCTGCAACATACATATTATCTAATAACCATAATACTTGTTTATAATAATTACTTTTTGCAATATCGCTATATGTACTTATTAAATTTGATATTTCTGATTTGTTATTTACTAAATCATAACTGCTATCATAATCTACTGCTGTTCCTACTCGATTTGCATTCCAAGTACTTCCTGCAGAAGCATCTAAGCAAAAATAATTTGTTCCTGTCGTCTGATTTCCATTTACTGATACAATTTGGAATATTGGATGATTGGTTCCAGTATTTAGCGCATAACCATTTTTATTTTCATAAACGCCATTACTATTTTTAACAATTCTTGCATAGTTTAATTTTGTAGTTGTTGTTGCAGCATAAACCATACTACTACATAATGAAAGACCTATTACAATTAAAATAATTAAACATATGACTAATTTGACTGTTTTATTTTTTAACATTTCTTTACTCCCTTTTTATCATATTTTGAGTAACACACTCATAACTATATTATATTATATTTTTGTGTAAAAATCAATGTCTTTTCAGATTTTTTTGCTTTTTTGTAATATTTTTTTTAAAATTTTAATATTTTTTTGTAGGAGACTGATAACTATTATGAAAAATTTATCAAAAAAAATATTTTGTATTGTTTTTATTGCATTTTTTATAATTCCAAATATTTCTTATGCTGATGACCTTTCAAATGAGTCAAAAATTCCCATCATTAATGCTAGACATGCAGTTGTAATTGATAGGAATTCATCTCAAATTTTATATGGCAAAAATGAATTTGAAAAATGTAAAATGGCATCTACTACAAAAATAATGACTGCAATTGTAGTAATAGAAAATTCGAATTTATCTGATATTGTTACAATTTCTAAAAAGTCAGCAAATACTGGTGGTTCCAGATTAGGTTTATCTCAAAATGACAAAATATCTGTTGAAAATCTTTTATATGGTTTAATGTTAAAATCTGGAAATGATGACTCGGTAAGTTATTGACAGGAATTTTAAATTTTAAATTTTAAATTTATGTAAAAATTCTTATTTTTATCTATGTAAATTTTATCTAAAAATTCATCTAAAACATCTTTATTGATGCTTTGCAAATTGCAAAATTTTTCTACGAGGTTATTTATTTTCTTTTCTTCATTATTTAAATCTTTTATTTTTTTCTTTTCATCATCTATAAGTTTATTGATTTTTTTTATTTTATGGTCAATATTTACTCTTTTCTCTTTATAAGATGCAGAGAATTTTTTATACATTTCTATGGTTATTATATTATTTAATTTGTCATTATATATTGTATCAATTTTCCCATTAATCTTATTTAATTCCTTTGACAAATTTGCAATTTCTACATTAAATCCATCAATATTTGTTTTATATTTCTTATATTCTTTCTTATAATTTTCAACCAATAATTCTTTGTTTGAATATTGATGTATGTATTTTTTTAAATATTCTAATACTTTATTCTCTATTTTTTTATATGGTATATAATTATTATTATCACATAAATGATATTGAGTTCTTGTTGCACAATGATAATATTCCCCATTCTTTTTTTCAGTTCTGTATAGCCTTTTTCCGCATTCTTTACAAAATAAAAAATCGTTTAATAGATTTTTTTCTTTTCTACTATAACTATACTTTTTCTTCTTTTCATCTAATATTTTATTAACTTTTTGAAAATCTTCATTACTTATTATTGCAATATGATGATTAGGAATTTTTATATATTCTTCTTGCTTTAAATATACTCTTGTCGGATTTTTATGAGATATAGTTTTTTCTTTGTTTTGTATCATATATCCTAAATATGTTTCGTTTCTTAAAATTCTTTTTACCGATGCTGATTTCCAAACCGAGTATAATATAGATTCTTTATCAGCATTCATATTAAGATGCATTGCGGGAGTTGGAATTTTTTCTTTTGTTAAGATTTTTGCAATATTGGCCGTACCTTGTCCACTTAAAAAAAGTTTAAATATTCTTTTTACAACCTTGCTTGCAACTTCATCTACATCTAATTTTCCAACTACTTTTTTATTTTTCTTGTATCCATATGGAGCATAGCATGCAATATATCTTCCTCTCTTTTTCCTTTCAATCAAAGAACTCTTTTGTTTTAAAGAAATATCTTTAGAATACATGTCATTTAAAATTGCTCTAAAAGGGAGTAGTTCATTTCCAATCAAATCATTATATGTATCTATTTCATCTAAAATAGAAATATATCTAACTCCCCTATTTAAAAAGTAATCTTCTATATAATAGCCTGTTTTCACATAGTTTCTTCCAATACGAGATACATCCTTTGTAATTACAGTATTTACTTCTTTGTTTTCAATACTCTGTAATAATTCTTTAAATCCTTTTCTTTCAAAATTTGTCCCAGTTGCTCCATCATCAATAAATTCTTTGACAACATTAAAATTATTCTTTTTCAAATATTCATAAATTATTTTTCTCTGATTATCTATACTATTACTTTCTAATTTATCACCATCTTCTAATGAAATTCTTAAATACATGCCAACCTTTGCATTTATATTATTAAGCACTAACATTTTCAATATCCCTTTCATCATAAGCATTTAACTGTTTAAAATTAAAATAAATATATATCTTTTTATTTTCATCTATCTCGATTCTATCAACAATATCAAATAATATTTCTTTATTTATATATTCAGATTTTAAGAATTTATTAGTTAGTTCTTTTGCTTCCTGATTAGATACAGTTTTGTTTTCATCAGATGATAATATTTTTATCTTTTCCTTTAATGATTCTATATTTTCTGATATTTGCTTTCTTTCTTTTATGAATTTTTCTGAATATCTAATATAATCATTTTCCTCTATAACACCATTTAATTTATCATCATAAATTTGTTCAATTTTCTTACTTATATTGTTGCACTTTTCTTCTAATATTTTTATATGTGCTAGATAATCATTTATTATTTCTGTATTATCATTTTTCTTTTTTAGAATAGCCTTTTTATATGTATCTCCTTTAGTATTTAAAAGACAAACCTTTTTAATATAATCAAGTATTTCCTTTTCTAATTTGTCATAATTATCATATTGTTTTATGCATCTTCCCTTTGTTGCAGTACCACAAACAACATATCTTCTTTCATACTTCTTGTCCTTGTATTTTTCTGTTTTAGTAACAAAATTAAGTTTATTTCCACAATTATGACAATATGTAATTCCTTTTAATAAATATTCTCTGTTTCTAAATCTTGTATTGTACTTCCTTTCAAGAATTTTTTGTACTTTATTAAAAGTTTCAATATCTATTAAAGGTTCATGAGCATTTTCTTCTACAATCCAATTTTCTCTTGGAAGATCAATTTTCTTTTTACTTTTATAACTCAATTTTTTTGTTTTACCTTGCAATAATTTTCCGAGATATACCTCATTTTTTAAAATTTTTTGTACTGATGATGGTCTCCATTTGTAATAATCTTTTGATCTATGTACTAATTTCATATCTAAATAAACAGCAGGAGGCTCAATATTTTCAGCATTTAATACATCACATATTTTATATGAAGTTAGTCCTGTAACATACATATTAAAAATTCTTTTTACAACCTCTCCTGCAAACTCGTCAATTATTAAATGTGCTTTTTCATCAGTTTCATCCTTTTTATATCCATATGGAGGATATGCTGAAATATATTGACCACTTTCCCTTTTTTGCCTACAGACACTTCTAATTTTTTTTGAAATATCTTTTGCATACATATCATTCAAAACTGCCTTGAATGGTGTAATATCACTTGCACTGCTCTCTTCCTCTAATGTATCTAAATTATCTAATAGTGAAACATATCTAATATTTTTTTCAGGAAAGTAACTTTCAATATAAAATCCAGTTTTTATATAATCTCTTCCTAACCTTGATAAATCTTTAGTTATTACCATATTAATTTTTTCATCTTCTATATCTTTTATAAGCCTATTAAAACTAGGTCTATCAAATGTTGTACCGACTTGCTCCATCATCAATATACTCATCAATAAGTTCTAAATGATTTTCTTTTATATACCTAAGTATTAGATTTCTTTGATTTGTAACACTTTCACTCTCTTGCTTATCACCATCCTCTTTTGATAATCTTATATATGCTCCCACTTTAAAATTATGGGGTTCACTTATATTTAGAAACATTTTTCCTCCTAAACTATAAGTATTCACTTTAAATCAATTATATATTGAAAATTATCTCAATACAATGTTGAAGAAAAATTTTTACTCATAGTCATTAAATTTTAAGAATTTTATAAAAGCATTTTCTATGACCATTTCAATTGTTCTGTCTTCTTTACTAAAAAAAGGTATAATTTCATATTCTTTTTTATCAATTTTGTTTTTTTCACTATGTTCCATAACATCACCTTTTAATGTATATTTTTAATTCGAAAAATTATGATATTGATTTTCCTGTTTATTCATCTTCTGTTCCTCCATCTAAAATATTTTTTAATTTATTAATTGCCCTTCTTTTTATCTTACTTACTGTTGATTCATATAACTTTAAAATTTCCGCTGTTTCATTTCGAGTAAGTTCCTCATTAAAAATCAAAAAAATAACTGCCTGTTCAATATCTGACAGACAGTTTAGTGCAGCACTTTAATCCATTTTTGTATTTGCGTCCTCAAGAGTAGTAAAGACACTTTTATAGTTGATATGGTCGTTAATATATAATGAGTATTCTTTATCATCTACTATAGTTCTTTCTTTATCAATTCTATTCATTTTTCTTTTAAAATAATCTTTCGAAAATGTATTCTACTTTTAAACAGGTCTATTATAGCCCTCGAGGGCATCATATCGTACTTTATATGCGAATTTTGTAGAAATTTGCGATAGAAAAAATATTTTTTTATGATATTTTATGGTAACTTATGGTGATTAGTGTTGATATATGCATTATTTTTCTATATGTTTCAATTCCGTTTTTTTGTTTGTAATATATTATTTTTAAGGTTATAATTACAAAAAGTGAGGTTTTACAGATGGAAATTAAAAATACAAATAAATTATATGAGCAAATAGGACTTACAAGGTCTTAAGATATTATTGCATATGTTGATAACAATAAATATTATGAAGGTAGAGTTGAAGATGCTCCAGATAATATTAAACAATCAAGATATTCATAAGTTAGTTTCGATGGAAAATCACTTGCTTTCCAAGTAAAAAGTGAATTAAATTCAGATATATATTATTAAGGACAATTATTGGTCTTAATTTTTATTTTATAGCATAATAAAAAACTAGAGCATTGCATATTACAACTTTCTAGTTTTAATTATTTATTATTTATTATATATTATTTCCATCAATTTCAACGATGTTTATATAAGAAATTTATATATATAACATGTATGTAATAACAAAATAATGTGAACATCTTGATAAATTGTAAGTTGTATTTTTGAATATTTCTTTAAAAATTACTATTTATTCTTTGATAATTGTCTTATTTTTTCGTGATAAAAATAGTTTATTATTATAGGTTTTCCAGTAGGATTTTTTAAAAATGGTTCTTCATCTATAACATACATAAATCCATTTTTATCTGCATACTCTTGTACTTTTTT
>AUXO017919182.1_pt1 | contig 12417 bp, 19 predicted proteins | sample 768731 | NCBI WGS metagenome assembly AUXO01 (sample SAMN02715735, study PRJNA202380) | gut metagenome | biome: sheep rumen | host: Ovis aries | place: New Zealand: Palmerston North | reverse complement strand
CACGCCCCTAAAATGCCAAACTACGCACTCGCTTACGCTCCTGTGTAGTTCGTCATTTTATTGTCATGGCTTTCTTATTGTATAGCACATACTCATTTCACTTACTCACAATCTATGTTTAGTATTTATTTACAATAAGTTAAATAAATGTTAATATATAATTAAAGAGAGGTGTTTATATGGCTGTTATATTAGATAACATTCACATTAATTTTAGGATAATAGATGGCTATAATAAAAACATCAATATAATAATTTCTCCTCGTGGTGTTGGTAAAACATCGTTGTTTTGGTTTTTAAAGATATATAATAGATGGAAAGTAAATTTTAAACCTTGGATATATTTAGTAAGACAAAACGTAGAAATAACGGAAGCATTACTTGATTCTATACAAGATACTATTATTAATAAATTTGCAGATGATAATGTTTCTTTCACTTACTCAAAAGGGGCTTTTAAAGATGGTATTGTAGATATTTATATTAATGATAAATTATTTTTTAGAGTTGTTTCTCTATCCGTTTCATTAAGGCGTATAAAATTGGCAGTTTTAAAAAATATAGGTGGGGTTTTGATGGACGAATATATAATAGATCCAAAGACACAAGAGAAATATCAAACTAACGAAATTATGAAGATTAAAGAAGCATATACAACTTGGACTCGTGAAAGTGAAGGAGCTCTAAAAATGTATTTCTTAGCGAATCCTTATTCATTATATAATCCTTTATTTATATGGCTTAAAGTTCCTATTAATAAAATTAAGAAGGGTGTAATTTTAACGGGCGATATTTGGGCGTTGTGGTGTTATGAAATAACAGAAGAACTTAAAGAATATTTGTTAAAGCAAAACCCTTTATTAGAATTTGATGATGAATATAAAAAATACGCATTTGATGGAACAGCAATAAATGACGAAAATATTAAAGTAGGTAAATTTAAAAATAATTTCGCATTACGTCATATATTTAGAGTTGAAAATCAATATTTAGGAATATTTCAAAACATGCTTCCATCATACAATGAAGATAAATTCTTCTGTAAGTTATTAGATACATTTAATAAAGATAGAAAAATATATGTATTTGAATTTGAGGACTTAATAAACGGCTGTTTAATGCTTAATAATGACGAGAAATTAAGATTTAAAATTTTTAAAAATGCAATGAGAAGAAGGCAAGTTTCTTTTGAAGATGTCAATTCTTTTTATATAGCTCAAGAAATATTTAATTTAATTTAAGGAGGTTTTAAAATGAATGAATTAAAACATTCAAGATGTGTTTTATATTTGTCAAAAGTCCCTTTCTCTTTTGAAGATAATTATGCTTTTGAAGGCGGACATAATGCAATTCAATATTTTATTTCAAAAATGGGATTTACCTTTATGAATGTTCAATTTGGTAAATTTGAAAATGAAATGAAATATATATTAAGATTAAATGATGATTATAATGCACAATTTAATCAGATTTCAATTAGTGATTCTTATATTATTGATTCATCATATAACAAATTATTTAATTATGTAGTATTTAATTTACATTCAGAATATCAAAAAGGAGATTCAATTGAAGTTTCAGAAGGATATTATTTATATTTTGTTAAGGGTGTTAAATGGAAATCTCCTCAAACTATAGAACTAGATCTAAAAATGGATACATTAAACACTTTATATATTTCTAATGAAATAGGTATGACTGATTTAGGAAGAAATCACTTGTTCGATTATGGCGAAAAGTCAAATATTACAAGATATCATAAAAAGAGAATACAAGATACACGATATGAGGCGTTGAAATTTCCTTATATTGATAAAGTTAGCGAAGGAATACAAGCACCACTTTACAAGACTAAAGATTATTTATTTAAAAGAGGAAAAACAAATCAATTTAATTATTATTTAATATATAAAAATAGTTTAGATGATTCAAACAACGCAAATAATGTTGTTGATTGTTTTTTAACTTATGGAGAATTAGGAACGCCGTCAAATGAAAATGTATTAATTGAGGGTGTTTCTTTAAGAAGATTTACGGCTGACAATGTAGGCAATAATTATATTTACTTATTATCTCCTTTTAAATTTACTATATTTGATGAAATGACGCAACAAAATGTAGTTGTTGATATAGCTGTTAATACGGCATATTGTGAAATCTCCGCTATTGGTAATATGTTAAGAATTAGAACTGATTTATTAGGAAATGACGCAAATACAACTTATTATATTGCATCATCAATGGATTTTGAAAATGATATTACTTATTATTATTCTCCTAATATGATTAATCACCCACCTACAAGATCTAATATTCAAGCCCTACCTACTGAAGCTTTAAGTATTACAGATTCAACTCTCCCATTCTATGATATAAATCAAGTCAATAGAACTGACTCAAAATTAATAAAAATTATAAAATTACCTTATGCTCCTACATCTGACATTTTATATACTGAGACATATCTAGGAAATTATTTTATTTTTGATTCTAAAATTTGGAATTATGATTCAACTACTAAAATGTTAAAATTAATAGATTTAAATACAAGATTTAGCAAATTAGTAGGAAGTTATCTAGATAAATGGGCTGATACATCTTTTACGAATATTTCAACAAATTCAAAAAGCCCTACAGCACCAAGAAATATTGACAACGAATATAAATTATATCATAGCGATTTTAGATATGTAAAATTAAATTATGATAGTTTTAATTTAATTCTATATAATGAATTAGAAGACCAAAACGCATTAAATGGAAATACTGATATTAATTTTTACGCAACTACTACAATTAATTCACGTTTTATTTTTCAAGTTGGTATGACTCCATATATTGAATCTTACACAGATTATCCTACAACACTTTCAATAACAAGAAATAACGAGCTTGGTTTATATAATTCAAGTTATATAAATTATATTAGAAATGGCTTTAATTATGATGTTAAAAATAAAAATAGAAATGTAGGAGTTTCTTATGGACTTGGAGCTTTACAAATTGTCGGAGCTGTCGGAAGTGCTGTTTCAAGTGTTTATACAGGTGGTTTTGGTGTAGCCGGTGCTATTAGTTTAGGCACTAGCGCAATAGCTACTTTAACACATGCAATAAATTCACAAATAAGTCAAGAAACACAAATTCAACAAAAATTAGAAAGCTTAAAAGCTCAAGCTAATGAAATTGAATCAAGTGATGACGTTGACTTATTAGACGTATACAATGGAAATAAACTCCACGCAATGAGTTATTCAATAAGTGATGAAATGAAGAATTTATTATTTAATTTATTCCATTATACAGGTTATAAGGCAAACGTAATTGATAATATAACAAATTATATAAATACTAGGTATTGGTTTAATTATATTCAATGTGATCTACATTTAATCAATATATCTAAGCAAATACCAAAAGACATTATTGAAGAATTTAAAAATAAATTTAGAGATGGAATCACTATTTTTCATAGGCACGATAATATTGAATCTTCTTCTGTAGATGAAGGCTATAATATAAAACAAGATCTAGAAAATTGGGACATTGAACTTGTAAATGAAGGATAAAAGGAGGTTTATTTATGGGTAAAAATATATTATATAAAAATGAAAATGTAATTTATAATAGAAAAATATTAATTCAGTCATATATAGATAAATATTTTAATCTTTATATGAATAATTTAAAAATTGAAGATACAAATTATCAACAAGAAAACTTTATTAAACGCCGTTTTTGGAGTGATGGAACTATAGCATGTTTTATAATAGAACCTATTAATGAAAAGTGTTTTGTTGATTATGCAATTTCACGTTATAATATTTATGATTATGGCGTATATGCTCAACCTATTAATAGAAAAGGAGTTTCATTTATTCCAGATAAACAAATGGAAATAGATAAAGAAATATGTTTAATTTACGCTCAGCATAATAAAAAGCCTATTTTGAATATAGTAAATTCATATATTAATAAAATTGTTGATGTTGAAATAGTTATCAAGCAACAATTAAAGAGTCATAAAGTTCCGTTTGTATTTACAGGAGATGAAACTCAAAAAGATAAATTTAAAGATTTCTTCAATAAAATTGATACAGATTATAATGAATTATATATGACTAGTGAAGAATTTGAAAATATCAATTCTTTAAATCTAAATAATAGTTTTATAATTGATAAATTATATAATTATAAACAACAACTAGAAAATGAATTAAAGGAATATCTAGGAATTAATAACATGGGAACAACTGAAAAGAAGGAACACTTAATTAATAGTGAAGTTGATTCTAACAATGAAGTTGTTGAAGTTTCAAGAGCTTCAATTATAGACAATTTAAACATATATTTTGATAATTGTAATAAAATACTTGGAACTAAATTAAAAGCCGTTTATAATACTCCAAATGATATTAAAAAGGAGGCTCAAGAAGATGAAAAGGTATAATTTAATTAATATTAAACAATTTAAAGACAATACAGACATTTATACAAATGTAGAATTAGAGAAAGTTCCTAATTTTATGACATTCTTCTATGGATCTAATTTAACACTAGCACAATTTAATGCTAAATATCACATGGATTATTTTTTCATTCTAGAAGATAGCTCAACAATTTATGAATCATTTATTACTAAATTTATTGAATATTTTAAAGCTAAATATAAATATGAATTTTATATTAATGAAGAAAAATTTAAAGATAAATTTAATTTAATAATGCTTAAATGGTATGATTTATATTTCTATAAATATGTAAGTTTATCTAATAATGTAGAAAAAATATTAGAAGGAGCTAAAGATTTATATACTTCTTCTATAAATAGAGGTGTTGATAATAAAGCATATCAAAACGACACGCCTCAAAACCAATTCAATAATGACTTTTTAGATGAAGATTTTATTAATCAATATCAAAAGTCATTGACAAATGAAAATGCTAGTAATAGTTCATCAAGCGAGAGAATAGAAAATATTGTTGACAGAATAAACGAGGCAATGGGAAGTGTAAGAAATCTATTTGATGAATTTACAAATAGGTTTGACATAATGTTTATTGATGTTGATGAAAATATGATTATAGAGGATAATGTATAATGGAAGATAAAATATTATATGGTTTAAATGGATTAGAATACGTTTCTCTATTAACTCAAGCTAACGAGTTATTTCAATTGATTCAATTAATTCTAACAATTGCTACAACCTTATTTATATTGATAATTAAAATAATATCATGGTATAATAAGGCTAAGAAAGACGGAAAAATTGATAAAAAAGAAATGAATGAACTAAAAAATATACTAGAAGAAGGAAAGGAGAATTTAAACAATGATACTCAAAAAGGAAGAAATGACAAAGAAAATTAAAGAGTTAAAAGACAGCGTAAACTCTTTACTTAGCAAAGACGCTCCAAAAGAACAACTTGACGCTATTGCTAAGGTTTCAGGAGACATTGAGGCGTTTGAAGGCAATATAAACGCCGTATATGATGAAAATTCATCATTAAAAGAAGACCTAATTAAATATATTAGAACAGGCGGAGACAATACGCCACCATCTAATGATTTAAACGGGGAAACTAAAACACTAGAGCAGTGTTTAAAAGAAATCAAAGATAATAGAAAATAAGGAGGAAAATAAAATGAAATTATCTTATGCAGAATTAAAAACATTAGTTGCGACTTATGTAAACGCAAATAAAATTGGTAGCGATACATTTACAGCTACTTATGACAACATTGTCGGATTAACTGATAAAATTGGAAAAATAGTAATGCTAGACACAATTTATACTATTGATAAACTAGCTCGTTTTGATGGAGAGTTCTTAGAACTTGGAAAAACTATTGAAGAATGGAATGAAGATTTAATTCTTCCTCAAGACTATGACTCAACAGGGGCTAATACAATGGCACCAAATGATCCTACTTATAGACCTGTTGCATGGAGTTATACATTAGGTAGAAAGAAATTAAAAACAACATTAAGAAATAATGATGTTGAAAGAGCAGTAAATAATACTGCTGAATTAATTTCCATTGTAGCTCAAAAGACAAAGAAGCTTCAAGATTCTTATGCAGTATTTAAATATCAAATTAAGCGTGAAATCTTAGGAAAAATTATTGATAAATGTGTTTCTATTATGGGAACATCAACAGCTTATCAAGTTTCAACAGCTTATGGCGTTGGCACATTATTAAAGAATAGCACAGAAGTCGGAATTGTTGTAAAAGCTATTACTTCAACATCTTATGCAACATATAATACTTGGGCTTTAAACGTTGCTAATGGATATATTATCCCACTAGATTTAATTGCTACAATTGACGCACCTGTTGACACAGCTACAGGAGAAGCGTTTATTAAGCAAGTTAAAGAAGACGTTGAAAAAGCTTCTGACATCAATGAAGGAAATTCATTCAATGGTAATTCTCTAGGAGCTACTGAAGGGCTTGTATTAATCGTAAAGCAAGGCGTAATTCCATCTATTGAAGTTGATACACTTGCCGGAGCATTTAATCAAGAAAGACTTTCTGTTGGCGTTGAAACTATTGTTGTAAAAGATTTCGGAGCAACTCTTTCAAAAGCTTATGCTGTATTAATGGATTCTAGAGGATTTAGACTTCATAATTCATATAATGCTTTAAGAGACCAAGAAAACGCTGACGGAGACTTTATTAATTTAGTTCAACATACAGAAAATACTGCATTTATTTCAAATAACACATTTGTTAAAATTTACGTTCCTACAGCTTAGGAGGTGTTATCTATGAAAAGAATGATAGATAATAAAGAATTTGAAGCTTTAAAAAATAAAGCAACAAAAGTAATTGCGAATCCTACACTTGAAGGAAATGAATCCACTTTAGAAGGTTTACAAGTAGGAGATACTAAATATAAAGCCGGTGGAGGTAAACAATTATATCAACATAATATAAGAGTTAAAGCCCTTCACGTTCATAGCGGTAGTTATTATTATCTTTCAACTGGTATTACAATTATTAATGATAGTATTACTAGTATTGATACATTTGATAAATTATATAGCTATTTAACTAGTAAAGGATTTACTTCTATAAATAATATCTTAACTTCCGTAAATGGTAGATTTATAGTAGGACAAGAATATTTTTTAAACGGCATATATGCAAACGGAAATAATCAAATTGTTGTATTAGGCTTCTATGGTAGCAATAACTCTACAACAATTGAATATATTTCAACTGATTTTGAAGAAGTAAAGGAAACAATAGTTGCATTATAAAATTTAATAATTAAAATTAAGAAGGTATTTTAAAAATACCTTCTTTTTTCATAATATTATTTAAATAATTGTAAAGATTTTGTAAAATAACGTAAAATAATTATAAAATTTTAATTTTACTATTTATAAGTGATACACCTTATATTATAATAGTAGACAGAAAGGAAGGGAAAAGGAATGAAGAAAATTTATATTTATGAAAACAATAGACAAACAATGAAAAAGAGGGTATTTAGATTAATTTATATGGAGCACAACGCACATTTTAATAATTTAGATGATGTTGTAAATTATATCAATAAATTAGATGATGAAAATTATTTCTATACTTGGGAAATAATATAAAAATAAAGGTTTGGGGTAAACCTGTAAAACCCCTCTTTTAAAGGAGGTAAAATGAAAGTATACGCATATTATACAAATATTTATGACAACAAAGGAAATGTTATCACAATAGTAGGAAATAATAAAGCTACTATTGAAAAAACTTTTAAATACTTTAATGTTAAAGTAGGAGAAAGAAGCAAAACAAAAAAGATAAATCTTTATTTAGTTAATCAATTTAACAACATTGAAGATTTACTTGAAGCTCAAAAAGACGCACTAGCAATGAGATTAAAAACAAAGCAATGTGTCATTAAAGATGAGGTGTATAAAGTTGAAAAAAGCGGTAATTAAATTTAATAAAAGGACTATAGGGATAATATATTTTTCTAGTTATACAGAAGAAGATATTATTACTAATAAAGTTTATAGATTTCTTAATGAAGATGGGAAAATGATTTCAAATATTCTACTAGATCCATACGAAATAAAGGAAGGCTTAGAGGTTGAAATTATAAATGAGTAAAAGAGAACTTGAAGAAAGATATTCTATTAATATTTCTTTTAATAATCATTATTACATGGTTTATAATATGTTTGGGGAGTTGTGGTTTACAGCTTCTTCACTAGAAGCAATTGAAAAAGAAATGAAAACTATTTATAAGGAGAAATAAAAATGTTATTAGGAGATTTTATTAAAGAATTAAAACATAATAGTTTAATTATAAAGTTATTTTCTTTAGAAACATCAAGAGATCAATATATTTTTAATGGCTCTTTAGGTCTTTTAAAAAATAATATTCATTATCAAGAAAAATGGAGTAAATATAAGATATTTAATATTATGCCGTATTATGATAGTAAAATGAGAAATATATTTCAAATAGAACTTATTACAATACAGGAAGTGTTGAAATGAAAGATTTAAATGATGTTTTAAAAGTATGGACTAAAAATAAAATGTTTGATTATGAACTATTAATTGATAATACAGGATATACAATATATCACAATGAAAAATTTTATAAAACGTTTGTATGTTATAGCAAGAATCCAAATTCAATATATAAAGCTATAGAAATTTTAGGAGGTAAAAATGAAAGTAAATATTAATTGGCTATTAAATCACATGATATCAAATAGAGATGTACTTTTTATTAAATGGGAAGACGCTGAAAGCCCTAAAAAACTACTAGGAACTTATTACGGATATTATCAAAAAGAACACCCTGAAATATATTCAGCTGAAATTGATTTCTTTACAATTAAAGACGATAGAGTAGAGGTGTATATTAAATGATATCAAATAAAAATACTAGAGTGCAAATAACAATGCCAAAAGAATTATATCAATTGTTAAATAAACTATCTAAGGACTGCAATATTACTATTTCAACTTTAGTAAACATCACTATTGTAGAAGCTTTAGAAAATAAATTTAAAAATTATAAAAATAAGGAGAATAAAGAAAATGAAAAAAATATTTAGAATAACTATTCAAAGTAGAAAAACAAAAGAAGGAAGAAGCTTTCCTGTATATAGAGCTCATACAATAAAGGACGCCTGGTTTGATGTTGTCTTTTGTAAAGACGCTCAAACAATTAAAAAGGCTTGTTGCATTGAAATTGATGAAGAAAATTTCTCAATGGGATATAAAACTAATAAAGATAATGAAACTATCAAAGACAAAAACGGAAATTTAATTCCTCAAATTTTCATTAAAGGGGATTATAGAATCTTAAAAGATGAAGAAACACCAAAAGAATTAGAACCTAAAAAGGTATATGACAATTATAAAGATTTAATCTAATTGAATATTTAAAATTAATATGATATTATAATTAATAAGGACGGGATAAAGATTCATAATTAATATTAGAGAGATACAGAAGGGAATTATCCTCCGAAAGTGAGCCCTCCTCTAAGCCTCTAGGGTGATGTCTAGAGATGTTAATTACTTTATACCCCTCCTTTTTATTTTAAAATAAGGAGGAGAAATTAATGACTTTAAGACAAATAATAGAAGAACTAAGAAAAGAAGGACATCATGTAGAATATATTGAAAATAAGCCCCCTAAATCTAAGAAAACGGGGAAACGTTCAACAAAGGGACAAATAAGAATAACTAAAATTGATAATATAAAATATGCTCCAAATAAATCTCTAGGTAATAAAAGAGCTAGAGAACTAAAGGGAGAAAAACTAAGCGAAAAACAAGTTTCTCAAATCTCTCAAGCTAGAGAAAAAGCTTTCCAAAAAATTAGATCTAAAAATGCACTGCCAGAAGATATTGAAAGAGATATTAAAAGAATACAGGCTAAAATTCGAAGAAGTGAAAAAAAGAAAGCAAAGGAACAGGGAAAAGAAATTGAAAAATCAAAGTCGACTTTAAGGCTAAAAACTAAAAGCGTTAGAGCTAAACTTCAAAAAGATGGATATGAAGCAACGAAAAAGAGCCTTAGAAATATTGAAAGATATTGGGAAGGCTATGCGAACGAATCTTCTATTCAAGCATTAAGAGAAATGATTAATCAATTAATAATGCATAACAAAAGCGCTTCTGATAAAGCAAAACTACAGCAATGTTTAAATATATTAAATGATATAGAGAACAGGCTCGGAGAATATGCTCTAGAAGATTTATTAATGGCTTTATATGATTATCAAAACGGAAGAATTAAAGCTAATGACTTATTAAAATTATTTGAAAATAAAGCTAAACAAAAAGGAAGAATTAAAGGAAATAAAGATTTTATATAAAGGGTGGGATTTATATGATCGTGAAATTAAAAAGGACAAATTATAGAGTGTTTGCGTTTGACATTGAGAGTCATAACTCTACAGAAAATATGTTGACATTTGAAACTAAAATGTGGCTTGGGTGTTTAATAGATGATTCTAGCAATTGGAAAGATAAAGACATTTATTTTAATAATATGAATGATGTATTAACTAGATTAAAAGAATTATCTACACCAAAAAGAAAACATAATGAAAAGAAAAAGCCATGTAAAAATATTTTAGTTTATATTTATAATTTGTCTTTTGAATGGAGCTTCATATTGCCTAAACTTTTAGAACTAGGATTTGAATTTAAGGAAGGAATAGAACAGGACGATGAGCTTGTCTATTCTTCTGTATCAACTAAATCATGTAGTAGTGTTTATCAAGCAATGCTTAAATTTAATAAAGAAAGTGGCTTTGTTATTTTAAAAGATTTAGCTAAAATTTATGGTGGCGGACTTTCTAAAGTAGCAAAGGCTTTTAATTTACCTACACAAAAAGGAAGCATTGCTTACAAGCTTAATAGAAATCGCCCTAAAAAAGAAGGTTTGATGTATGAATGGTATTATAAACGCCTATTAAATGAAAAATGCGAATTTAAGGGCGTAGAGCTTCACACAAAGATATGTAATGATTTAAATATACCTTTAAAAAGTGATTTTGAGTATCACGCGACAATAGAAGAAAAACTATATTGCTTTAAAGATGTTAGAATCATAATTGATATATTATTAATAATGCAAGAAAAAGGAGACAAAGAATTTTTTAATGTAATTTCTATGGCTTCTTATTCTATGAAGAAATTATTAAAAAGAGGATTTAAAGATAATTTAAAGCCTTATACTAAATATAGGGAACTTTACCCACAATTATCACTTGAAGAAAATAATTTCCTAAGACGTGGAGTTGAGGGTGGAATTTGTTATTGTGCTCCTCGTTATCAATTTATAGAAATAAATGAAAAAGTAGGACATATTGACGCACACCAAATGCACCCCACACAGATGTATTTTAGACGATTTCCATATGGAGAAGGAACTTATCACACAGGAGAGCCTAATTTTATGAATGGAAAAATACAAGCTTGTCATATTAAAGTTTCTTATACAGGCGTTTATTTACATTCAATTATAAAATTAATTTCGCTTGATCTAGTTGATGATTTTGATTTAGTTGTATGGAGTTTTGAAATTCCTACAATGAAAAAATGTTATAGAGATTTAGAAATAGAATTTATTGACTATTATGAATATGAGGCGAGACTTTTACCTTTTAGAAATTACGTTAAAGACAATTATAATGAACGTTTAAAAGCTAGAGCGGAACACAATGACTTCAACGTATTATATTATAAATTATTAAATAATAGTGCATACGGAAAATTTTTAGAACGTCCTCATAATGAGACATTTAAAAATGTTTTAAATGAATTAGGTATTATTGATAGTATTGTAATTGAAAAAGATGTAAAAGAAGTAAATGCGAGATACACATATTTACCTATAGGCTCATGTATTCCCGCATATAGTAGAGTCCAACTAATAGAAACTGCTTTAAAATTTGGGTGGGAAAATATATGCTATTTTGACACCGACTCGATTTTCTTTATATTAAATCCTAAAACAAGATATATTTTAAGCACTTTAGACACTAGAGACTTTTTAGGCGGTTGGTCTTATGAAGAAACAATAATAAAAGCCCAATTTGTAGCACCTAAAGCTTATAAATTAATAAATGATAAAGGAGAACACGTTGTCAAAAGTGGAGGCTTTAATTTTGATAATTACATTAAAGAACAACATAAAGACAATCCCTTCTTTAATGTAGATGAATACCAAGTCCAATATGAAGACATAGACCTTATTAAAGGAAAATATCTCGTAAATCGTGCTTACAGATGTATAGGCGGAACAATTATAGACTATCAATTAAAAGAGCGTAAAATCAATGATAAATACCTAGACATTTATAATAAAAATATGATAAAATAAAGATGGAGTTCTTTCTCCTTTCTATCAAAAGAGTTTCTCAGGCCCACCA
>AUXO016091873.1_pt1 | contig 12417 bp, 10 predicted proteins | sample 768731 | NCBI WGS metagenome assembly AUXO01 (sample SAMN02715735, study PRJNA202380) | gut metagenome | biome: sheep rumen | host: Ovis aries | place: New Zealand: Palmerston North | reverse complement strand
TATCTTTGCGTAAAACCAGTTGGTATGGCTCTTGAAGAATACTTAAATGGTGAAGTTCATTGTGAATTCAAGTCTAATGATTTAACAGTTAAAAAAGCTAGAGAAGAATCTAATGAATAAGTAAGAAAAGGGCGATAGGCCCTTTTTATTTTTTTAGGTGAGTTATGAATGATTTATTAAAAGAAAAATTGAAGCTTTTACCAGATAAACCTGGCTGCTATATGTATAGAGACCAAAACGGTGTAATTATTTATGTTGGTAAAGCAAAGATACTAAAAAATAGAGTCAAGTCATATTTTACTGGACCACATAATGCAAAAACAACCAAGCTTGTCAGTGAAATTGTTGATGTTGAGTGGATAACAGTTAATAATCCTGTAGAATGCTTAGTACTTGAAATAAACTTAATAAAAAAGCACAATCCAAAATATAATATTATGCTTACTGATGATAAAACTTATCCATATATTTTATTGACAAGTGAAGCTCATCCAAGACTAATTGTTGTTCGTACTAAACATAAGTCTAAGCATGATGGTAAATATTTTGGTCCATATCCAAACGTTTATGCTGCAAGAAAGACATGTGATCTTTTAAACAAATTATATCCACTTAGAAAGTGTCATCATATTCCTTTAAAAGAGTGTCTATATTATCATATGCATCAATGTTTAGCTCCATGCATAATAAATCAAAATTTTGATTATGAGCCATATAGAAAAGAGATTATAGCCTTTTTAAATGGAGATACTAAAAATATTGTTGATATGCTTAATGATAAGATGATTAAAGCTAGCGAAAATATGGAATATGAAAAAGCTATTGAATATAGAAATCTGATTGAAGATATTAAACAAACAACAACTCACCAAATTATATCTACATCAGATCTTGATAGCAAAGATGTTTTTGGATTCTATCATGATGATAATGAAATCAGTGCTCATGTATTGTATGTTAGAAATGGCTCAATTCAAGAAAATTATCATATTATATTTAATTATATTGGCGAATATAATGATGCTATTTATGATTTTATTTCTAAATTTTATGAAGATGATAAATTTAAGCCTAAATCAATTTTGGTTAGCGATTTAGAAGATAGCGATCTTCTTGAAAAGGAATTAAATATTAAGGTTTTAACACCTCAAAAAGGTATTAAAAAGGATTTGATTGAATTAGCTAATGAGAACGCAAAGAAAGACTTTAATTTAAATCATGAATTATATAAAAATAAGGTTTTAAAAAGAATGGATACTATTGAAGAATTAGGATCTTTACTAAATATTAAGGCTCCATATTATATTGAAGCTTTTGATAACTCCAATTTGTTTGGAGAGTATCCTGTAAGTGCTATGGTTGTGTTTAGAAATGGGCAAAAAAGTCCTAAAGAATATCGCAAGTATCATATAAAGACTGTTGAAGGTGCAAATGATTATGCATCAATGAAAGAAGTTGTATATAGAAGATATTTAAGACTGGCTCTTGAGAATAAACCATTCCCTGATTTGGTTGTGATGGATGGTGGCGCTATTCAAGTAAATGCTTGTCTTGAAACATTATCAAGCTTAAAAATTGATATTCCTGTTATTGGACTTGAAAAAGATGATAAACACACATTTAGAGCTATTGTTTATCAAAATAGAGAAATATCATTAGATAAACATACAGATTTATATCTATTTTTAACTAATATAAGCCAAACTGTTCATGATTTTGCAATTTCATTTTTTAGAAGTCAAAAAGGTAAAGGAATTTTTTCTAGTGAACTTGATGGTATAAAGGGTGTTGGACCTAAGAAAAAAGCAGCCTTATTAAAGAAATTTCAAAATCTTTCTAATATTACAAAAGGTAGTATTGATGAATTTAGAGAAATTGGAATTAATAAAGAATTAAGAGAAGAAATTATAAATCATTTACTAAAATATGATAACTAAGATAAGTTTACAATTTGATGTGTTTTTGTTAAAATATATGTAGTGTTAATGTTTAGATAAGGGGGGATATTTTGTTTAAACCTAAAGTTGATTTTAATGATTTAAAAGGGCCATTTTTAGTTTATTCTTTTCGTGAAAACAAAATAGTCTATGTTTCATATGAGATGTTAGAATTATTAGAACTAGATTCTATTCGTAATTTTGAACTTAAAACAGATAATAAATTAGAATCTGTTATTAGAAAAGAAGATTATAATGATTTATTATCTAGATATCAAAACGGAGAAGTTTATTTTGGCATTGATGTAACACTTTATGCTTATGGTAAAAACAAGTATGCAAAGGGTGTTGTAAATATTAAAAAAGGCAAAAATGATTATGCGTATTTGTTTTTTGTTGATATAACTAAGGATGTTATTGAAAATAATAATAAAAAAATTAGAAATGATGAAATTATTAATAATAGAGGACTTTTAATTTCTTCATTCCTTGAGATTTTTGATTTAGTATGTTGGATTAGACTTGATACCTTTAAAGCTTGCCAAATTAGCGAAGATTCTGGAATATTTGTTAAAAGGGAATTATCTGTTGAATGGGATGAATATTATAAATTTATAATGCAGTTAATTGATTCTAAAGATTATGATAGATTAAAAGATGCTGCAAGTAAAACTGGTTTGTTAAAAATATTAAATAGTGAGGTAGGACATCGCATTTATTATTTTTCTTCAACATTTGATTTTTCAACTGGTTTACTGAAGGAAGATTTGAAAAGCTCTAGATATTCACTTAATATAGCTATTCGTCATTACAATAATATTCCATATGCTTATATTATGATTAAAAAAGAAGATGAAATTGACTCTATATCATACAAAAATGATAAATCTGTATTCCATCAATTTGTGTATCATTCAACTGTTTATTTTGATTATGAAACATTAAAACTTGTTAAGTATGAAACTAAACTTAATAGTGATGATGCAAATTTTACATTAAATAGTGTTGGTAATTATGATGAGTTGAGAATAGTTTATGAGAATAAATATGTCTTACAAACTGAGCGAGAGAATTTCCTAAATAAGACAGATATTGATAAAGTAAAGGAAGAGATTGAGAAAAAAGGAGTTTATTTTTTCTATTTTACTACAAGCTCTAATGAAGAAAAATTATCAATGTTGTCATTTAAAAAAGAAGGCAAACTACTCGTTGTTCAAAACAGAGACGAGATTAATGATTATAATTTAACTACTAAAGATAGTTTAACTAATTTGTTAAATTTAGATGGATTCTTAGAATGTCTAAATAGAGAGATTAAATCTAATAATAAAGGATATGTTGTAAGATTAGACATTGATCACTTCTCATATTATAATTCTATTTTTGGACATTTGGCTGGGGACGAAGTTTTAAAGAAGCTTGCATCAATTTTAAGAGAATACGCTAAAACTTATAATAGTTTTTCGTGTCGTCTATCTGCAGATATTTTTTATCTTTATCTTCCTGTCAATTTAGAAGAATTAGATAAAATTATTAAAGAGTTAGATATTAAAATTAAAGACATTGATGATGTCTTTGACTTCGCTATTACCTATGGTGTGGCATCTGTTGATGGCAATAGTGCTCAACAAATCATTGAAAATTCAGTAACTGCAAGTGATTTTATCAAGAATAAAACAAACAAGAATTATTGCGTTTTTGATAAAAATTTATTAAAACAAATTGAAGATAGAAAGAATAATTTATTAAATGTAGTAAATTTAATAAAAGATAATAAGCTAAAAGTAGGATTTAGAAAAATATATAACTCAAATGGAAAAATTATTGGCTTTGATTCGGGAGTATATAACAATAAGGATTTATTCTTAAATCAACAAGAAAACATTTTTATGTTCCTCGAACATAATAAAATGGCTTTAAAGCTCAATAAGAGGGTAGCACCATATGTTTTTGATGTATTGAGTAATGTTTGGACAAAATCAAAAGATTATTGTTTTATTGCATATGTATCAAATAGATATATTCTTAATGATAATTATCGTGAACAATTAATTACTTTTGTAAAATCATCAGATATTCCAAGTGATAGATTTATACTTGCACTTCAAGCAGATTCATATGATGAAGAACTTGGTAGTAATATCAATGCTTTCAATGAATTTAAAAAACTTGGAGTTTCTCTTATTATTGATTATTCTAATTCGCAAAAATTTGATTTTACGTTGTCAAAAATTTTAAATATCACAAATTTTAAGTTAGATTTAAGAAACTTTATGAATTTAAATAATGTTGTTGACTATAATTTGTTAGAAGATATTGTAAAAAATAATAAAAAAGTGCATAATAATGTGTTAATATCTCATGCGGATGAAAAAACTATTGAAATTTTGAAAAATTTCGATAATGCTTATTATACAAAAAATGAAGACTTATTAAGTTCTGATGATATCTTAAAAATGTAAAGTGAGGAAATAAATTTGAGAATAAAAGGTTTTATCCATTCCTATAGTGAAGAAAATCAAACAATTACAATTAAATATAATAGGAATTTAAAAACTTTTTATTTTCAAAGAAGTCTTTTTAAAAAGTTTAAAAAATTCTTATCACTACATGAAATTATTGATTTGGTAAGCTATGATGAAGAGACAATTCATAATGGTATTAGTGCTTTTCAAGTAATGTATGTTGTTGAATTAAGTTTAATATTACCTAAGAAAAATAAGGTTTTCTATGACAAATCTTATCTTAACAAATCAATGCTTGATTTCTTTAAAGGTATTAATAATAAATTGTTTATTGATATTGAAATGACTATGCCTAATTACAATTCAAATGGTAATTTTGTTCCCGAGCTCATTCAAGCAGGATTCTTTTTAGTTAATAAAAATGACGAAATAGTTGAAGCATATAATTATCATGTAAGACCAACTTTGGCAAAATATTTAAATAAAAGAACTAAAAAATTCTTACATTTAGAGCACTCTAAGGACGAAGAGGTTTCTTATTATAAATTCTATAATAAGTTTAAAACTTTATTAAATAAATATAAACCAGCTGTTATTACATTTGGCAAGAATGATAAATTATTTTTAGAGTCTAGTTATAAATTAAATAATTTGCCAAGCTTAACTTTTATATCTCGTTTTGTTAATTTATCACATATGATAAAAAATTATTATGAATTAAAAAACGATCCTGGTTTATTTAGTTTATATGAAAAATATTATGGACAAACATATGATCAAGAACATGATGCATATGAGGATGCATTAGTAACTAAAAAAGTTTATGATGCCTTCATTAAAGATTTAGAAGAAGAAAAATTCAATGTAAAATAAAATGATGCTAATTAATTTTTAGCATCATTTTTTAATATAAATTTGTTTATTGCATACGCAACACCACTTGATTCATTGTCTAATGTGATGAAATTTGCACTAGATTTAACAAGTGTTGTACCATTTGACATTGCTATTCCGATGTGTGCTTCTTTAATCATAGAAAGATCGTTTTCTTCATCTCCAAAAGCCATTGTTTCATCCTTAGCTAGTCCATAATAATCTCTTAAAAATTTTAAGCCATTACCTTTTGAAACATTTTTGTTTTGAAATTCAAGAAAGATATTAGAACTCCTTACAATGGCAAGACGTTTTAATTCAGGACGTAAATTTTCTTTAGCTTCATCTAAAACATCTTTATCTCCAACCATCATACATTTAATGAATTCATCTGAGTCATTTATATCATTAATATCTATAACCTTAGCTTTTATATTATTGATTCTTTCTTCAACAGCGGTGTATTCGTTTGGTTCTGTAGTGTATAATGTATTATCACTTGCAAAGAAGTGGAAGTATGTTCCTAGTCGTAAAGATTCTTTATAAACTTCTTTAACAGTTTTTCCGTCAATAGTAGTTTTAGCTATTATTTCATGATTTTTATTTTTCATAATTACACCACCATTGTATGTTAGTGTAGCATCAGTTTCACTTAATAAATTTAATTCTTTTATTATATTTAATACTCCCATTAAAGGGCGACCTGTAGCAACTACAAAGTGTCCTCCTAAAGACACAAATTCTTTAATGACTTTTTTATTTTCTTCTGTAATTTCTTTTTTAGCATTTAAAAGTGTTCCATCAAGGTCACAACAAATAAGTTTTATCATAGTAGTCCTTTCTTAAAAAAAAACAGGATTGAACCTGTTTATTTTACGTTTTGAATAATTAAATAAATTAATGTGATAATGAATGCTGCAACCATTGATAACATTAAAATCCAAATTAAGATTTTTCCCCATGTTGTGCTTGCAGGATTTCTATATTGCTTCTTAAGTTCAGCTTTACGAGCTTTTCTTAATTCTTTTTCTTCTTTTTTACGACGAGCTTCTCTTTTAGCTTGTTGTGCTTCATCATATAGTTGTTTCTTAGTTTTTACTTCAACAACTTCATCTTTTTCTTTATCCATTTTTAACACCTACTAGTCTATATTAAATTTAATTTATAACAATTTATGTTATAATTATATAATAAATAGTTGTAAAAATAAAGGGGTGATTTGATTGAGCCAGAATAATGCAAAAGTTATATTTCACGTTGATATGAATATGTTTTTTTGTTCTGTTGCAGTAATCAAAAATCCTTCTTTAAAAGGCAAAGCGTTTGTATGCGGTAGAGCTAATACTCTAAAAGGCGTTGTAAGTACTGCCAGCTATGAAGCTAGAAAATATGGTATACATTCAGCTATGAGTATGGTTGAGGCTTTAAGATTAAAACCAGATTTAATTGTGGTTGAATCTGATTTTAATATGATTAGGGAATATCATAACCATTTTTTATCAGTTTTACGTGATTATACTAAAATAATAGAAGTCGCATCTGTTGATGAGGCTTATTGCGATATGACTGAAATATCTCATTATAGGAATCCACTTGAAGTTGCAAAAGAGATTCAAGTTCGTCTTGTTAAAGAGTTCCATCTTCCTTGTTCTATAGGTATAGCCCCAACTCTTTTTTTAGCTAAGATGGCAAGTGATATGAAAAAGCCGTTAGGTCTTGTTGTAATTAGAAAAAGAGATAGCTACGAAAAACTTAAAGATATCTCTGTAAAAGATATATTTGGTGTTGGTAAAAAAACATATCCAATTTTAATTGAAAACGGAATTAAAACTATTGGTGATTTTTTAGATGAATCTAATAAAGTAAAGATTTTAACTTTAGTTGGGAATAATACATATGATTATGTAATTAATAGTGTTAAGGGTTTAACAAGCAATGAGGTTAAGCCTGATAGGTATGCTAAAAACGAATCTATCTCTACAATGACTACATTTGATTCATTTATTTCTAATGAATCTGAAATCTTATATGAGTTTAGGACTTTGACAAGAGAATTAATATCACGCCTTCAAAAGAATAAGATGATGACTAAAACAATTACCATTACCTTAAGAGATAAAAGTTTTAAAACTATTTCAAGAAGTAAAACTATTCAATATACTGATGATTTTTATGATATATTTGGTACTATTTCTAATTTGGTTGATTCGTATTACGAGGAAGGAACAACTATTAGATTAATTGGAGTAGGTTTCTCTAATTTAAAAGATAAAAAAGAGGTTCTTGAAGAAGAATATAATTTATTCACATATGAATCATTTATTGAAAAAGAAGAAAAGGTTAAAAACATATTAAAAGATTTACAGGATAAATATGGTATTAGTGCTATAAGCTTGGGTGTAAAAAATAATAAGGACTAGAAATCAAATCTAATCCTTATTTTTAATATAGTCAACGATACTATTAAAAATTTCTTCAGGACATGAAGCTCCTGATGTAATTGATATATGTTGATATTTATTTAAGTCAATATTTTCTAAATCACGAAATGTTTCTATTAAAATAGCATCTTTTCCTAGATTTGTTTTGGCAATATCTAAAAGAGATTTTGTGTTAGAGGATAACTTATCTCCAACAATGATAATAAAATCACTATTTGTTTGATTTAATAATGCTGTTTGACGTATTGTAGTAGCATTACAAATCTTATTATCAATTATGGCATTAGGATATTTTTTTTGAATTAAATCATATAATTCCTTTGTCTCTAAGCTTGATAATGTTGTTTGGTTTGTTACATATATTTTATCATTTAAAATGTTTAGATTATCTAAGTCAGTTTTATTTGACACTAAATAGATGTTCTTGCCTTCCTGAAGTATTGCTTCACATTCTGGATGATTCTTTTTCCCAATATATATTATTTGGTAACCATTATTTGTATAATTAATTACTTTTGTGTGGATAAGTTTTACCATTTTACAAGAAGCATCTACGATATTTAATCCTTTATCGTTAGCTTTTTTATAAACAGCTCTTGATACACCATGAGCCGAAAAAATAACTGTTCCACAATCTATTTCATCAAGAAGCTCAAGTCGTGTTTTTAAAGGTTTATCGATTGTGATAACTCCTAATTCAGTTAATTTATTTGTAACTATTTTATTATGTATTAAATTGCCTAATAAATATATTGGCCTTTTTATATCTTTATTATCTATTGTTTCATAAACAATATTAAGTGCTCTTTTAACTCCAAAGCAATAGCCATGTTGTTCAATTATTGTAAGTTTGCGATTGTTTTTTAATTCGATTATTTGATCCATAAAATCACCTGTAACTGGATTATAACATATCTTAAAAAAAATTTGCATAATGTCAAAAAAAATGGTAAAATCTTGTGATGTTATAGGAGGTAATTTATGCAATACCTAAATTATGAAATAAAAGACTATATTGCGAATGCATTAAACGACTTACGTTTTAAAGAGTTCAGTGAAGTTCAAAGAAATGTATTTGATAATCTTAATAAAGGAAGAAATATTTTAGTAAAATCTAAAACAGGCAGTGGTAAAACACATGCATTTTTAATTCCAATTTTCAATCAATTAGATTTAACTAAAAAAGAAGTTCAAGCGGTAATTGTTTCTCCAACTAAGGAGTTAGCCGACCAAACTTATAAGGTTGCTCAACATATCGCATCATTTTGTGATACAGAAATTAAGATTAAATCTTATTCTGGTGGACAAGATAGAATTAGAGATATTGAAGATTTAGAAAGTAATCAACCTCAAATCGTTATTGGTACTCCTGGTAGAATTAAAGATTTAGCAGTTGATAAGAATGTTTTAAAGATTTATACAGCTAAGTTCTACATTATTGATGAAGTAGATATGGTTATGGATAATGGATTCTCAGATGATATTGATGCCATTACAGACATTGTTCCAGATGCTAAAAAGATGTTCTTTAGTGCAACACTAAATGAAATTTTAATTCCGTTTGTTAAAAAATATTTATCAAGCCCTATTTTTATTGATTTAAATAATGATCATGATTTAAAAATTGAACATATTTGGATTCCATTAAAATATCGTACAAAAGATGAAATGCTTGATCATTTGCTTGATATTATTAATCCTTATTTATGTATTATTTTCTGTAATAAGAAAGATGATGTAATTAAAGTTTATACACACCTTAAGAATGATTTAAATAAGGAAGTTGCGATGATTCAGGGTGATTTATCACAACGTGAAAGAAAGCATATTTTAAAAGAAACTCAAGATTTAAAATATCAATTCATTGTTGCAAGTGACCTTGCAAGCCGTGGTATTGATATTGATGGTGTATCACATGTAATTAACTATGACCTTCCACATGATTTTGAGTTCTATTTACATAGATCAGGCCGTACAGGTAGAATGAATTATAGTGGAACTGTTTATTCATTCTATAAGGATTTGGATAGTGATTATCTTGATTTCTTAAATAAGAATGGTATTGAACCAATTTATAAAGATATTAAGGGTGGCAACATTATTGATTTTAAGGGTAGAAATGTACGTAAAAAGAGAGTTAGACCTCTTACCGAAGAAGAAAAGAAGGCTTTAACTCATATTACTAAGCCTAAGAAGGTTACACCTGGATATAAGAAAAAGATTCAACGTCAAGTTGCTGAAATAACTGGTAAACTTTATAAGTCTAAGAATTATAGAGAGAATTATCAGAAAATAAAAGAAAGAAAAGAAGCTAGAAAGAATAGGGGAAGATAATATGTCATACGTCGTTATTAGCGATGTTACAACTGATTTACCTGTTGATGTAATAGATAAGCATAATTTAATTATTATGCCTATGAAATACAGTGTGGATAATGTTGAATATACTAATTATTCTGATTTTAGAGAGCAATCATTAACAGATTTTTACAATGAAATGCGTCTTGGTAAGAATACTCATACTATGCAATTAAATAGTGAAGTTTATAAGGAAACATATCGTAAATATCTTGAAAATGGAGAAGATATTTTAGGAATTATTTTCTCTAGTGGATTATCTGGTTCTTTTAATTCTGCACGTATTGCAGTTGATGAATTAAAAGAGGAATATCCTGATAGAAAAATTCTTATTATTGATAGTCTTGCTGCTTCAACTGGAGAAGGTATTGTTGCACTAGAAGCTGCGATCAATAAAGAAAAAGGTATGTCTATTGAAGACAACTTTAAAAATATTGAAGAATTTAAGTTTAATGTTGCTCATTGGTTTACTGTTGAAAATCTTGAATATCTTCGTCGTGGTGGACGTGTTTCAAATACAGCCGCTTTTGCTGCAAAAATGTTAAATATTAAACCAGTTTTACATGTGGATAATGAAGGTCATTTGATTCCTGTTTCAAAGAAGATTGGAAGGAAAAATTCAATCAAAGAAATAGTTGAACAATTTAAAAATACATATGACTCAAGTTATGATACTGTAGTTATTACTCATGCTGATTGCTTAGATGATGCAATGTATTTAAAGAAATTACTACTAGAAGTATGTAGTCCTAAAAACCTTATTATTTCAAATATTGGAACTGTAATAGGCTCTCATTCAGGTCCTGGTACACTTGCGCTATTTTTCAAAGCTAGTAAGAGATAATTTGAATTTATAAGTTATTGTTTTTTAACTTAATAAATGATATAATTTTTCTATGAATAAATAACTTTTAGGAGTATTGATTTTATGGCAAGAGCTAAACACGGTGGAAAAAGAAGAAATAAAGTACAATTTAAGTGGACAAAAGAATTAATTTTCTTTTTAATTGGATTTGTAGTACTAATTGGAATTATGATTTATTGCTTAATTCCTACTGCAAAGCAAAGCTTTTATAATACATGGTATACAAGTTCAAATAATCTATTATTAGATAATCAATTTGAAGATGCTTCATATGATAAACTAAAGAAGAAAATCGATAACAAAGAAAGAGTATATGTATTCTATGGTTATGATGGTGATGATACTTCAAAAACAGATTTAGGTATTCTTGATCATTATACTAATAAGTATGTTGGTACAAATGCTGACACACATTATGATATCGATAAAATCTATGTTTATAATGCTAAAGAAGCTGCAACTCTTAATAGTGATGATGAAAAAGCAGTTGCTAAATTTGATGAAAAGGTTGATTATTTTAATTCAATCAAGTCTAGTGATATTAACAAAGATATTAATTTAAAAACATATTGTCAATTATGGATTTTTGATAATGGTCAATTAGTATTCTCTAGTGCTGATATTATTAATGATTCACAAGGAAGCAGCCAAGGTGCTAACTTTACGCTAGCAGCTATTAAAGGCCTTGGTTATTTCTTAACAGAGAAAGATGTAAAATAAAGTATAGGAAAAAATATTAGAGATAGCCTGCTATCTCTTTTATTATGTTAAAGGAGATTAAATATGATTGAAGAAATTAAAGCGCTTATTAAGTCAAAACTTGAACAATATTTATTAGATACATACAATACTAATATCAATGTTATCGTTGAAGAACCTAAGAATCCTGCAATGGGTGATATTGCTATTCCTACATTTACAATTTTTAAGACACTTGGAAAGCCAATGCCTGAAATTGTTAATGTAGTAAAAGAATTTGTTTTAAAAAACTTTGAAATTGTTAAAGAAGTTAACCCAACAGGACCATTCGTAAATGTTTTATTAGACAAAGAAAAGGTTGCAGCTTCAATTTTAAATAACGCTGTAAATGATCCTAATTTTGGTTCTAGTCATAAAGGTGATGGAAAGACTATTGTACTTGATTACTCAAGCCCAAATATTGCTAAAGCTTTCTCAGTAGGTCATCTTCGTTCTACTATGATTGGTAACTCACTAAAACTTATCATGCAAAAGTGTGGTTATAAGACTGTTGCTATCAATTACCTAGGTGATTGGGGAACTCAATTTGGTATGATGATTGTTGCAATCGAAAAATGGGGTAATCTTGAAGAAATTAAAAAGGATCCTATCAATGTATTAGGACAATTATATGTTCGTATTAACGCTCTTGCTAAAGAAGATGAATCTGTAGCTGAAGAAGCTAGAGAAGCATTTAGAAAGATTGAACTTGGTGAAGAAAAATATGTTAACATGTGGAA
>AUXO013665391.1_pt1 | contig 12417 bp, 17 predicted proteins | sample 768731 | NCBI WGS metagenome assembly AUXO01 (sample SAMN02715735, study PRJNA202380) | gut metagenome | biome: sheep rumen | host: Ovis aries | place: New Zealand: Palmerston North | reverse complement strand
AAAGTAGCATGGGGGGTACCCTACACCTATGAGTAAAGTTCCCCATACCAATCTGTAAACTAAACTGCCGAGTATATCACTGGTCCGTATAGCCTGCCTAAACAAAAGTATAGCCAGAGCATACATGCGACTAAACATCGTGTATACCCTGGCTAAACTCACGCGGCCTCCAGGTGAGGTGCGCAACGAACAAGTGTTCGCACTGGCCGGTTATATGAAAAACTGCTCATATGTTAATGTGTTTAAATAATGTAACACTATTGTATAAAAAAATACAATACCAGTACACCCTGCCGGCCAGAGCCGCGGTATAATTAAGGCTGAGGGAATAGGCCCTCAAGTCAAACAAGTATAGGAGGTATAACAAATGAGAAAAGGACCAATCGTTTACCGGAATGCATGGACAATCGGTGATGCCAGGATTTACTGGTACATCCGGAGCGATGACGTAGGAGCAACATATGAAGTCTGGCAGCAGGATCAACCAAGTGAGGATCCATATTGCGTATATGAGGGAGAAGATTACACAACGGCCGAGTTGTACTGGGACCGTGCCGTTGATTATGCCAGATGTGATCTGGTCCGGAAGTACAACAAAGTCCTGAATCAGGCATCTCACGAGGTTGAATGTAACCTGCCGCGTTGGCAGAAGGAGGTACAGTAATGCCAGAATTAAAAGAAGCACTGGATTTATATGTAGATATGAATGATATGGTACGTCATCACATGCACAGCCTAGCCGAAGATCGTAATGTATCTGATATTGAATTAACGTCTGAAGCTAGTGCAATGGCCGGTATACTGGCTTTGTACGCTACTCGCATACTTATCATCGAAGAGGATCCGGTTATGAGGCCGGTATACGCATTTATGTGCGAGGACTTATATAACGCTATATTATCTTCTATGGCGGATGAACACGATAATAAGGAGGCAAAGTGATGATGCCGGGATATTCACAAATTGAAACTAGGGATTTTTACTGTGATGCAGATATGCTTAGAGTTAGCACTTTTTATCATCCGGATAAGGATAAATCGCAGAGGGTCCTATTTGAAGTAAGATATTACCCTAATTATAAAGGTAAAGACAGTTACAATTTATGTATGTACATCGGCTTTAACTGGATGCGCGCGTATGATGAGGTGCACAACTGGTTTGAGAGAAGATACAAAAAGAAAATTAATGATGTGCTGGCCGAGATTGATTGCATGTGCTGTTTTTCTGACAATATTGACAAGGGGGCCAGCAAATGAGCCGCGGCGGCCGGATCCAACCGGAAGCCAAAAAGCGTATTACTTACGTATATGTACATTCTGATCATATTCTGGTAGGCTATGCAAGTGGCCGCTGGATGAGATACACAAACATTCCATTGACTGTCCATAATTGGATGGTCACTCATCAAAAACAGGTTAAATACATTGACCTGCCAAACATTGAAAGGAGTAAGAAATGAGAGTAAACGTCAAAGACACAACACGTGAGCTGAGCAAGAAGGACAGGCTTGTCCTGGACAATTCTAACTTTATTAAGGTTTCCGAGGTGATCAAGGCCCATGGAACCTGCACTATCGAAAATCCGGACATCGCCGTACATGCTGCATTTCCTAAAAAGGAGGGCGGATCCTTTGACCTCTATGTAATGCATGGAGTTTGCATCGAGCTGAGCGCCGAGTTAGGAACCGGTGAACGCTATGAGGGCTGGTTCCAGATCGGCGCCGAGACGGCCGGCGAGCAGATTATGACCCTCGTCCGCGAGATGACCGGCGAGAAGGATCCGTACATGCTGCGGATTGATCTCCGGAGATCCAAGCAGGATCCGAGCCGATCGTTTTACAACGTTGACATTATCTAATTAACTTTTCACGGGCCGGCCGGATGGCCGGTCCTTTTTCATAAGGAGAGATCATGCTTTACAATATTTACAACACATGGTTGAAACAACATGCCGGCGAAAATCTGGAGAAAGCCTATAACAAGCTGCGTGATAAAGTGTTGCACCGGCGAGACCGCATGAAAAACTACATGCCGGAAACATCGCAGCTTTTCCGCCGGCTGGAAGGCATCATAGACAAGGGAGAAATCCCTACGTGGAAGCAGGCCGGATCTATGGCCGAGCGAAACAGAGCAATAGCCCAGATGCTTAGGTTTCAAGATGCTAAAAGCACGACCAAAACAGGTTATACGGCCCTGATGAAAGAACGGGAAAAGATGCTGAAAGATAAATTCAAAGGTTACGGAGCGGATCCGGAACGTGCAGCGGATGCCATAGATAATCTGGTCTATTCCGGCCTGTTAAACCGCTTTGTGGATAGCAAAATGTTATCCTCCGATCAGGTAATGAAAATGTGGGCGAATGCTACAGACGATGACGAGAACATACAATCCGCTATTGATGCTTTGGAAGAGTTTGAATCCGGTGAGCTGTCCGCGCGCGAGGCCCAGGAGATCATGAGCGAGGGATACCGCATGATCATGTCCGGAGGTGCGATCCGATGAGAGAATATGCTGAACGAAAGATGGCAGCCGCGGCCAAGAAAAACCGGGTGTACTACTGCCCGATCTGCGGCGAGCCGGTTAAACCGAGTGACCAGTGGGAATATATCCAAAATAGGCGCAAGGAGGATTTATTCTATCATGAGCGATGCCTTAAGATTTATTTCTGTCCCCGTAGTGCGAGGAGACACTGAGGAGTTATCCACAGAAAGTGTATGGAATGTGGATAACTTCCCTTACGAGGATCTTCCAAACATTGTGTTTTCCCGAGGCTGGAAGAGAGAAACGGCCGAAAATATTTTTATCACGTTTGATATTGAAAGTACTACCATGCAGCCGGCCGGCGCGGATCCCTACGGCTTTATGTATCACTGGCAGATGGATGTCTACTACTCCGGAGCGCATCACGTGATTTTCGGCAGGAGATGGGAAGAGTTTAAAACATTCAGGAACCGCTTTTATAGCGAGTACAGCCGGCGCGGCATGATCTATTCTACGATCATGGTTTACGTGCATAACCTTTCTTTCGAATTTGTGTTTATGAACCGGTTTCTGGATCCGGAAAGCGAAATCTTTGCACGTGGCGCGAATGATGTGCTGGTGATCCGTGAGCCGTCTATTAACTGGGAGTGGCGCTGCAGCTATGCCCTCACAAACATGAGCCTTCGGAAAGCATGTGAACACGCGAGAGGATGTATACATCGCAAACTGCAGGAAGGTGCCTTTGACTATAAAGAAATTAGAACGGCTGACACTGTTCTATCCGAGATAGAAAAAGGCTATTGCTATAACGACGTGGCCGGTCTGGCGGAAGTAATAGCGGATTATCATACGCACGATCGTTTTATCCAAATGCCGCTTACATCTACTGCGTTTGTCAGGCGTGATATGCGCGCGGCCTGCAGGAAGTCAAAAAGCTATCACAAAAAGTTCCAAGATATGGAGTATACAGCGGAACAATATAAAATGATGGAAAACGGCTTTAGAGGCGGAGATACCCACGCCTCGCGCTATATGGCAGACCGAATACATCACGGAAACCGCTGCCGGGATTTTGCATCGGCCTATCCGGCCGTAATGATGCAGGAGACATTCCCCTCCGGACCTCCGATCTGGTGCAAGATCGAGAGCCAGGAGCAAATGGATTATTACACGAGCAATTTCCATGTGATCATGGAGGTTTTCTATTGGGACTTATCGACGGCCGCTCCGGATCCATACATACCCGTATCCAAAACATTGCAGCGGCATCATGTGGCTATCGATAATGGGCGCGTGTTATCTGCTGATTTTGTCCACCTCGTCATAACTGAGATAGACTATCAGATCATCAAAGATGAGTATAAGTATAGCACTATGAAAGTTATTAAGGCGTTCTACTTTAATAAAGCATTGCTACCGGTCCCGATCCGGGAGACAGTGCTAAAATATTATGACGGTAAAACGCAGCTAAAGGGCCTGCTGGATAAGTTATACGAGTACAATAAAAGCAAAGCTCTTCTTAATGCCTGCTATGGCTGCGCTGCTACCAAAATACATGATTACGAGCTGCTTTTTACCGGTGAGGAGTGGATAGAAAAACCAAAGGATCTGGAGGATGCCATACACAAGTATTTTAACTCGCGCAACAACGTGTTGCCCTATCAGTGGGCGCTATACGTCACAGCACATGTGCGGAAGCGCCTGCATGAGCTGATCCGGATAGCCGGCCCCGATCATTTTCTTTACTGTGATACTGACAGTATCTACTATATTAATGACGGATCACTGGAAGCGGAATTTGAACAGTGGAACAATGATTTGATAGCCAGAACCTCACATATGGACATGCGCGTCTGGTCCGATGACAGTAAGGGTAAGAGACGGTTTTTGGGCATTGCGGAAGTAGACAAGGACATAGACGAGTTTAAAACACTGGGTGCAAAAAAGTACATCTATAAAGACGAGACCGGGACACATATCACCGTTGCCGGCCTGTCTAAGAAAGCAGCTACCTATTTTAAAGATGACCTTAACAATTTTCATGTTGGGGTAACTGTCCCAGAGGGTATATCCGGAAGAACAATTGCTTACCGGTCCTACGAGGACCCGCACTATATCACCGTGGACGGCTGTCAGATGCTGACGGCCGGCGGCATCGGCATCGTGGACACTACATACACGCTAGGAATGACTTTAGAGTACACTAACTTATTAGGATTAAGTAATCCGGAGGTACTGCAGTAATGAACATATATGATGAAAACGGATATTTGAATTTTGCCAAAATAAGCACGATTAATGTGCCTTTTGTGCTGATCGTCGGCGCGCGGGCCATCGGAAAGACATACGGAGCGCTCCGGCATGAGATCGAGAGCGGGGAAATTTTTGCCCTGATGAGACGGACACAGAACCAGATTGATATGGTACGCCGGCCGGAGTTTTCTCCGTTTAAACCGATCACCGAGGACACCGGTATAGACGTTTGGTTAAAGCCTATAAGCAAAAATAACAGCGCGATCTACACCGGAACAGAGGAAGCGCCGGAGCTGCGCGGGTATACACTGGCGCTGTCAACCATCGCAAACTTGCGAGGTTTCTCCGGGCAAGGTATAAAAACTCTAATCTATGACGAGTTTATCCCGGAACCTCACGAGCGGCCGATGCCGGGAGAGCCGGAGGCGTTTCTAAACGCATACGAGACGATCAACCGAAACCGGGAGCTGCAGGGCAGGCCGCCGTTGAAAATGTATTGTCTTGCCAACTCTAACAATGTGGACAATGCCGCATTTAAGGCGCTGGGTTTGACGGAAAAAGCTATTCAGATGTTGAAACGCGGTCAGGAGTTTTACTTAAACCGCGAGCGCGGAGTATGTCTGATCATGCCGCAGCAGTCACCGATTAGCGCCCGGAAAGCCGGTACTGCTTTATATAAGGTAGCGGCAAGCCGAAATTTTAAAGATATGGCGCTCGATAATGAGTTTTCTAACAACGACTTTAGCCAGGTGCGCAGTATGTCCCTCGCCGGTTTTAAGCCGCTGGCGGCAACATCTGATTTCTACGTTTACGCACATAAGACAAACGGCACATACTATGTCACCAGTGTTAAAAACGATGCCGAATATTTTGATCTGGCGACGGATCCTGGCCGCGAAAATTACAAATTGTCTTTTGGCTGGCTCTACTGGGAGTATGTGGCCAAAACACTAACATTTGAGAGTTATGATTTAAAGTCACTATTTTTAAAACAGTATACTTGACATTCGTATGATACAAATATAATATAATAACTGATAGGGAAATGGAGCCATACTCAAGCGCCGGAAGCGCTGGCAAGGCCGGGAGCGGCCAAGAACCATTTCCCTTTTTTAAAATTAGGAGGTGGGACAATGGCGGAAAGCATAAACGGCGCGATCCAGTGGGCCGTGTCCCGCTGCGCGGATCCCAATGTCCAGTATTCGCAAGCCTATAGAGAAGAACAGACCATAGACGGCATTACTTATTATGATTGTAGCTCTTTTATATGGTACGCCTTGAAACATAACGGTTGGGACATGGCCGCGATGACCGGCCATAGTTACGCGTGGACGACATCCGTTATGCCGCAGGAGCTTCCACTGGTCGGTTTTCAGCAGGTCTCTATTACCGGTGAGTGGAAACCGGGCGATATTGTCTGGCGCTCCGGTCATTGTGAAATGGTCTATTCCGGCGGATCCGGTTCCGGCGTGACCATGGGCGCGCATGATCACTACCCTAGTAACCCGCAGCGCGATGTGTCAATTAACGATTATACATCGACATATTCTGAGTATACCAGTCTATGGCGCTATGCCGGCGAGATCGATTTGGGCCGCTACTGCTGGATGGGCTGGACCAATTACGAAAGTTACTACGATTACGATGATCCTCGCGGGCTATATGTGATCCAGACGACCGGCGAGGCATACGGCCGGTATCAGTTTGATTATCAGTACGGCCTAGTCCCGTTTATGCAATACTGCGTCGCCCAGGATCCGACCGGATACGCCGGATTCAATCAATATATTCAACTGGGTCCGGGTAACTCGCAGCTTATCAATAATAGCGGATTGCATCAGCTATTTGAGGATTACACCAACCGTAATTTTGACCAGTTTCAAAATTTTCAGGATGTAAACGGCATAGAAGATTACTTAGACGTTGCGCTGTCTTATATGTCATGGACACCGACGGACCCGGTCGTGTTGGGGAGCCTGTTTAGTATGGCGATCCGCGCCGGAGCTTACACGGCAGCGCAATGTTTCCCGGCGAGCTCCGGAGCGCCGGCCTACGTAATACAATATGCGTACGCTAATATGTCCCAAATACACTATGATAGCGGGCGCTGGGTAGCCGGAGGCGGCAGCCAATACGATGCAGCTATGGCGGCTTTGGCATCCGGCGCTGACTGCTACTGGATACCATGGGGCTATATACCCCGGCCGAGATATTATCCGTGGAAGTGGATACGGCGAAAGCCGTTCACAGCAATAATTAAACAAAGGAGGCAACTATTATGACAATCGAGCAGATGCTTAAATTGATCGATGCGGGATTTACAAAAGAGGAGATCTTAAAAATGGCAACTCCTGCAGCGCCGGCAGCACCGGAAACACCGGCAGCTCCGGAGAAACAAGAAGCTCCTGCGTCTGGTCCGGCAGATGATCCGGCCGGCAGAGAATCCGAAGTTGACTATCTGCGTAAAATGGTGCAGGAGCTGCAGAAACTTAATCTCGCCTACGCATCCGGAGCGGCGCCGACGGGCAAAACCGAAAGTATCGATGATATTATGACGACACTTCTTAATGGTAAAGCACCGGCTAAATAAGGAGGTGGGAATATGTCGGTCAATGAATTAGGGACCTTGATTAGTCAGTACGGATTTCCAATCGTTATGTGCTTTGCTTTATTTTGGTATATGATCAAACAGAACGAACGGTATGATAAACAGCTTGCCACGGTAACAGAATCTTACCACGAGCTGCGGATGGCTATTATCGAGCTAACATCAGCAATTAAGGGAGGTGCGGGCAATGATCGATCCAAGGATTAATAAGGCAGTGGATATGGCGGAACGCATCGCAGCGGATCCGGCGCACGGATACGACCAGGCCAACCGGACCGGTCCGGATTATGACTGCAGCTCCCTGATTTCCACCTGTTTGCATGAGGCCGGATTTAAGATCAGTCCGACGTGTTGGACCGGTGTACTGGCGGATCGGCTCCGGACCATCGGCTATATCACAACAGGTATCTATAACACGCGTAAACGCGGGGATATTTATCTGACCCCAGGGAAACATGTTGTAATGTGCATCAATACTAACCAGATTGTGCAAGCATCTATCAACGAATTCGGCCGGATCACCGGTGGAAAAACCGGAGACCAGACCGGGAAAGAAATCTGCATTACCGATTTTTACACGCCGTCTTACGGCTGGAGCTACCATTTCACATATCCCGATCCGGAGGGGCCGGCAGTGGATGACGAGCTGACAGCGGCTATCGATGTAATAGCGCGGGCCGTCATCCGTGGCAAATACGGAAACGGAAACGAACAAAGGGCCGCGGCGATTTATGCCCAGGTCCGCAACAGAGTTAATCAAATCTTAAAGGAGGGTTAAACAATGGCAGTTAATGATCTTACTTTTAACCAGTTGGCCACAGTGCTAACCAGTATCACGAATCAGGCGACCGGTGCAGCGGTTCTCACGCCTACCAATACGGCAGAATTTATCACGGTCGGCCAGACCGCGCTTAAAGCCGGATATGATCCTCTGCTTAATGCCATTTCGCAGGTTATGTCCCGGACCATCTTTTCCATCCGGCCGTATGAGGCAAAGTTCCGCGGTCTGGCATATGACGATCAGAGATGGGGAAATATCGTTAGAAAGCTGCAGATTGCCGATTCTCCGTGGGAGGAGGACGACAGGCTAAAATTGATCGATGGGCAGTCCGTCGATATGTACGTTGTTAAAAAGCCTAGTGTTCTGCAGACCAATTACTACGGTGCCAATGTCTACCAGAGACATTACACGATCTTTAAAGATCAGCTGGACAGTGCGTTTACCGGTCCGGAACAGTTTGGCAGTTTCCTGTCTATGGTATCTAGCAATGCCCAGGACCAGATTGAGCAGGCCCGAGAGAGCATCGCACGAACCATTATTGCAAACTTTATCGGCGGAAAGATTAGCGGCGACACCGGGAATGTTATCCACCTTGTCACTGAGTATAACGCGGCAGCCGGCACTAATCTCACATCGCAGACGGTAAAGCAGCCGGCAAACTGGCCGAATTTCGTTAAGTGGATGGCCGCTCGTGTTGAGACCCTGTCTGATTATATGACGGAAAGAACGCAGAAGTATCATATCAACGTTACCGGGAAGGCCATCAGCCGCCACACTCCGAAGTCCCGCCAGAAAGTATATCTGTACAATCCGAGGGTTAACGAGATTGACAGCGAGGTTAGATCCGGAGTTTTCCACAACGAGTTTTTACGTCTCGTCGATTTTGAGGGGGTTAATTACTGGCAGGCTATCGATACGCCGGAAAGCATCAGCGTAACTCCTATCTATCTGCAGGCTGACGGTACCCTCACCAGTCCGGACGACCCGGTAACTCAGGCTAATATCTTTGGCATCATGTTTGACGAGGAGGCAATGGGTTACACCATCGGTTCCACATGGAGCGCGCCTACTCCGTTTAATGCACGGGGCGGATATTCCAACGTCTGGTATCACTTCACGGGCAGATACTTCAATGACTTCACGGAGAATGGCATCGTTTTACTTCTTGACTAAGGAAAGGGGATCAAATGGCCGTACAGATCACATTTTGGAATTTTGTTAAAAAGATAAATTCGACGGCCAGACCGGCCAGTGCAGGTAATGCGCTGACCGGTACTCTTAAAAGTCCCTGTTCGATGATGACACCAGAGGTGGAGTTAAACTTTGATCCTAAAGATTATAACTACTTCCGTATTGTCGAGTGGGGCAGGTTTTATTTTGTTACGGATGTTATCCACGAGGATGGAATATGGACCGTCCGTGGCCGCGTGGATCCGCTGGCATCATTCAAAGATTATATCGGCAATTCATTTCAATACGTTACTAGATCTGCAAATTCTTCCAACGGAGAAATCATAGATACGTTTTATCCGGCACTTGCAAACGGTCAGACACAGACGCAGCAGGTTTCAATGGGTTTTAATTATGTTGGAACTTTTGTCGTCGGTATTGCCGGCGCAGGAACATCCGGTACGACCGGAGGCGGAACGATTTATTATGAGCTGTCATCCGCGCAAATGTCCAGTCTTGTTACGTGGCTCTATACAGATACTAATTACAGTGCTGCCGCTGGCGCGCTGGATGAGACTAACAAGTTTTACTTTAACCCGCTACAGTACATCGTGGCTGTTCTCTGGTACCCTTTCACATGGTCCGGGGATAGTTCGCAGGCAACAACAATTAAAATAGGATGGTGGGACACTGGTATTACTGCTAACCGCGCTTATCCTTTTCACGTTCTCACTGATGTTACAATTACAATTCCTAAGCATCCGCTGTCAGGCACTAGAGGCAGCTATCTTAACGCGGAACCGTACAGCCGATATAGATTATATGTCCCAGGCGCCGGAGAAATTGCTTTAAACAGTATGGTATTGTCACAGGTTACCCAGATCATCATCGGCGGGACCGTTGACACAATTACCGGCAAAGTCTTTTATAACATATATGCTGGATCTACGTCTAAACTGATGACGCGGCTAGAGGGTAATTTGGGAGTTCCTATAGCGTTGTCTCAGGTTACGGTTAATACAATCGGCGCAATGCTGGACACGGCAACGGCAGCAGCTACTACCATTGCAACGGCCGGACTATTTGCAGGATCCAGTGTCGGTAACGCGCTTGAATCCAACACGCCTACTGTCTCCCGGACCGGGTCCGATGGCTCCAGATCTATAAGTGTTACCAATGGCAACGCTATCTTGTTCCATGAATATTTGCTCACGGCATCCGCGGATGACACGGACTTTGGCCGGCCGCTCTGCGCGAGGATGCAGATCAGCAGCTTATCCGGTTTCACAAAGTGTATGCTTCCGCACATCGCGATCAACGGCACACGGACGGAGGCGGAAGAGATAGAACAAATGATGGAAGGGGGTTTCTTCTATGAGTAATAGTGCGCCGGCATTGTATCCGGCTGAAATGCTTACTAACCAGACCATCACGCCAAACACCGTAATTACACAAAACACAGGACTTTGCCGGTATTACCGGCGCTACCTGCTGCAGAAAGTTATTTCCGTTTTTAAATTTGATCTTCCGGAGGAATGGGACAGAGATTATTTCCTTTATGTACTTTATGGTCTTGGTTATATTGGTATTGTAGATACCTTTGAATTCGGAGTAATTCCGCAGCGCTGCGGCCTGATGGGATACAATGTATTCGAGAGACCGAGAAAAGCTATTTTTACTAATCCGCTGTACAACACACTGGAAAGAACGATAGGCATAGACTGTGTAGTAGTTAAACTCACTCCGGATTACTGGGGGGTAATGGACCTTGTTAACCAGTACGCGGAGTTAATGGCGCTGACATTATCAGGCATCAGTGTAAACATACTTAATAGCCGGCTTGCTTATGTTTTTTATGCTGATAGCAAGGCAGCGGCCGAGAGCTACAAAGACCTGTTTGATAAGGTGACTTCCGGAGAGCCGGCCGTAGTGCTTAACACCAAGGCCCTGCCTAAGGGCGGAAACTTGAAACCGTGGGAGCCTTTCTCCCAGAACCTCAAAAATACGTACATCGCGCCTGAAATGCTTGAAAGTCTCCGAACCATAGAAAATCAGTTTGCTACAGACATCGGATTACCAAACACGAACTATAACAAAAAAGAACGGATGCTGACAGATGAGGTAAACGCGAATAACGCGGAGACCGGGACGCGCTGCCAGTTATGGCTTGACAGTATACAGTCAGGTTTTAAACAGGCCAATGACATGTTTGGCCTACAGCTACGCGCCGGCTGGCGTGTAGATCCTATGGAAAAGGGGGATGACCTTGAGGGCAAAACTTACGACAATAGGATTGTATAATTACGACAATACCCTGTTTGATGGTCTGCAGCTTCCGGCGGGATCTAACAGGGAAAGCGCTATTAATATGATCCTGCTTGAGGATGGAGAGTTTTCCGTACTCTATCCGGATCTGGATTTTCTGAAAGCTGCTATAGCTTCATGGAGCGCTGCCATGCTGCCGGCGTTTAATAGGTACTGGGATGTCCTGCAGATCGAGTATAATCCTTTGGAAAATTATGATAGGGAAGAAACATGGACCGAGACCGGATCCGGCGAAAAGAGCACCGGCCGGACGACATCCGGGACCCAGAGCAACGGCGGGACCAGGACGGAAACTCCCAATGTTACCAATACTAAGTCAACGCCGCCGTATAATACAGAAGCGCTCACCACGCGGGAACAGAATACCCAGACGGGAACCGTTCGTACGGATGACAACTACAGCACGTCAACAAGTGATCAGGAGACAGGGACCGAGGAGACAAGCACCGAGGGCCGCCGGCAGGGCCGGATCCATGGTAACATAGGTGTAACGACGTCTCAGCAAATGCTTATATCAGAACTGGACATTGCCGAGTATAATTTTTACGTCTGGCTTGCCGGGAAATACCGGGAGCAGTTTTGCGTAATGACATATTAAATTAAGGAGGTGTAGATATGGCGTATAATTCATTCCCGTATGTTAACATGCACGAGTTAAATCTGGATTATCTGCTTAACAAATCAAAGGAAGTGCAAGGAAAGGTGGATGAATCCGCCGCGAATGTACAGCGTGCAAAAGCGGAGGCAGACCGCAGCACGGCCCAGGCGGATGCCAGCGCGGCAAGCGCGAGAAATAGCCA